>OGPQ01002520.1_pt1 | contig 10263 bp, 7 predicted proteins | sample 1552971 | NCBI WGS metagenome assembly OGPQ01 (sample SAMEA2580232, study PRJEB22360) | human gut metagenome | biome: human gut; feature: human-associated habitat; material: faeces | place: Denmark | collected 2008/2010 | reverse complement strand
CACTACCTCCTGTCCCACCGGATAGCGACGCAATATGTCCGGATGTTGTGTTGCCAGTACCAGCAACGCTTCTTCGTAATAACGGGGAAGCTTGACGCTAAAAGGCTTGTACAACAAACTGAATACCTTATAGAACTTATCCACATCTTTTGATATCAACAGCCCGCAAAGCAAATAATCCACAGCTTTCCGGTTTTCGGGATAACGGTCTACCATACGTGCCATATCCGAAAGAAAAGGATGCGCACCTATAAAAAACGGAGACGTATTCTTTCCACTGTTAATCTTATCTTCCACACCGGCTGACGCCAAGTATTCACCCAGCAACTGTGCCTGTTTCGTGTGGCAACTTGTATGCTTCATTACTTCTACATACTTGGCAAGCATTCGATTGCGACCTTGATGGACACAAGCGTCCACAATTGCTCTCATAGAACGAAAACTGTTCCCGTAGGGAGAAAGAATTCCTGCCTGGAAAGCATTATGAAGCAATTCGTTATCCAGTTCCAAAGCACGGAAGAACTGCATATTAAAATTACGACAGAATTGCTTGTCTACACGTTCATAAAAGAAACAGGCAGGTTCGGTCACTCCATAAGCAAACATCCGTTCCGGCAACTGTCCCTTTTCTGAAAGAGCCAACAAAGTCCAGCGCAACAAAGAAGAATTCTTTTTCGTCATTTCCGGAGTCACATTCTGTAAAATGGCATCCCAATTTCTATTCTCAGCAAGGTGGTCTATGCGAGAAATGAATTCCGTTTCCTTCTGCTTTTCATCGGTCACTTCACGGTAAACGATGAAACCCAACAGTAAACAAGGCACGATGTAAGTGAAAAAAGGAGAAGAAAAGAAATAACGTTCTCCCCATGCTACCGGAGCCTTTCTTCGGATCGTAAGCAACCATACAAGCAACGTTAACACAGCAGAAATGCTACACCACCACATCGAACGGACCAAAAGCACATCAGCAAACTGCCCGCTCATAAACCAGATAACCGGAATGAATGAAAGCCACAACAATCCTTTATTGCGCGTCAAACGGGCGATGATACAATCGGCTGAAAGCAACACAATAAGCACAAACAACATTTGCACCAAAGCTCCACTTGTACGGAACCGGAAGAATTGTAGGAGATAAGCCCCTACATATTGCGCCCAATCAGAAGGAAGGGAAAGTTGTATACCGGCAAAATCAGGCGTGAAAGAGAAAAAAGAGTTTCCTTCCAGTAACCAAAGATAATTAGGAAAGACAATATACCAAATCAGAAAAATTACCGGACAGACCAGTAATAAATGAAATAAAAATATCTTCTTCATAGCATCTTATTTTTGAGGGAAGAATAAAGCATTAAGCTGTTTCTGTGGCAATGTCACCTCCCCCTTAATAAATTCGGGAATATTATAGGACTTCGTACGTAACACATTATGTTCAACAGTAGACTGAGGGAGCAGGAAAGGTTTATGTATGTTTCCCTTTTCATCCATCCAAGCAATGAAAAGCCTTGTATAGCGGCCGTCTAGCCTACGGCTACTAAACAAAATCCAACGACCGTTCGACGACCAGGAATGATAGCTCTCAGTCTCGGCACTATTCAGAATTTCAACGTCCAGTTCCTCACCGTCAGATAGTCTCAGCATTTTCAAATCTGCCTCTTTGTGCCAAATAGGGAAAGTGGCACAAGCCGCTTTCGTGTACAGCAAATAATGTCCATCGGGAGACAAACGCGGAAAAGAGACACTGCCTCCATCGCGCTCCGCATTGTATATCGTATCAATTCGTTCGCCAAACGTTCCGGTTGCCTCATCAAAATCGACTTTGCAAAGGCTATAATGCAAATTTTGGTAATCTATTGGCATATTCTTAGGTAAAGCGCCACAATAATAGAGCGATTTCCCATCTGCCGACCAGGCAGGAAATGTCTCCCAATGCGCTTCGTCCATAAAGCGTTTATCCGTCAGTACCTTCTTGGTCTGAGTGTCATATAAAATCAAGTCAGACTGAAGATCATACACTTCCAGCGCCTTTTCACCTTCACTAAGAAAAGACTGACGGGTGAGATTGGAAGAAAACACGATATATCGTCCATTGGGATGCCACATCGGATAGGTTCCGCTTTTCTTGGGACCGGTTGTCTCCAACGGTAGTTTGCTCAATTCACCATCTTTCCATAAAGCAGTGCCACCACCTTCTCCCCTGACATGAAATATCATTTGTTGTGGAGAATAATTAGCGAAAGAATGACAGTTCATGCACTTACTTTTATCCGCACGATTAGTAGCAATCTCCTTTTCTTCGAACGAAGTGAGATTCCTCTGATAAATACCCAGCATATTCCAACCTTCATATCCCGGTTCTATCAGCCGATAAGCAATCCATTCGTCAATAGCATCCGATGCAACCCGAACCGTGAAAGGTTTATATCGTACCCCTTCAGGAGAAGACGAATTCCATACGGACACTGTGACTTCCAGATCTTTGTCCTTCAGTTTGTCTAACATTTCCTTCCACTTTTTCTTCGGGATACGAATCTCATGCTTACCCGTGACTGTCAGAAGATTGACACCTTCACCCGCAAAATCGGCACGTATTTCTTGTGCACCCTTCACTTCGAAATTTAAAGGCGCTATATTATAAGGTATAGCCGTAAACGTATAATCAGGAAAAACAGACGGATAACTGTTACTGACAGTTTGTGCCTCTTTTACATTTTCGCAGGATATAAACAATCCCACACTTATCGCTCCGATAAGCCATTTAATATTCATGATGTGTTGTATTATTGATTGCAGGTAACATTTTCTGCAAATATATATAAAACTGGAAACACAAACGAACAAACAAATAACAAATTAGCTGTTGGAAGGAAAATATTTCAAACAACAGCCCGTTATTAAAAAAAGCTAATTCATTTTGTGCTTTCAAAGAAAGCATATACTTTTGCATCGTTGTTTATGCAATTATTGTTTGTGATAACAAGTTCAAAAAAACAGACTACTTCAATAAACAAATTACATAAGAAGCGGGTTATTAAAATAGAAGTATCACCTTATTAATATGCAAGATGCGATGAAAAAGCTATTTCTTCTGACAATACTGCTAAGTATGACTTTTATAGTAAAAGGGCAAACTTTACTAAGCCTGGATAGTTGCCGCGCATTAGCCCTTGCCAACAATAAAGACTTGTTGATTAGCAATGAAAAGATAAATGCGGCCCACTATGAGAGAAAAGCAGCATTCACCAACTACCTGCCCAACTTCTCGGCAACCGGGACCTATATGAGAAACCAAAAAGAGTTTTCTCTATTAAATAAAGATCAGAAAGCTGCGCTTTCGGGATTAGGGACTAATCTGGCAGGTCCCATACAACAGGCTGCTACACAGATTGCAACAGCACATCCCGAACTTGCTCCATTAATATCTTCATTAAGCGGAGAACTCGGCGCCGTTTTACCTGCCCTCGATCAAGTAGGAAATTCATTAGTAGATGCCCTCCGTACAGATACAAGAAATGTATATGCCGGTGCTATCACACTGACCCAACCTCTCTATATGGGTGGTAAGATCCGCGCCTACAACAAAATAACAAAGTACGCCGAAGAGTTAGCCCAGCAGCAGCACCAAGGCGGTATGCAGGAAGTAATTATGAGTACTGACCAGGCTTACTGGCAGGTTATTTCGCTGGTAAACAAAAAGAAACTGGCGGAAGGATATCTGAAACTTCTGCAGCAACTGGACAGCGATGTGGAAAAGATGATTGCCGAAGGAGTAGCAACCAAAGCGGACGGTTTATCCGTACGGGTAAAAGTAAATGAAGCGGAAATGACACTAACGAAAGTGGAAGACGGATTAAGCCTTGCCCGAATGTTGTTATGTCAACTATGTGGCATTGATCTTAGCTCTCCCATTACGTTAGCGGACGAAGATATGGAAGATATTCCGTTACTCACAACAGATACTCATTTCGATATGTCTACCGCTTATGCAAATCGTCCGGAGATACGCAGTCTCGAACTGGCTACACAGATTTACAAGCAAAAAGTAAATGTAACCCGTGCCGAACATCTTCCTTCGATTGCACTAATGGGGAATTACATGGTCACCAATCCTTCTGTCTTCAATAGTTTCGAGAACAAATTCAAAGGAATGTGGAATGTGGGTGTCATGGTACAGATACCTATATGGCATTGGGGAGAAGGTATTTACAAAACCAGAGCCGCCAAATCAGAAGTACGTATCGCACAATACCAACTTCAAGACGCTAGAGAAAAAATAGAATTGCAAGTCAATCAAGCTGCATTCAAAGTAAATGAAGCAGGTAAAAAGCTGGTGATGTCTACCAAGAATATGGAAAAGGCGGAAGAAAATCTCCGTTACGCCACACTCGGCTTCAAAGAGGGAGTCATTGCCACCAGCAATGTTCTTGAAGCCCAGACAGCCTGGCTATCTGCCCAATCAGAAAAGATTGACGCTCAAATAGACGTAAAATTAACAGAAATCTATCTAAAGAAATCATTAGGAACTCTTAAATAACTCATATTATATGACAACTACAAAATCACAAAACAGCAATATGCTGCTTGCATTCCTTACCCTGCTGGGAGTTATTGCAATCGTTGCAGTCGTTGGTTTTTTCATGCTTCGCAAAGGACCTGAGATTATCCAAGGACAGGCTGAAGTTACTGAATATCGTGTTTCAAGCAAAGTTCCGGGACGTATATTGGAATTTCGCGTGAAAGAAGGCCAACAAATAAATGCCGGTGACACACTGGCTATCCTGGAAGCGCCGGACGTAGTGGCCAAAATGGAACAGGCGCGTGCCGCGGAAGCTGCCGCACAAGCGCAGAATGAAAAAGCAATCAAGGGTGCCCGTCAGGAACAGATACAGGCTGCTTATGAAATGTGGCAAAAAGCACAGGCAGGAGTTACCATTGCCGAAAAATCATACAAGAGGGTGAAGAACCTTTATGAACAAGGAGTAATGCCCGCACAAAAACTGGACGAAGTTACTGCACAGCGTGACGCCGCCATTGCCACTGAGAAAGCTGCGAAAGCACAATATACAATGGCTAAGAACGGAGCCGAACGTGAGGACAAAATGGCTGCGGAGGCTTTGGTGTACCGGGCAAAAGGTGCTGTTGCCGAAGTGGAATCATACATCAGGGAAACCTGCCTGATAGCGCAGACTGCCGGAGAGGTTTCCGAAATATTCCCCAAAACAGGCGAACTGGTAGGCACAGGCGCCCCCATCATGAACATTGCCGTTATGGACGATATGTGGGTCACTTTCAACGTGCGCGAGGATTTATTGCAGGGACTGGGCATGGGAACCGAATTTGAAGCTTTCATCCCCGCCCTCGACAGGAACATCCGCCTGAAAGTATACTACCTGAAAGACCTCGGCACATACGCCGCCTGGAAAGCTACCAAAACAACCGGACAGTTCGACTTAAAGACATTTGAAGTCAAGGCATCTCCACTGGAGAAGACAGAAGGCCTGCGTCCGGGTATGAGCGTGATATTGAATAAGTGACAAGATTGCATAAGGTTGTAAAACAATAAGGTGACAGAGTGATAATGGAGAAGAAGAACAACAAATACACGGCCCTGCTGAATGTGATGAAACGCGAGTTGCGACGGCTCGTTTCGCGCCCGCTATACCTGTTCTGCATGGTCATAGCACCTCTGTTCTGCTATATATTCTTCACAACGCTAATGGATTCCGGCTTGCCTACCGACATGCCCGTCGGCGTGGTGGATCGGGACATGACCGCCACTTCACGCCAATTGGTGCGCAACCTGGATGCTTTTGAGCAAACCGCCGTCGTAGCCCGCTATCCCGATATTTCCGATGCACGCATCGCCATGCAGAAAGGAGAGATTTACGGCTTCTACTACATCCCCGAAGGAACAGCCGCCAAAGCACAGGCGCAACGGCAGCCTAAAGTATCCTTCTACACCAACAATACGTTGCTCATAGCCGGTTCACTGCTCTTTAAAGACATGAAGATGATGAGCGAACTGGCATCGGGAGCCGCCGCACGCACCGCACTATACGCCAAAGGCGCAACGGAAGAGCAGGCAATGGCATTCCTGCAACCGATTGTCATCGACACCCATCCGCTGAACAATCCGTGGCTGAACTACTCCGTATACCTGTGCAACACTTTCGCTCCGGGCGTACTGATGCTGCTTATCTTTATGATAACCGTCTACTCCATCGGGGTGGAAATCAAGGACCGTACCGCCCGCGAATGGTTGCGCACGGGCAACGATTCCATCTGGATATCCCTTGCCGGAAAGCTGCTGCCGCATACAGCCGTATTCTTCCTTATGGGAATCTTATACAACACATACCTGTACGGTTTCCTGCATTTCCCCTGCAACAGCGGGATACTGCCGATGCTGCTCGCCACGCTCTGCCTGGTGCTGGCATCGCAAGGAATGGGCATACTGATGATAGGTACTCTGCCCACCCTGCGTCTGGGACTCAGCTTTGCTTCCCTATGGGGCGTACTGTCGTTCTCCATGTGCGGACTGTCATTTCCCGCCATGGCGATGCATCCCGTACTGCAAGGCCTGGCAAACCTGTTTCCCCTGCGCCATTACTTCCTTATCTACGCAGACCAGGCCCTGAACGGCTATCCCATGATTTACTCGTGGATGAACTATGTGGCACTGCTTGTTTTCATGATGCTTCCTTTCCTTGTGGCCCGCAGGCTGAAAGAAGCATTGATACACTATAAATACCTACCCTGATGAAACAGATTACCTTCAAACAGAAAGTAGTACAAGGCATATACGACCTGTTCTATGTATGGAAGCAGGAATTACGCAACCTCTTTCGCGATCAGGGTGTGCTGATATTCTTTGTACTCGTTCCGTTGACATATCCTTTGATATACTCGTTCATCTATACCAACGAAACAGTCCGTGAAGTGCCTGCCGTGGTGGTGGACAACTCGCGCAGTTCCCTGAGCCGGGAATATCTGAGGAAAGTGGATGCCAGTCCCGAAACAAGCATCGTGGCGCATTGCGCCGATATGGAAGAAGCCAGACTCATGCTGAAAGAGCGCAAGGCATACGGCATCATCTACATACCCTCCGGCTTCAGCGATGACATAGTCCGGGGCAAGCAGACGCAAGTCAGCATCTTCTGCGACATGAGCGGACTGCTCTATTACAAGGCATTGCTCACTGCCAACACCAACGTGTCGCTCGCCATGAATGCGGATATTAAAATGGAACGTGCCGGCAATACTACCGCCCGCCAGGATGAAATAACAGCCTACCCCATCGAGTATGAGGACATAGCCATCTTCAACCCCACCAACGGGTTTGCCGCCTTCCTGATACCTGCCGTACTCATACTGATTATACAGCAGACATTGCTGTTGGGTATCGGTCTGGCAGCCGGAACAGCCCGCGAGCAAAACCGGTTCAAAGAATTGATTCCTGACGACCCTCATTACAACGGAACATTCCGTATCGTCATGGGAAAAGGATTGAGTTATTTTATGGTCTACTCGCTGGTAGCCGTGTACATACTATGTGTAGTACCGCGCCTTTTCAGCCTCAACCAGATAGCAATTCCCAGTGTGCTGGCTCTGTTTGCCCTGCCCTACCTGACAGCCTGCATCTTCTTTGCAATGACAGCATCCATTGCCATACGCAACCGGGAAACCTGTATGTTATTGTTTGTGTTCACTTCCGTACCGCTGTTATTCCTCTCCGGCATCTCCTGGCCAGGCGCCGCAATGCCCGAATTCTGGAGGTATTTTTCCTATATCTTCCCTTCCACTTTCGGAATCAACGGCTATGTACGTATCAACAGCATGGGAGCCACCCTCAACGAAGTAGCCTTCGAGTATCAGGCCCTATGGATACAAACCGGAATTTACTTCCTCACCACCTGCCTCGTCTACCAGAGAAAGAGAAGTTAGCGATTAGTGTTATCACTAATCCCTAACCGCTAACCTATAGCATACCGGCACTGTGCTGTTGCCTACGCGATAGATGCCGAACTTGAAGTAGTAGCCGTCGTCGTCGTTGCGTCCTATCAGGATTTCTTCGTTATTCACGATATGCTCTTTAACGGTTTTCTTTTTGTCGGCATACTCCATCTGCACATCCAGCTTACCCGGTTTCACAATGGTTTCGGCTTCCTTGCCGTAGGTGGTCCAGTCGATATGAATGCGGAAAGTCACCCAGCAATCTTTGGGGAAGTCGGCAAAAGGCATTTTATAGGCTATCGTAGAAGCCTTGTATTCGGAAGTAACGGGCTTCATTATCGGAGTCTTTTCCGGATTGGCATTGCAACGGTCGTCTTTGTCGGTCAGCCAGCGGCGGTCCGAATTGGCCTTGATGTAGAACCAACCGCCGGAAAATCCGAAAGCCAGCGGCGGATAACCGCCCTGCTCTACCAGCCAGCCGTTCTTCTTCCCTGCCTTATAAACAGGGTTTCCCTTTTTATCTTTCACCGGATTTCCCAGCTTATTCAACTTTGCCACCTTTTCATATCCGGTATTCTTCTTGAAGATAGTAGTCTTATCCAGCTCTATGAACTCGTCAACGGTCAGCTTCTTCACTTCACCCTCAGGAGTCTGCACAAGCGTGCGGTCGGGCATGCCGTGCCATTGGGCAAAAATGGTGGACACATTGCTGTCCAAATCAGACGGAATATATACGGAAAACTCATAATCGCGCGAAGCCCCTTGCGGACAGATGCCTTTTCCGTGATGATATACGGTTTTCGTAATTTGCGCTTTCCGGTAAGCATCCGCCGGCAGTCCGTTAAAATCCGCCGAAGTGGCATAACAATAAGAAAGCTCGGCACGGCCTTTGGTTTCTCCCTTGCCGTATCCCTCCAATGTGTTGTCCTCCCGACGCAGTTCGAAACGGTAAGAAGGCTTGCCGTTGAACAGACATGTGAAATCCCGCTGAATCGCGTGTTTCTTCTTTGCACCGACAGCCACCCAGCGACCGTCTATAATCTGGTCGATACGTGCAGAGTCTGCCTGAACATTCACCCGTTCGGTCAGGGGAACCAACGTTTCAGCGCCTTTGGTTTGTGCGGTCAGCGTTGCCATGCACCCCGCTGCCGTCACCATGCAGATAGCAAAAATGTTTTTCTTCATCCTTATTTGATATTAAACTTAAAAACGATGCGGCAAAAGTACGAAAGCTGCGCCTCACACCTATCCCCTATTTGTTTCGGAAAACCCTATATTTGTGCAAATACTCCACAAGATATAGAAATTCTGAAAGATATTAGTATCTTTGGTCCATCATAAATTTTACGGTTCAATAATGAGTATCCTGAAAAAGATAACAACCATCCTGTTTATTTTATGTATAACGGGAGTCTCTAACGCTTATCCGGAAGCTTGGGGACAGATAAACTTTTCTTATATATCCATTAACGACGGTCTGTCACAAAGCACGGTCTTCTCCATAGCGCAGGACAAGCTCGGCAATATGTGGTTCGCCACCTACGACGGCGTCAACAAGTACGACGGATACACATTTACCGTATATCAGCACGATGAAAACGACCCCAACAGCATCGCCAACGACATCTCCCGCATTGTTATGACCGACAGCAAGGGGCGTGTATGGATCGGCACCCGCGACGGTCTGTCGTATTATGACGAGGAAAAAGACAAGTTCCAGAACTTCTTCCTCGAAAAGAACGGCAAGCACCTGCAAGTCAACGGCATTGTGGAACTTTCGCCGGAGCAGCTACTTATCAGCACGCTCGAAGGACTGACTATGTTCGACATCCCCGCATCCCGTTTTGTAGACGACATATTCGGCACGGCAATGCACAAAATGGTTGCATCCGCCCTGTACAGGCATGACGACCAAATCTATATAGGCACACCGTCGGACGGTCTGTACTGCTATTCCATTCCGAAGAATACACTCGAAAAACTCGCTTACATTCCAGGCAGCAAGCAAATCCAAAGCATCCTGCAGCAATCTCCTACCCGTATATGGGTAGCCACGGAAGGTTCCGGCCTTCTCCTTGTCAACCCCAAGACCCGGGAAGTCAAAACATACAGGCATTCCCCTTCCGACCCGCAATCCATCAGTTCCAACTATATCCGCTCACTGGCACTGGATTCACAAAACCGCTTGTGGATAGGAACTTTCAACGACCTCAACATCTACCATGAAGGCAACGACTCGTTCATGTCCTACAGCAGCAATCCCGTAGAAAGCGGCAGGCCGGCGCAACACGCCCGACCCAACACGCGCTGGCT
>OGPQ01002514.1_pt1 | contig 10281 bp, 10 predicted proteins | sample 1552971 | NCBI WGS metagenome assembly OGPQ01 (sample SAMEA2580232, study PRJEB22360) | human gut metagenome | biome: human gut; feature: human-associated habitat; material: faeces | place: Denmark | collected 2008/2010 | reverse complement strand
ACTTATATGATATACGAAAATAAAGAATTTATAATTAAAGACTTAGAAGGACACGAGTTTAAAAGTATAAATTTAGATGAATGCTATTAATTATGATAAAATAAAATATCATATAGTATATGGAAAAGTAAAAAATTTATATATTCGTATAAAAAATGGTGAAGTAATAGTAAAAGCGCCTAGGTTTATTACTAAAAAATACATAGATAAAATTGTAGAACAAAAAAGAAATTGGATATTAAAAAAGTTAGAAGAAAGTAAAAATAAGCCAGAGGAAAGAGAATATACTAAAACAGATATAGAAAATTTAAAAACTAAATTAGAATATATTTTTCCAGAATTAATAAAACAAACAAATTTAGTTCCAAATAAGATAAGAATTAGAAATATAAAATATGCTTGGGGAAGTTGCTCAAGTAATAAGAATATAACAATAAATCTGAAGCTTGTTGATAAATCAGAAGAGGAAATAAAATATGTTGTATTACATGAGTTATGCCATTTAAAATATATGAATCATTCAGATAAATTTTGGAACTTAGTAGAAAAATATATGCCAAATTATAAAGAGATAAGGAAACAATTAAAGCACTAACCAAAAATTGTTTTGGAGCTAAATTGAGTGAAAACAATTAAAATACAATAGATAAGACAGGAGATATAAAAATGATAAGTTCAAAAGATGGAATAATAGGTTTTGCAATAGGGGATGCAATGGGAGTTCCAGTAGAATTTACCAACAGGGAAAAACTAATGAGAAATCCTATAACTTCGATGGAAGGCTTTATGAGCCATAATGTTCCAAAGGGGACTTGGTCAGATGATACATCTATGACAATTGCCACAATGGACTCGATAATTAATTCTAATGGAGATATTATAGCAAATGATATGGCAAATAGATTTTTAGAGTGGATGGAAAAGGGAGAATATACACCAGGTGGAAAAATCGTTGATATCGATAGGACAACTTTAAGGGCACTAGGTAAATATAAAACAACGAGAAGAAGCGCTGTAAATTGTGGATGTACAAGTAATACAGACAATGGAAATGGCTCATTAATGAGAATGTTACCAATAGTGTATTACTCATATTTAAACTGGTTAGAGCAGGACAAAATTTTAAAATTAGTTGCTGGCATATCATCAATTACACATGCAAATGAGCTAGTAATTATGGGATGCTATATGTATGTTAATTATGCCATTGAATTATTAAATACTAATAACAGAAAAGCAGCATATTCCAAAATTCAAAATTTAGATTATTCTATGTTTTCTATGCCAACAATAAGAGCATATACTAGAATTTTGGATCATGAAATTTACCATTATGGTATAGACGAAATAAAGTCATCAAGTTATATAGTAGATACATTAGAAGCAGTTTTATGGGTACTTATAAATACAGATACATATAATCAAGCGATAATTGGAGCAATTAACTTGGGTAGTGATACAGATACAATTGCAGCTTGTACAGGAGGCTTAGCTGGAATTATTTATGGAATAAAAAGTATTAATTCAGATTGGAAGATTGATTTACGTAAATATTCCGAAATTATAGATATTTGTGAACAATTTGATGAAGTATTATATAAACTAAATGAAAAAGAAATTGATAATAATACAGTAAATAAAAATGATATATTAAGAAGAATAGAAATTGTTAATAATGAAATAACTGAGGTTCCAGCAGATGCATTAGTTTGTGCCAATACATCTGGTAATTTAGGAAGAGGGGGAGAAGGTACAATATTTTCTAGAGCTGGAATAGAGCTAGAAAACAAATGTAGAGAATTTGACGAATTAAGTAAAGGACAAGCTAAAGTAACAAGAGCATATAGAATTGATACAAAATATATTATTCATACAGTTGTACCAAAGTGGTATGATGAAAGTGAAACAAATCAAAATGAATTATTAGAAGAATGCTATAAGAATATCTTTAGAATTTCTGCAGATTACGATATTAAAAGTATTGCAATTCCTACACTTGGAATTGGAGCATGTAGGGCTCCTGTTGATATAGCAGTAAAGATTGCAATAGATGGTATAATAAATAACTTTTTTAGAAATACTGATATAGATAAAATTTACATAGTTTGTAACGATTCTAGAATACAAAGGACATATATAGAATACTTAAATAGTTTATTAGATTAAAAAAACTTGGCAGTAGATGTTTTTTCTACCGCCAAGTTTTTAGTGCGTCTAAAAAAGGAAATATAGGGAAAAAGGGACATTGCTAAAATCCCTAATATTTTACAATGTCATTATATGTTTCTATTGCATAACTATCTGTCATACCAGAAATGTATGTAATAATAGCTGTTTGATAATCTTTAATATTATTCATATCATATAAAATTTTATTTTTTAAATGAGTTCTATCTGTTTCTATATTCCAATAGCAAGAAATCCACTTTATAAAAGTATCTATTACTTTAGTATAAAATGGTTTAATACTGTTTAATTTTTCTAAAGTATTCATACCATCATAACATTCATTTAAAGTATTAAATATTTCATTTAGCACAAGACTAAAATATCTTTCTGAAGGGTTCATACATTTGTGCTTATAAATATACTTGTAATTAAATTGCTTTAATCTTTTTATTTTTTCAAATGTAGCAGTAGAGAACTTTAAACCTTCATTTGCAGATGAATTTAAACATAAATCAGCTATTAAATCACCTATAATATTAGTATTATTTAAATTAGCACTTCTAGGTTGTTCTAATAAATCATATAATTCGTTTAAATTACTATCTAGTATTCCCATAGAAATGGCATCTTCTATATCTCTGCCTAAATAAGAGATTTTATCGGAAATTTTAACAACACAACCCTCCCAAGTATATGGAGAATATTGGTTAAGTTTAATATAATCTTTTTCTAAATCGATAAATTCAGTTCTAGGTTTTAAAGAAATTTCATCAATTTCACCACAGTGAGATATAATACCATCTCTTACTGCATATGTTAAGTTTAGATTTTTTTCTTCGTTGTTAACATTTGTTAGCAATTCAATATTATCAACAAAATTTAAACCATTTCTTTCATGCCAAAAAGCTTCTAAATCATTTTCCATACAGATTCTATTTAAGATTTGTTCACCTTTATGTCCAAAAGGACTATGGCCAATATCGTGTGATATAGAAATAGCTCTTGTTAAAGTGGTATTTAAACCTAATGCTTTTGCAATGGTATAACTTGTTGCATCAACATTATTTACATGTTCAATACGAGTACAAATATGATCATTTTTTGGTAAAAAGAATACTTGGGTTTTATGCTTTAATCTTCTATAAGCATTACAATATATAATTCTATCATAATCTCTTTCGAATTCAGAACGTACATCGTTTTCTTTTTTATACAATTCATCTTTTCTTGAAATTAAATTATTCCAAGTAGGGTTAGATGGGGTAGCAGCAACACTACTAAATTTTAAATCCATTAAAATACCTCCTATAATTTATATATAAGATAGTGTACCATAAAAAGAATATAATGATAAGAAATTTTGTTCGAAAAAAATAAAAAAATTCAAAAAAGTACTTGCATTTTTTGCAAAAGAGAGTATAATATAATTTGTAAAGGTCAAAGAAAGTCAAAGTCAAAATAGAAAACATGAACTTTAGGGACGGAGGTAAAAGTTCATAAATTAACATAAAAAATGAACTTTAAGCACCGTCCCCAAAGTTCACCCAAAGTTCAAAAGTTCACATAAAGGAAGTGAAAAAATGAGAATATCAGATTTAATAGAAGATTTTATAAAAGATATGTTAAAAACAGAAGACGAATTAGAAATACAAAGAAATGAACTTGCGGAACATTTTAATTGTGTGCCTTCACAAATAAATTACGTAATATCCACACGATTTAAACCATCACAAGGTTATTATGTAGAAAGTAGAAGAGGAGGTGGCGGTCACATAACGATTAAAAAGATACATGTAACACAAAGTAATTATCTAATGCATATAATAACAAGCATTGGAGATACATTAACATCAAAAGAAGTAGATATTTTCATAAGTAACTTATTATCAGACGAAATTGTGACTAAAAAAGAAGCTAAACTTTTAAAAGTAGCGACAAGTGATAATGTACTTAATGTACCTATCGATATAAAAGATAATTTACGAGCAAGAATATTTAAAAACATGTTAATAAATTTAGTAGAAGATTAATTGGCAGACGTAAATAGTCACCAACTAAAATTAGATATTTTAAATAATTTAAGGAGGTTTTTATTATGAAATGTCAAAATTGTGGTAGAAAAGAAGCAAATGTAAAATATACACAAATTATTAATGGTGTAAAAAAAGAAATGAATTTATGTGAAGATTGTGCAAAGGAATTAGGAATAGGAAGAGAACTTAACTTTAATATGTCTATGAATTTACCAAGCTTTTTAGGAGGATTCTTTGATGAATATAATATGGATTCTTTTATTCCAACAATCGGAGCAATAAGAGAAGAAGGATGCAATACTTGTGGTACAACATATAATGAATTTGCAAATACAGGCTTATTCGGTTGTATGGATTGCTATGATATATTTGCAGATAGATTAGATCCAATATTAAGAAATATACAAGGTTCTAACAGACATGTTGGCAGAAAAGCGAAAAGCTTGGATAAATCTATCGTAAAAAATATGGAAGCTAAGAAGAAAGAACTAGAAAAAAATAAAGAAGCAAAGAAAGAAAATAGAAAGACTAAAGAATCATTAGAGGAAGAATTAAAACAAGCTATTAGAGAAGAAAGATATGAAGATGCAGCAAAACTAAGAGACGAAATAAAAAAAATGAATGGTGATAAATAATAAAATCAGTAATTAATTCTTTAGGAGGGAAAAATATGCTAAATTGGTATTTACAAAGTGGAAAAGATTCGGATGTAATAATAAGTTCTAGAATAAGATTAGCAAGAAATATATCAAACTATCCGTTTGAAACTAAATGTAATGAAACAAAAAAAGAAGAAATAACTAAGTTAATAGAAGAAGCTATTAGTGGTAACAAATATGGAATTAAACTTTTAAAATTAAAAGATATGGATGATGTTACTATTAATAGTTTAATAGAAAAAAGATTAATAAGTCCAGACTTTGTAAGAGGTAAGGAAAAATCTAAAGCAATACTTATAAATGATGACGAAAATGTATGTGCAATGATACATACAGACAATCATATTAGTCTACAAGTATTTGGTGCAGGATTAGAGTTAGACAATTTGTTAAATCTAATTATTGAATTAGATGAATATCTAGATGAAAAACTAAAATTTGCATTTAACGGTTTTAAACGAAAAATATGGATTTTTAACAGCCTGTCCTATAGAAGCAGGAACTGCTATGAAGGCGTCTGTAATGGTTCATTTACCTGCATTACAAATTACTGGTAATATTGGAAAGGTATTAGAGATAATAAATAACTTTGGTATGAATGTAACTGGAATTCATGGAGAAGGTAGTAAATCCGAAGGTGCGTTATATCAAATATCTAATAAACAAACTTTAGGCATTTCTGAAAAAGAAATTATAAAGAAATTAAAATTAATAACAGATAAAATAATAGAGCAAGAAAGAATTGCAAGAAAGTATTTAGGAAAGAATAGGTTAAATTTAGAAGACAGATTATATAGAGATTATGGTATTTTAACAAACTGCAGAAAAATTTCAGAAAGTGAATGTAAGGATTTATTATCAACATTAAAATTAGGAACAGATTTAGGAATTGTTAATGAACTAACAGACTTAAAAATAAATAAATTATTATTATATACACAAGATGCAAACTTACAAAAATATTTAGGAACAAAACTAGAAGGAATAGATTTAGATGCTAAAAGAGCAGAACTTATTAAAACAATTATAAAAGAGTAAGGAGGTAGATATTTATGACATATAAATTTACAAATAGTGCTCAAAATGTTTTAGAGATTGCAAAAGAAATCGCGATAGAATTAGGACATAATTATATAGGAACAGAGCATATATTATATGGTTTAACAGAAGAAGAAAATGGTGTTGCAAGTAAAGTTTTAGAAAATCAAAATATAAATTCTGAAAATGTCTTGGAAGAAATAGAAAATTTAATAGGTAGAGATGAAGGAAGGACTATAACAAGTTTAGGGTTTACGCCAAGAACTAAAAGAGTGTTAGAAAATGCATTTTTAGAGGCAAGAAAACTAGATTCAGATTATATAGGCACAGAACATATTTTAATAGGAATAATGAGAGAAGCAGATAGTATTGCTGTAAGAATACTATTAGATTTAGGTATTAATCCACAAAAATTATATAACGAAATAGTAAAAGTATTAGAAGAAGATGAAGATATAAATAGTAGTGATAATTCTCAAACAAGAAAAACAGGAAGCTTTAATTCTACACCAACATTAAATCAATATGGAACAGATTTAACTAAAAGTGCAAGTCTTGGAAAATTAGATCCTGTAATAGGAAGAAAAAATGAAATAGAAAGAGTAATTCAAATTCTTTCTAGAAGGACTAAAAATAATCCTTGCTTAATTGGTGAACCAGGTGTAGGTAAAACAGCTGTAGTAGAAGGATTAGCAGAAAAAATTGTACAAGGTGATGTACCAGAAATATTAAAAGATAAAAGAGTTGTAACAATCGATTTATCTAGTATGATTGCTGGTGCAAAATATAGAGGAGACTTCGAAGAAAGAATAAAGAAAGCTTTAAATGAAGTAAAAAAAGCCGGAGATGTAATTCTATTTATAGATGAGATTCATACAATAGTAGGTGCAGGTTCTGCAGAAGGTGCTATTGATGCGGCAAATATTCTAAAACCTTTATTAGCAAGAGGTGAAATTCAATTAATTGGTGCTACGACTTTAAATGAATATAGAAAATATATAGAAAAAGACAGCGCGTTGGAAAGAAGATTTAGTCCTGTAACTGTTAATGAACCAACTCATGAAGAAACTGTAGAAATCTTAAAGGGTATAAGAGATAAATACGAAGCTCATCATAATATAAAAATTACAGATGAAGCTATAAATGCAGCTGTAGAATTATCTAGCAGATATATTAATGATAGATTTTTACCAGATAAAGCAATAGATTTAATTGATGAAGCTTCTTCAAAAATTAGATTATCTTCTTTAGAAGAACCAGATAGTCTAAAAGAGATGGAAGATAAAATAGAAAAGATGAATCAAGAAAAAGAGGCTGCTGTAAAAGTACAAAAATTTGAGAAAGCTGCTAAAATAAGAGATGAAGTAAATAAACTAAAAGAAGAACTAGAAGAAGAAAGAAATAAATGGAAAAGTAAAAAGACAAAAGCAATTCCAAAATTAACAGAAGAGGATATTGCTAAAACAATTGCAAGTTGGACAGGAATTCCAGCTGCTAAAATAACTCAAGATGAAAATAAGAAATTAAAGAACTTAGATAAAGAATTGCATAAAAGAGTAATTGGTCAAAATGAAGCTGTAGAAGCAGTTGCAAAAGCAATAAGAAGAAGCAGAGTAGGTCTTAAAAATCCTAATAGACCAATAGGTTCATTCTTATTCTTAGGTCCAACAGGTGTTGGTAAAACAGAATTATCTAAAGCATTGGCAGAAAGCTTATTTGGTACAGAAGATGCCATGATAAGAATTGATATGTCAGAATTTATGGAACCACATTCTGTTGCTAAATTAATTGGTGCGCCTCCAGGATATGTTGGTTTTGATGATGGTGGTCAATTAACAGAAAAAATAAGAAGAAAACCATATTCTGTAATATTGTTTGATGAAATAGAAAAAGCACATCCAGATGTTATGAATATGTTATTACAAATTCTAGAAGATGGTAGATTAACAGACAGCCAAGGAAGAACAGTTAACTTTAAGAATACAGTAATAATTATGACATCAAATATTGGTGCAAGATTAATTACAGAAAAGAAATCTTTAGGTTTTACAAATTCATCAGAAGAAAATGAAAATAAGGAATATGAGGAAATAAAGAAAAATGTAATGGCAGAATTAAAGAAACAATTAAGACCAGAATTTATAAATCGTATTGATGATATTATAGTATTCCATAAATTAAATGATGAAGAAATTAATAGTATTATAGACTTATTATTAAAGAATGTAGAACAAAGATTGGTAGAACAAGGTTTAAATATTAAAATTGATAAATCTGTTAAAGAGCTAATTGCAAAGAAAGGTGTAGACAAAGAATTCGGTGCAAGACCACTTCGTAGAGCAATACAAAATATTGTAGAAGACAAATTAGCAGAAGAAATATTAGATGGAAATATTAAACCTGGTGCAGAAGCAAAATTAGTAGCAAAAGACGATAAAGTAGAATTAAAAGTAAAAGCAGCTAAATAATATAATAGGGATTTGAGGCGTCCTGCGAAAAAAATTCGGGATTTGGGGACGTTCATTAAATCCCTTTTTTCTATTAAAAAAAATTAGAGTTTTTTGTAGTAGACATAAATTTGCACAATATAAGAAATTATGATAAAATTAGCCGGTAACAAAAGTTGAAGAGATAAGCAAGCCTTGCTAAATGTAGCGAAGAACTAAGAAATGAGAAAAAACTTGAGACTTAAAAACTGTAAGATTTTCGACCTTTATGGACGGAGAATGCAAGAGGATGAGAATCCACATTTTGTAATTATTGTTGCAGATGTGGAAGACGACACAATATGCGAATATGGGATCCTGAATAAGAACAAGTTTGAACTATCAAAGGATGTGGTTTATGACATCGAATCTTTTGCAGAAATGCCGGAGACCGATTCAACCATAAAAGAAAAAGGTTGTATGTTTTGTGCTGCAATGCCAAAGAGTACAAATAGTACTATTTCCACATGGCCTATGTTTGTGAAATATAAAGCAGACTGCACAAATGTAGGTGACGAAGAAGTTTCAATTGTTTGCATAACAGGAGAAAGAGTTCAAGTGTTGAAAACGAAACTTTCGGAAACCAACGATGCTGGCTTTAAAGTAGGAGACAGTTTTTACAGAGTTGGTGTAATGTAAGCAAAAGTTAAAATCTAAGATTTTTTCTATGCAATAAAAACAGCTCGTGCTTTTATAACAAAGCACGAGCTGTTTTTATTTATTATTAATTAAATCATTCATATTATACATTCCATTATCTTTATTAACTATGTATTTAGCAGCCATAACAGCGCCATTTGCAAAAACAGTTCTAGAATAACATTTATGTGTTATTTCTAATGTTTCATGCTCACCAAAGAATTGTACTGTATGTTCACCTACGATATTTCCACCTCTAATAGAAGAGAAGCCAATTTCTAATTTATTTCTTTTTTCATGTTTATTATGTCTGTCAAATTCATAAACCATCTTATTGTCTTTTGCTTCATTAATGCTATCTGCTAAAAATAAAGCTGTTCCACTTGGACTATCTATTTTTCTATTATGATGTGTTTCTATAATTTCTATATCAGTATCTGGCAATTCTTTTGCTAAAGAAGCTACAATTTTAGCCATTAAATTTATATCATATGACATATTGGCAGATTTAAAAATAGGAATATCTTTTGAATAATCTTCTATTTCTTTTAATTGTTTGTCTGTAAAACCAGTTGTAGCAATAACAACAGGAACATGATTTTCTTTAGCATATTTTAAAATATTTAAAGTAGCAACTGGAACAGAAAAGTCAATTATAACATCTGGTTTTTCTTCTATGTTTGAAGTATTTGTATAAACTGGGTATGTATAAATTCCAGTGTTTTCTTTATCAACACCACCAAGAAGTAAAATATCTTTATCATTATCTATTACATTTGCAACTTCTTGTCCCATTTTACCATTTATTCCATTTATTAATACTTTCACTTTTTAGATCCTTTCCATATCGCTTAAAGGTAAATAAAATAAAACAAATTAAAATCTTACAAAAAAGATTGTTAAAAAGATATAAGCATATCTATAAACCATTCTTAGCTTGAATTTCTTATTTAAATATTTAAAAAATTCAACTGTAGCACAATATTTGTCTACAAATGTAACTATGTAACTTTCTTTATATTTAGGCAATTTTACAGTTAAAGGCCACATATGTTTTACTATTACATCTTTTTCTAAATCATTTAAAGTGAAATTTTTTAAAGAATTTTCTAAGGCAATTTTAGGATGAGAAAAAGCATGTAGTTCTTTAAAAGAATTAACCTTTCTATGTTCATGCCAGTCATATAAAAAGAAATCATGGAGCAAAGCGCCTCGAATCAAACTTTTTTGATCCAATTTTAACTTTAATTTTTTGCT
>OGPQ01002503.1_pt1 | contig 10303 bp, 7 predicted proteins | sample 1552971 | NCBI WGS metagenome assembly OGPQ01 (sample SAMEA2580232, study PRJEB22360) | human gut metagenome | biome: human gut; feature: human-associated habitat; material: faeces | place: Denmark | collected 2008/2010 | reverse complement strand
GTTTACGTTGGGTGGCCTGATGGCCGGTAAAGTAGGGAATGCCGTTGCAGCACAGCCTGCGACAGCTGCTGTTTTCGAAGCGACGGCAGCTAAGAATATCGGTTTACAAATCTATTCTTTAGGCGACGAGCTATACAAGGATGTTCCGGGAGGAATGAAGAAACTGAAAAAGATGGGGTATCAGACCATTGAACTTGCCGGTTATGGTAAGGGTAAGATCCGTGATATCGAATTGATGGACTTTAAGAAGATGGCGGATGATGCCGGTATTAAAATCCTGAGTTCGCATGTGAATCCTCCTGTTCGCGAATACACGAAAGAAAATCTGAATACGATAAAGGAATTCTGGAAAAAGACGGCTGATGACCATGCCAAACTAGGCGTGAAGTACTTGATCCAGCCCGGGCAACCGAGTACCCGTAGCACCGAGGAAACCGCTTTCGTCTGCGAGATTTTTAACGAGGCGGGTAAGATCGTGAAAGCGGCCGGTATTCCTTTCGGCTATCACAACCATGAGATGGAGTTCGCCAAGGTAAATCCGGGCAGTACGGAGGCCAAGCTGGGAAGGCGTGTGAAAGGAGATTGCATCTATGAGTTGTTCTTGAAGAATACTGATCCTTCGCTTGTATTTTTCGAGATGGATGTTTATTGGGCCGTGATGGGACAACAAGATCCGATAGAGTGGTTGAAGAAATATCCGAACCGTATCAAGGTATTGCATATCAAGGACCGTGCTATTCTAGGCGAGTCCGGGATGATGAATTTCGAGAATATATTCCGGCAAGCTTACGCGAATGGAATCAAGGATTATTTCGTGGAGTTGGAGGGTATGCCTGACGGACGTTCCCAGTTTGAGGGCGTGAAAGGCTGCGTGGATTATTTATTGAAAGCACCGTTCGTGAAATAAGTCTTTTGACTCATTAAAAAAACGCTCATGGCGGTAGGATGCTTCCTCCGTTATGAGCGTGTTTGTTCGTAAAGCAGCCATACCAATAAAGGGATATAGTCCTTTAATTCCGTCCGTAATATCTTGAGCGCTTGAGAGATGCGGTATGCGATTGTTTTGGGGGATACGCCTGTCCGCTCGGCGATCTCGTTGTAAGTCATTTCCTCGAAACGGTTCATCTCGAATGCCTTACGGTATTCATCCGGGAGCTCCCGGATGGCCTTGGAGGCCAAGGCCATCAGTTCTCCTATATAAAAATCAGGATTCTCGAATTGCTCTTGGAACTTGGCGTACAATCTCTCGTGCACTTGTTGCTTAACCTGTATGTGGCTGATCGTATTGAGGCATTTATTGCGGACAATCGTGAAAAGGAGTGATTTCAGGGACATGTCCGCTACTAGGGATTTTCGGTTTTCCCACAGCCACATCATCACGTCTTGTACGATCTCCTCTGATTCTGGTACTGTTACATATTGGGAGGCGAAGGCGCACAATCCCCGGTAATATTGTTTGTACACGGTGTCGAACGCTTGTTCGTCTCCTGCGATAAGTTCTAGTGAAATTCGTTCTGCGTTCTCGTCCACAATAGTGTTTAAGTTTGTTTGGTTGCAAACTTAATGAATAATTCCGGATAAGAGGCATGAATCCCGCTACTTTTTCTTTCCTTGGTTGGCTACGGCTTCCATGAGTTTCTTGATTTCCTCCGGGTCGCCAAGGAAATAATCATTCACGAGTTTCAAGTCATCATCGAACTCGAACACGTATGGAACGGCTGTCGGGAGATTCAGATGAACGATCTCTTCATCGGAGATGTTTTTTAAATATTTGATGATTCCCCGCAAGCTGTTTCCGTGAGCGGCGACAAGGATCTGGTCGGCGGTCCGGAGCGTCGGGAAGATAACCTCTTTCCAATAAGGGAGAATCCGCTCAACCGTATCTTTCAAGGATTCCGTACGGGGCAACTCTTTATCCGGCACGTCTTTGTAGCGGATATCGAAGCGAGGGTTACGAGGGTCGCCTTCCGATAGGGGAAGCGGGGCTATATCGTAACTGCGACGCCAGATCAAGACCTGCTCGTCTCCATACTTTTGGGCGGTCTCGCTCTTGTTCAACCCTTGTAGCGATCCGTAATGTTTCTCGTTCAGCCTCCAGCTCTTCTCCACCGGGATCCAGTCTTGGTCCATGCGATCCAATACACAATTCAAGGTTTTGACAGCCCGTTTTAAATAAGAGGTATAGGCTTTATTGAACACATATCCTTTTTCTTTCAATAAGTTGCCGGCCCTATAAGCTTCGGCCACGCCTTTTTCTGTCAAATCCACATCGGTCCAACCGGTGAACCGGTTCTCTTTATTCCATACACTTTCGCCGTGGCGAAGCAATACGATACTTTTCATAGGTCTTTTTATTTTTATGATTTGTTTTTCTCGAAATCCTCGATGGCTTCTTTTAATATAGGTAGATGACTATGTTGTACATCCTTCGCTGCCGTGAGGAAAGTGACAACCGGATGCTTCTCGATCTCTCGTAAGAAAGGAATGAAATCCGGGTTCTGCTTGATCTCCATCCCGTAGCGACCTTGGAATACTTCCCAATGCCTGTCTTTATCCTCGTGGAACCATTGGCGTAACTCCTTAGATGGAGTGATGTCTTTTCTCCATTCGTCAAACTTCGCATCCTCTTTCTTAAGTCCTCTGGGCCATAGCCTGTCGAGAAGAATGCGATAACCATCCGCCTCACTTGGCTCCTCATAAATCCGTTTTAAAAGAATCTTTACCATAAGAAGTCTCATTTTGTGGTAAAACAGTAGAAAGAGGGATATTGTTGAGCCTTTCTTTAGGAACGGTATTTTTGCCATTATTCAATTTTCTTGAAAAAAATCGTTTTTTTGTTTAGTACATCTTTTGTCTCAACTGTATTAATTATAGAAACAAGAAAAAATGGAAATAAACGAAGACATATTGATCCGATACATCGATGGGATGTTGACCGAGGAGGAAGCTGCGGAGGTGAAAAACTGGCGGGGCGCCCCTCCTGAAAAAGAGCAACTGTTTTAGCGTCCGCCTCTCTAGAAAACGAGAAACTGTTGGAGCAGGTCTATTTTACGACTCAAGTGGCAAGTCGCCTAAAAGTCATGCGGACCGTGAACCCGGACGAGGCGTTGTCTCGTTTTAAATCAAGAATCCATAAGAAAGAGAAAAGATTAGCTTTAAGACAAGTGTTAGGTGTTATTCAACGGGCTGCGGCCGTGTTATTCATTCCAGTCTTTCTTTTATCCGCTATTTGTTCATACAGCAGGGTCAAGGGGAACGTGCGTACGCTAGCCGTACGCACGAATCCTGGGGTGGTTTCGGCGTTCGATTTACCTGACGGTTCTAAGGTTTGGCTGAATGCCAATAGCGAATTGAGATATCCTTCGGACTTCAATGCGGATACCCGTACGGTGGAATTAACCGGACAAGGATATTTCGAGGTGACGAAGAATGCCCATAAGCCTTTTATTGTGAAAGCGGATAAAGATTACTCGGTAGAGGTGTTGGGAACTTCTTTCAATGTATCCGCTTACAAAGACGAGAGTATGATAGAGACCACTTTGGTAGAGGGATCGGTAAAGCTGAACGTCGTGTCCGGAGGAAAGCGAATGACACAGATGTTGAAGCCAAACGAGAAAGCCGAGTATCAAAAGGGCGCTGGCAAGATCAAGGTGTTCGGCGTGAATACCGAATATGACACGGCTTGGAAGAACGGGGAGATTATCTTCAGGAACCATCCGATGGATAAAGTATTGAAAACGCTGGAACGTCATTATCATGTAGTATTCGAGGTAAAAGATAACGAGATACTCAAGTCCATAATAACAGCCCGTTTCAAGGACGAGCAATTGCCTCAAGTATTGGAATACCTGAAATTGGCGTCGGGAATCCAGTATGCGATACATAAACCTACCGTTAAGGACGGTGGATCGGGAACCTCAGTCGTGGAAATATCAAAATGAGAAATAATGTGTAACCTTCTAAAATACGTCTGCCCATGAAGAAAGAATAAACAAGGATTAAAAACATACGGAAGAATATTGGCGTATTCTCCCGTACGAAAAGTCAAGAAGAGCTGTTGGCGCAGCTACAAATAACTTTATTATAAATAGTAACACTACAAAAATATGAATAAAATTGTAACCTTAAATGCTTTAAGGGGGAATAGTTATTCTCTTTTTCGAAAAATTCCGTTAATGATTAACATGGGGGTATGCGCATTCTGTTTGGTACCGGCCATGGTTTTCGCAGAGAACACGCATGAAGTCACAGTCTTAAACGCTCAACAACAGACACGAAAAGCAGTCGGTGTCGTTACGGACAAAACGGGCGAGGCTATTATCGGTGCTAACGTAATTGTTAAAGGAACTACCAACGGTACCATCACGGATATGGATGGCCGTTTCGAGTTGGATGTTCCTAACAATGCGACTTTACAAGTTTCCTATATCGGTTTTAATACGCAAGAGATCGTCTTTACCGGACAACCTTCTATCGAGGTTCAATTGGTCGATGATACGCAAGCCTTGGATGAAGTCGTGGTAACCGCTTTGGGTATCAAGCGAGAGAAAAAGGCTTTGGGATATTCTATGTCTGAATTGAAAGGCGAGTCCCTGACGCAAACCCGTGATGCTAACGTGGCCAACGCTTTGGCTGGTAAGGTAGCAGGTTTGCAGATCAAGCAAAATGGTACCGGTGTCGGTGGTTCCTCTCGTATCGTGATTCGTGGTAATAACTCTATTACTGGTAATAACCAGCCGTTGATCGTTGTGGACGGTGTACCTATCGATAACTTTAGCGGTGGTACGGATGACTATTGGGGTAACGGTAACGTGGATAAAGGTTCCGGTATCTCTGATATCTCCCCGGATGATATCGAGAGTATGTCCGTATTGAAAGGCCCGGCAGCCGCGGCGTTGTATGGTAGCCGTGCAGGTAACGGTGTCGTGATGATCACGACTAAGAAAGGTAGCCAGAATAAAGGTTGGGGCGTAAGTATCAACTCGAATTTCACGGCTGAGAACCCGATGCAAACCCCGAAGTTCCAAGATGTATACGGACAAGGTATCGACGGCGCTTTCGATAATAATAAAGCGACGAGCTGGGGTGCCGCTATGGACGGTTCTTCTAAGGATATGGCGATGGGTTCTTACCAGTATGCGGCGAGAGACAATGATTTATATAAGGATTTCTTGCGCACTGGTACCACTTGGACAAACAGCGTGGATTTGAGCAAGAGTTCCGAGGATATCACTTTCCGTGCCGGCGTGACACGCTTGGATAATAAGGGTGTTGTTCCGAATAGCGGAATGGATCGTACGTCTATCAACTTGCGTTCTACGGCTAAACTGTCTAAATGGTTATCGGCCGACGTGAAGGTTAATTATGTAAGCCAGCATACGAACAACCGTGTGAAATTAGCGGGCGACCCGGATAATATCTTCCTTAACTATTTAAGTATGCCCCGAAGTGTGGGCTTCTCTGACTATGACGCCTATAAAGATAATGATTGGAAACGTGCGGACGGAAAGCCCGCTGGTTATCTGATCGACACGGGAGCCAACGCCAATAACCCGTATTGGTCCGCTTACCGCAATACGAACAAGGATAAGAAAGACCGCTTTATCGGATTTGCGGCCTTGGATTTCACGTTTACGGATTGGTTGAGCTTGAAGCTTCGCTCTGGTATGGATAATTACACCATCCAGTATGAGACGATTCGTGCGACAGGTAACCCGTATTGGGAGAACAACGGTAGCATGACTGCCAATATGGAGAAATTCACCGAGATCAACTCTGATTTCTTATTGACTGCTAAAGGCAACTGGGATCGATTTGGTATCGTAGGTACGGTAGGTGGTAATATGATGTACCGTAATTCTACATGGTACAAGGAATCATCCGGTGAGTTTGTGATTCCCGATTTCCATGCGATCGCCAACGGTAAGACACATGGTGGTGAGTATACTCGCAACCGTAAACAAATCAACTCGCTATATGCTACGGCATCATTGTCTTGGGACGACTATTTGTATTTGGACTTAACCGCTCGTAACGACTGGTCTTCAACACTTCCGAAAGACAATGACTCTTATTTCTACCCGTCGGTAGGTGTTAGCTGGATTTTCACCCAAATGTTGAATAAGATGGGGCATAACACGGGTATTCTTTCTTTCGGTAAGATCCGTGCGTCTTGGGCTCAGGTAGGTAATGATACGGACGCTTATATGTTGCGTGACTATTATAATATCAGTTATGATATTAAAGGGGGTATTTTTAATGCCAGCAACGAGGATTGGATGGCAAATCCAAATTTAAAGAATGAGACGATCAACTCTTGGGAGTTAGGCCTTGAGTTGAAGGCGTTTGAGAATAGGGTTGGTGTCGACGTAGCGTATTATAAGAAGAACGCCAAAGACCAGATCTTAAAGATCGATGTTCCTTCCGCTACAGGGTTTAAGAAAAAGATGATCAACGCCGGTAATATTGAGAATAAAGGTGTAGAGGTTGCGTTTAACGCTACTCCTTATATCTCCGAGAGTGGTTTCCAATGGGATACTCAGTTGAACTGGTCAAAGAATATCAACAAGGTAATTTCATTGACAGATGATACGAAAGAGCAGATCCTTAGTGATGCATCAGTAAGTTTCTTGAAGATCGTCGCTCACGAGGGTGGAGCCTATGGAGATATTTACGGTTACGCTTATCAACGGGATGATAACGGCAACATTATTATCGGTGCCGATGGTGTTCCTTTGAGAACGGACGATATGGTATTGTTGGGTAACAACCAGCCGAAATGGATGATGGGTTGGAGCAATACCTTGTCATATAAGAATTTCGTGTTGAACTTCATGTTCGATATGCGTTATGGCGGTGATGTGTATATGGGATCTATCCGTGCGGGTGCTTCATCCGGTAATTTAGAGATGACGTTGGATGGTCGTGATGGTATGGTTGTTCCGGGGGTATTGGCCGATGGTACTCCCAATACGAAGAGTATTACGGCTCAAGCTTATTGGAATGGTCTTTCTAGCAATAATGTGACAGAGGCTTATATGTACGATGCGACAAACATCCGTTTACGTGAGTTGAGTTTGGGTTATAATTTCCCGAGAACGATGTTGGCGAAGACTCCATTTACTTCCGCTCGCTTGAGTTTCGTGGCTCGTAACTTGTTCATGATTTATAGTAAGACAAAGGGATTCGACCCGGAGGCTGCTTATACATCTGGTAACGCCCAAGGTATCGAGTACGGTTCTATGCCTACTATGAGAAGCTTAGGTTTCAATATTAATCTGGCATTTTAATGAAACATAAATCTAAAAATGGAATTATTATGAAAAGTAATATAAAGATATTAGCAGCTTGTTCGTTTATGATGGCGAGTATGGCCAGTTGCGACCTGACAGGTATAAATGATAACCCGGATAAGCCGACGGATGATGTAAATTACAATATGAGCGAACCTCGATTGGCCTCTACGCTACGTGGTGGGATGATTATCGATGGTGATGTGGAACAACGCTTGAAACCTTTGCAAATTGATTTCTACTCTCAAATGTTGGTCGATGGCGGTGGTTGGGCAACTAAGAATTATATCCAAAATGACGAGTGGAACAATTTAACATGGCAAGCGTATCTGACACAGATTTCTTCTATCAATATCGTGATCCGTAGTTTGATGGAAAAAGATAAGGACTTATACGCTAATACGATCGCTTTCGCTCGTATCTGGCGTGTGTATATCCATAGCCTGGCTGCGGATAAGTTTGGTCCGATGCCTTTCCCGGCCTATGCTACCGTAGAAGATAATCCTCCTTATAAATCGGTGAAGGATATCTATTATGAATATTTCACGGAATTGGATGAGGCGTTGAATAGCTTTAGCGATAGCGCTGAGCCTATATTCTCGGATGCAGGTATCGACTTGGTCTATAAGAATGACGTTTCTCTTTGGAAAAAATTTGGAAACTCCTTGCGTCTTCGTTTCGCTGTTCGTCTATCTGAGGTGGATCGAGAGAAATGTGTCGCTGAGGCAAATGCCGCTTTGACATCTCCTTGTGGTTTGATCTCAAGCAAGGCTGATAATGCTTATATGCCTCCAAAAGCGGATGGTTCTTGGGGACAGGACTATAACTATACGATGTTCCAGATTACTTGGAGCGGTCCGATCTGTATGTCTAAGTCATTTGAGAAATTAGTGACTAATATCGGTAATATCGATTGGCCTGCCGGCGTGGTAAACCAGACATCCGGAGTTGCCGTATCGAATGTACATCCCGCTAAGGTAGACCCTCGTGCCCCGAAGATGTTCCAGCCGGGTATTGAGAATGGTGATTGGAAAGGTTTGGTATACGGTGCGAAAGCAGAGGAGGCGAATACTGGTATTTATCAGTCTAAGCAATGTGCAGAGATGGGCTTTATTATTAAAGATGGCGCTCCGTATAAATCTCGTCCTTATGATATGTTCCTTTCTGAGGAAGTTGATTTCTTGAAAGCTGAGTTGTTCGCCCGTAATTTGGTCGCCGGTGATGCTAAAGCTGCTTATGAGGCAGGGGTACGTGCTTCCTTCGAGACTTGGGGTGTATCGGGTGATGTTGAGGAGTATTTGGCTTCCACGGAAAAGAATGAGGCTGGTACCAGTGCGAAATATGACGATCAACAAGGCGCAGGCAATACGGCTTTAGAGAAGATCATCACGCAGAAATATATCGCCGGACTTCCAGATTTGGCGCAGGAAGCTTGGAATGACAAGCGTCGTTTGAACTTGCCTCGTTTGGATGTGGCTGTTTATCGAGATCAAGCTGTATATAATAATAGTGATACAAATATCTTGAATCCTCAAAATTTCATCAAACGTATGAAATACCCGATGAAAGAGCAATTGGTAAATGCTGCTGAATATGAGAAAGGCAAATCCATGTTAGGTGGGAAAGGTGATGTGGTTTCGACCCCGATTTGGTGGGATAAGAATTCCAACTATTGCACATCTTCAAAATAAATAAACAGACAGATTGATTATATTGAGCTTTAACAGAAGCTGATGGTTATTCTCGTTTGGAGATACTTATCTGTGAAGAACAGTACTCCAAGCGAGAATTTTTTGTTATAATTGAATAGTATTAGATAATAATTCTTACATTTACCCATGATAAATTGTGCGTGTGTAAATTATGAGATTATATATTTATATCTTCATTCTACTATTATTATGTATATTCCCGCTGGGCGCCCAACAGGAACGTTCGGAATCCTATATTCGTATCTCTCCCCCGGTTAGCTTGGCTGGCGCTCTGGATGAGATTGAGAGTCAAACCAATTATTCTTTTATTTATGACGCTCAGGTGATCAATTTATCTGAGAAAGTGCGTAAATCTTTATCCGGACGTACGGTTTTCGAGATTTTAAATTTATTATTTAAGAACACGGAGATCGTCTATACGGTCATGAATGACCAGATCATCTTGAATAAGAAAGAGGCGATAATCCAAATGCAACAAAAGCTGGATGGTAAGGTAAAAGGCATCGTGACCGATCACAAAGGAGAGCCTATTGCCTGCGTGAATGTGGTGGAAAAAGGAACGAGAAACGGTACGATTACGGATATGGATGGCAGCTTTGTATTGGAGCTTCCCGAGGAGGCTACTTTGGTTTTTTCTTATATCGGTTATCGTTCACGGGAAATTGAGTATGAGGGGCAATTGTCATTGAATGTGCAGTTGGAGGATGACGCCCAGATTTTGGACGAGGTAGTTGTTACGGCTCTTGGTATCGAGAAGAAAGAATCTTCCTTGCCTTATGCCACCCAGTTAATCACAGGTGGGGAATTGGTAAGGGCCAAGGATTTTAATTTTATGAGTACGCTTTCCGGAAAGATGGCTGGACTCCAGATTAACCGGACTTCCGCCGGTCTGGGTAGCTCGTCCCGGGTGATTATTCGAGGTAGTCGTTCCGCATCCGGAAATAACCAGCCTTTGTATGTGATAGACGGTGTCCCGATCTTGAGCATTAGCAGTGAGCAAGCCTTGACAACGATCGGTGGTACGGCCGATGCCGGTAACCGGGATGCGGGCGATGGTATCTCTAATCTAAATCCTGATGATATAGAGAGTTTGAGTGTCTTGAAAGGGGCTTCGGCCTCTGCGTTGTATGGGGGACAAGCGGCGAACGGTGTGATCTTGATCAAAACGAAAAAAGGTAAGGCCGGGGTACGGAATATTCATTTCTCCTCGTCGCTGACTGTTGATCAAGCGATCAGTCTCCCCAAGTTTCAGAATGAGTTCGGACGGATGGAAGGGGCGGAAACTTGTTGGGGAGACCG
>OGPQ01002483.1_pt1 | contig 10342 bp, 7 predicted proteins | sample 1552971 | NCBI WGS metagenome assembly OGPQ01 (sample SAMEA2580232, study PRJEB22360) | human gut metagenome | biome: human gut; feature: human-associated habitat; material: faeces | place: Denmark | collected 2008/2010 | reverse complement strand
ACGCTCTTGCGTTTGCGCTTCGACTGCAAGAATTGCCAGATGTTGATCTATGCGGAGGAATAACCGGCTTTGTAACTACTTAATCCGATAAATAAAACAGGTATGAAACGACAAATTTTCTCGCTGTTCCTGCTCTTGCTCACGTTGGTAGCTTGTGGGGATAAGCCTTTGGACCCGAATAAACCCGTATATGTGAAAATCAAGACGACGATGGGAGACGTCACCGTCCTGCTATACGACGACACGCCTCTTCACCGGGATAACTTCATAAAGCTCTGCCAGTCGAACGAGTATGAGGGCATGCTTTTCCACCGTGTTATCAAGGAGTTTGTCGTGCAAGGTGGTGATCCGGAGAGTAAAGCGCATGAGCCGGGCGTCTTGTATGGGGATGGCGATGGTGGTTATACCGTTCCCGCCGAGATATTACCCAATCATTTTAATAAGAAAGGCGCTTTGATCGATGCGAAAGAGATCGATGCCGTGAATCCGGAACGTGCCTCCGCCGGTACGCAGTTCTGTTTTGTGCAAGGGAAAGTCTTGGACGACAAGGAGCTTGCGGAGAAAGAGGCTCGTATCAATGAGATCCGCCGCAACTGGTTGTACTATAAATTCCGGGATGAGCTGAAAAAGCAAGATCCTTCCTTGGCCGCCGATTCCTTGGAGAATGAGTTACATGCCCGTGCGTCCATCTTGGTGGAAGATACGTTGGCGGTATTAGGCCCGGTAGTGATCCCGGCCGAACGGCGTGAGATTTATAAGACGATCGGTGGCGTTCCGCATCTGGATGGCTCGGTAACGATCTTTGGCGAGGTAGTGGAAGGCTTCGATATCGTAGAGAAGATCTCCGTGGTAAAGACGGATAAGAACGATCGTCCTTTACACGACGTGATGATTAAATCGACGAAGGTTTTCCAGAAATAATAACAATGCCTATTATAAGGAGGTAACGATGCCCATTGTAAGCTCCTTATAATGGGCATCGTAAGGTCTTTACAATGGGCATTGTTAAAACCATCGGATAGCTCTTGTTATACGAGGCTGATCGCTAGCTTGTTATACTAAAAGTATCATCGATCATATTTGGCTCTCGAGCCATTCCAGATACTTCTTTACTCCCTCCGTATCTTCCGCCTCGGGGCTCCAAGGCGCTAGGTTCTCCGGTGCTAGCGGCGCGAACGGCCCTTGCTTTATCTCATAAATAACCGATCCGGATTCCAGTACCAGAAGCCCGTGCCATGTTCCGGCCTTGATCTCCGCTCCATAAGCGCCTTCCTTTGGATTCAGTATCGTTTTCTCCGTGATATTCCCTTCCTCGTCAAACAAGAATACCGCTACCTTTCCACGTAGCAACAAGAATATCTCGTCCTTCGCCGGATTTAAATGCCGGTGCGGACGCAAATACGTACCGGGCTCCATGGCATTCAGTAACCGATTGATCGGATCATCCAATCTCTCATGGAAATTATAGTTCATTCGCAGGCGGGGAGACTGCAAGGCTTTGGCCTGGGTCTCGTCGAGTAATTGTTCGTTGATTATCTTCATCTCTGTATCTTATTGTATTTCTGAGCCACGAATATACGAAATATTTATTGGTCAATGCTTGATATTGCGTATCTTTGCGCCTTGATGATACATATTCTTGAGTCTGAAAATTAAATATTTATGTTATTTAATTCCATAGAGTTCCTTATATTCCTGCCATTGGTTTTCTTTGGTTACTGGTTTGCTTTCAAGTCTTTGCGGTGGCAAAATCTATTTGTGGTAGCTGTTAGTTACCTGTTCTACGGATGGTGGGACTGGCGCTTTTTGCTGCTGATCCTGTTTACGTCGTTATGCAGTTACTTGAGTGGAGTCTATTTGGAGAAATGCGCTGGCAACCGGTCGGTCCAAAAGTGGATAAGTGCCGGTAATATTTTACTGAACCTTTCGATCTTGGGTGTATTTAAGTACTTTGATTTTTTTACCGAGAATTTGGTAAATGTCCTTCACCTATTGGGCTGGGATGCCGATTACGTGACGTTGAATATCTTGCTCCCTGTCGGGATCAGCTTTTATACGTTTCAGGCTTTGAGCTATACGATTGATGTTTACCAAGGTAAAATCAAGGCGACTCATGATATCGTGGCATTCTTCGCTTATATCAGTTTCTTCCCCCAATTAGTGGCGGGCCCGATAGAACGGGCTACCCATTTGTTGCCTCAGTTTCTCCGGCCTCGTAATTTCGATTGTGATCTGGCGTTGGATGGTATACGCCAGATGCTTTGGGGATTTTTCAAGAAAGTGGTGGTTGCCGATAACTGCGCTTTGTTCGTGAACGGTGTGTTTGAGAATTACCAGACGTTGGATGGGAGTACCTTGTTTCTGGGGGCTTTCTTCTTTACGATACAGATTTACGGGGATTTTTCCGGATACTCGGATATAGCGATCGGCTGTGCCCGGTTATTTGGCATAGACCTTATGCAGAACTTTAAGTATCCTTATTTCTCTCGGGATATAGCGGAGTTTTGGCGGCGTTGGCATATATCGTTGACGACTTGGTTCCGGGATTATATCTATATACCGCTAGGGGGGAGCCGGGCCGGAAAATGGAAGAGCTTCCGGAATACCCTTGTTATTTTCTTGGTAAGTGGATTCTGGCATGGGGCTAACTGGACGTTTGTGGCATGGGGAGCGTATCATGCGTTGTTGTTTCTGCCATTGCTATTGTTGGGTCAAAATAGGAGGTATAGAGATTCCGTGGCGGAAAACAGTTTCCTTCCCTCTGTGAAGGAATTGACACAGATGGGAGTTACGTTTCTACTGGTCTTATTGAGATGGATTCTGTTCCGGTCGGAAGATATATCTCAAGCGGCTGTGTACCTCGAGCGGATGTTCAATGCCTCATTATTCTCGGCTCCTCAACTTGTGGGCTTGGGATTCGGGCAACTCCTGCTGAAGAAATGTTTCTTTTTCACGGCTCTTATGTTCATTGTGGAATGGATCGGCCGAAAACAAGCGCATGGGTTGATGATAGAGGACCTGAGCCTTCCGGTTCGGTATGTTATCTATACGGTATTGCTGATTATCATCTATGGTTTCGACGCCAGTAATCCACAAGGTTTCATTTATTTTCAATTCTGATAAGTATGAGAAGGTTCTTTATAGCTATATTCCGGTATTTAGGGGTGGTAGGATGTTTAGGGTTGCTTAGTTGTCTGTTGATCCGCTCCTATTTTCATATAAGCGTACCCAGCCTCAAGAGTGATCCGGAAGTAGAGGTATTGATTTTGGGAGATTCCCATCCTTTACATTCGATATCCGCCGATATGCTGGGGAAATCGAGGAATGACGCTAAATCCAGTGAGAATTATTTCAATACCTATATCGATTTATGCTTGAAAGCGCCTTACCTTCCCCATTTGAAAACCGTGATATTGGGGTTTGGTTATCACACGTTTACCGTGGCCGATGATTCCTATCAGGATGAGTTTCCTGCCTATATGTCTATTTATCCCCATCTGAAGGAGCGGGAGGATTTGCGACCCTTGGTACAGGAGGCTGTTTCGCCGGTAACCCGTAAGGAGGTCATGTATTCATATGAGTTTGGCGTTCCGTTCAAGAATTGCGTAGCTGAGATTAAAAGGAATGTGATCGAGCGTATTTTCACAGGGGCGACCGGGGGAACACTAGACGTTATTATCGATCGTCATTACTATGATGATAAGGGTGCTTATTTATTGCCATCCTCATTTCAACAAGAGATGTTGGGGCGAATCGTAGAGGAATGTAAGAAGCGGGATCTGTCTCTTATTTTGTACAATGCCCCTGTTTCCACGGAATATATGGAACGGGTTCCTTCGAGTTATCGAGAATTGACGGATTCTTTGGCTCGGGAATATGTGGATGATAAAACGGTCTTTTATTTAAATTATACGGCTGTATCGCTACCTGATTCTTGCTATAGGGACGCTGATCATTTGAATGAAATCGGTATCCATAGATTTACCCCGTTGTTAAAAGATACCTTGACTTGTTTGGGGGTAATTTCGGAATAGTTTTCGTATATTTGTAGAATAAACGATCGAATTAAATATACCACATGAAAGGAAACCCGCTTTATATCCTGCTTTGGCTATCCCTTATTCTTTGCTTTGCCTGTTCACCCGGTAAAAAAGAAAAGAAATATGTCATCGGTGTATCTCAATGCTCGATGACGGATATTTGGCGTCAATCCATGATACGTGATATGGAAGTAGAGGCTTTAAATCATCCGGAGATCGAGTTGGTCGTAATGGATGCTAGTCAGGATAATGATACTCAGATCAGCCAGATAAAAGGTTTTATCAAGAAAAAGGTGGATTTGCTGATTATATCGTCGAATGAGACCGAGCCTGTTACGCCTGTCGCTGTTGAGGCGTACAGGGCTGGTATTCCCACTATCATATTGGACCGGAAAATTAATAGCGATGAATATACGACGTATATTGGAGCGGATAATTACGAGATCGGTCGCTCGATCGGAATGTACGTCAGCTCCTTGATCAAGAAGGAGACAACGATTTTAGAGATATGGGGACGGAGAGGCTCTTCCTCCGCTACAGAAAGACATCAAGGTTTTGTCGATGCGATGTCTATTGATCCGAATGTGAAGATCCGGGAGTTGGATGGGTATTGGTACAGGAAGAATGCCTATGAGGAAGTCTTGAAGCTGGATTCCATAGAGGATGTCGATATCGTTTTCGCTCATAATGATATGATGGCCTTAGGGGCCCGTGAGGCGATTGAGGAGCGAGATTCGTCGCTGGTGGGGCACGTGGAATTTATAGGCGTGGATGGACTCTTGGGAGGAGGCTTGGGCGTGGAGGCGGTTGCGCAGGGTAAGTTGGATGCCTCTTTTTATTATCCGACAGGTGGTGGGGTGGCTATTAAGGTAGCTTGGCAGATCTTAAGCGGACAAGCTTATACGAAAAAGTATGCGTTAAGCACCGCTATGATCGATAAGACCAACGCCGGTACCCTTTATTTACAATCAGACCGGTTGGCAGAATATCAACGCCAGATCGAGAAACAGCGTGCGAATTTGTCGCAATTGCTCTCGAAATATAACTTTCTTTATAGTTCCTTGATTATTATCTTGATATTGGCGCTTTTATTGGGTGGTTCCGCTATTTACATGGTTTATATTAATCGTAAAGTGCGCCAGAATAATCTTTTGTTGAATGAGAGAAATCGTTTGGTACAACAACAGAAAGAGGAACTCTCGGTAGCGAACCAGCGCATCGAGCAAGTCACGACACAGAAATTGCAGTTCTTTACGAATGTATCTCATGAGATAAAGACTCCTTTAACCTTGATTCTCGGGCCTCTGAACAAGATGGCGCAAGATGCCCCGGCAGGCGCTTTCGCGGATGATATCCGCATCGTTAAGAAGAATGCGGAACGCTTGAAACGTGTGATCGACCAATTGCTGGATTTCCGGAAGATAGAGAATAATAAGATGGGATTGCGGGTTATTAAGATGGATTTGGTCTTTTTAATCCAAGAGGTGAAATCTTATTTTAATAATCTGGCCCAGAGTAAGCGAATTGATTATACCTTCCTGCATGAAATGGATTCTCTTTTTGTTTGGGTGGATACGGACAAGATGGAGAAGATATTAACGAACTTGCTCTCGAACGCCTTTAAGTTTACCCCGGAGCAGGGGAAGATTACGATTCGTTTGCGGGAGGAGGAGACGGAGGTTGTCTTATCGGTGGAAGATAATGGAGAGGGGATTCCCCCGGAAAACCTAGCCTCCGTATTCGAGCGCTTTTTTACAAGCGGGCAAAGCTATGCTCCGGGAACGGGTATCGGACTGCATCTGACACGGGAATTTGTCCTTATGCATAAAGGCTCGATCCACGTGGAAAGCGAGCAAGGCGAACGGACAGTGTTTACCGTTCAGATCCCGAAAGGTAAATCTCATTTTGATGAATCTTGTGTCTTTCTGTCGAATGCGACCGAATCGTCCTCTGGTGTAGCGCATTTGGATATATCCCAAGTTCAAGAAACGTTGAATAAGAAATATGATTATACGATCTTGATCGTTGAGGATGATTGGGATATTCGCGCTTATTTACAGCATGAGTTGTCCGGGAATTTTAATGTACTTGTAGCGGAGAATGGTGCCAAGGCCTTGGATATTCTATTGAAGGAAAATGTATCACTGGTCGTCAGTGACGTGATGATGCCGGAGATGAATGGCTTCGAGCTTTGCCGCCGGGTTAAGTCGGATATGGCCCTCAGTCATATCCCGGTAATCTTGCTTACGGCTCTTTCGGATGACAGTCAACGCTTGTATGGATTTGAGGGGGGAGCGGATGAGTATATCCAGAAACCGTTCAATATCGAGATCGTGAAATTACGTATCATTAAATTGTTGGAAGAACGTAATCGTTTGCGGGAGGTTTTCTTGAAAGAGTCTCAATCGCCTGCGGGACTTTCCATCGAGACAAAAGGGAAGGTAGAGAGTCTGGATGATTTGTTTATGCGTAAGTTTATCGCTTTAATAGAGGAGAATTATAGCGATCCCGATTTCAGTATAGAGAAAGGCAGTGAGAAACTGGGCCTGTCTCGTGTGCATTTATATCGAAAGGTGAAGGAGTTGTCCGGGATTACCCCTACGGACTTTTTGCGTAACTATCGTTTGAAAAAGGCATCCGCCCTATTGAAGCAGCGATCCGGAACGATTAGCGAGGTTGCTTATGCCACGGGATTCGGCTCGCCGGCCTATTTCTCCAAATGCTTTAAGGCGGTTTATAATATAACGCCAACCGAGTTTATAGAGTCTTTGTAAGGATGCTGCTTGTACAGATGTTACATACGGGTAACGTCTGTTATTGTCCCTTGGAAATAAATCTTTTATGTAACTTGTGTGATTTATCTTGTAGCTATAGTTATCGTTGTATTTATAACGATGATATACTTTTGCGGTGTCGATAAGTACGAAAGTTGTTTTTAATAGAAAGACCATGGAACAGGTGACTGAATCAAGACGTAAACCAATTGTCGTTGGGATTGGAGAATTATTATGGGATATGCTTCCTTCCGGGAAAAAGGCTGGGGGTGCCCCGATTAATTTTGTCTATCATGCGTCTTGCCTAGGTGCTGAGGGATATGCTATCAGCGCTGTCGGAGATGATGAGTTGGGTAAAGAGATCGTTGATGAGTTGGATAAGAATCATATCCAGCATTTGATCGAGAAAGTGCCTTACCCGACGGGAACCGTTCAGGTAGAGTTACGAGAAGGTATCCCTACTTATACGATTCATGAGCGAGTGGCTTGGGATCATATATCGCCTACATCCGATGCGATTGATTTGGCGGAGAAAGCGGACGCTATTTGTTTCGGTACATTAGCCCAACGTTCCCGTCAGTCCCGGGAGACGATACAAGCGATCTCGTCGTTTGCGCCGAAAGACGCTTATCGTTTGCTGGATATCAATCTTCGCCAGCGATACTATGATAAGGAGTTGATCGAGGAGTCTTTGTACTTAGCGAATGTGCTGAAGGTGAATGATGAGGAGTTTAACGTTCTTCGGGACTTATTCGGCTTGAATGGAACTGAGAGGGAAGTGGCTTTATGGTTTATTGAGAAATATGACCTTCGGATATTTGCCTTGACTGCGGGGAGTTCCCATAGTACTATTTATACGAGGGAGGAGACTTCTACTTTGCCAACACCGGAGGTCACGGTGGCGGATACGGTCGGGGCGGGGGATGCTTTTTCGGGAGCTCTAATCATCTCGCTCTTAAAAGGGAAGTCCTTAAGCGAGGCACATCATTTCGCTGTAAAGACAGCGGCTTTTGTTTGTACGAAAGAAGGTGCGTGGCCTGTTTATGAAGAGTAATTCGTTTATATCATATGTGTTTAGATGTTTTGAGTTTATACAATTTCGAATAGGTATTACGTTTTTAAGGTAAAAAGGTTGTTAGGATATAAGAAGAGAAAGGCAAAAAGAAAAAGATGGTTTTTGTTTTAGGTTAAGTTAGATTAGATTGGTGAAAGTGGCTCGGCTGTTGAAGTCGGGCTATTTTTATGTCCTTATGTTTCCTTCAAATAGAATGGTCTCGATAACCTGCAAGATTCTTCTTACAGGCTAACGAGACCTTCCGCTTTTATCTTTTCTGATAGCTTACAATTAATAAGCTCTCTCCAATAACCAAGCGTCTTGGAAGTTAGGAGCGTATTTCGCCTTGATGGCGTCACGGCTATCGGCGGCGTCCGCTTTATTGTCGGAAACAACGACAACAAGAGGACACGCAACATACCTTGCTCGTTCTCGCCCAACACTGCGTTATAGCCATCATTCTGCATACGTTCTTTTAATGCGTAAGCGTTTGTCTTATTCTTGAAACTACCAACAACAACGCTATAACGTTTCAGACGGCTAGCGTCCTCGCCTTGAGCGGCGTTGATTTTTTCCGTACGAGTGGTAGCCGTAGAGGTTCTGGGTTTTGAGACAGGAGCGACCTCAACAACTTCTTCCTCTTGTTCTACAACCTCAACAGGAGCCGTCGACTCTTTTTCTTTGGCCTGTTCGTAAGCAGCCTTGTACGCGCTCTGTTTAGGTTTACATGAGCCGAGTGCTAATACCATACATACAGCGGCTCCAAATAACCAAATCTTATTCATACTGTTCAGTTCTTATAATTAGTAACGCGAAGATATAAATTATATTTAGTACTTTCGCACTCAAATTGTAATATATTATAACGGCATGAATAAATCTATCGGAACAATGATTATGGCAACATCTCTACTGTTAGGTGCTTGCAATCCGGCTACGGATGTGAACGTGAAGGAGACCGGTGATAAGAACCTTATCGGGAAGTCGGACATCCGGATCAAAGACGGTCGCATGACCCCGGAAGCTTTGTGGGCCATGGGACGTATCGGCGGTATGAACGTATCTCCGGACGGGAAAAAAGTGGTGTATACGGTGGCGTATTATAGCGTACCGGAAAACAAGAGCAACAACGAGTTGTTTGTCATGAATGCCGATGGCAGCAGCAACAGACAAATCACCCGCGACAGCTGGCAGGAAAGCCAACCCGTCTGGATTAAAGACGGCAAGAAAATCGCTTTCCTCTGCAACGAAAGCGGCAGCAGCCAGGTGTGGGAGATGAACCCGGACGGTACGGAACGCAAACAGCTCACCCGGTACGAGGGAGACATCGAAGGATTCGCTTTCTCGCCCGACGGCAAGAAGCTGCTTTTCATTGCGCAGGTAAAAACCGTACAGAGCACCGCCGACAAGCATCCCGACCTGCCCAAGGCAACCGGTATCATCGTTACCGACTTGATGTACAAGCATTGGGACGAATGGGTGACAACCGCTCCGCATCCCTTCGTTGCAGACTTCGACGGCAACGGCATCAGCAACGTACAGGATATTCTGGACGGCGAACCCTACGAAAGTCCGATGAAACCCTGGGGCGGTATCGAGCAACTGGCCTGGAGCCCTGCTTCGGACAAAGTGGCCTATACCTGCCGCAAAAAGACGGGACTGGCCTATGCCGTCTCCACCAATTCCGATATTTACATCTATGACCTTGCCACCGGGAAAACGGAAAACATCACCGAAGAGAACAAAGGGTACGATACCAATCCCCAATATTCGCCCGACGGCAAGTACATAGCCTGGCAGAGCATGGAACGCGACGGCTACGAGGCAGACCTCAACCGCCTGTTCGTCATGAACCTTGCAACCGGAGAGAAGCGTTTCGTAAGCCACGCCTTCGAATCCAACGTAGATGCTTTCTTGTGGAACAAAGACTCGCAAAGCATATACTTCATCGGCGTATGGCACGGTGAAACGCAGATTTACAACATCGATCTTGCCGACAATGACAGTCTGAACCGGCTTACCGACGGCATGCACGACTACGCCTCTCTTGCCCTTTGCGGTGACAAGCTCATTGCCAAGCGTCACTCCATGAGTATGGGAGATGAGATATATGCCGTAAACAATACACGCAGCGGCAATGCTTTTGCCAAGGCCGAGCAACTGACATTCGAGAACAAGCAAATCTACGACCAACTGGAGATGGGTAAAGTAGAGGCACGCTGGATGACGACCACCGACGGCAAGCAAATGCTGACCTGGGTTATCTACCCACCCCAATTCGACCCGAACAAGAAGTACCCCACCCTGCTCTTCTGCGAGGGCGGACCTCAAAGCCCCGTCAGCCAGTTCTGGAGCTATCGCTGGAATTTCCAGATTATGGCTGCCAACGACTATATCATCGTAGCTCCCAACCGCCGCGGTCTTCCGGGCTTCGGTGTGGAGTGGAATGAAGCCATCAGCGGCGATTACGGCGG
>OGPQ01002470.1_pt1 | contig 10422 bp, 8 predicted proteins | sample 1552971 | NCBI WGS metagenome assembly OGPQ01 (sample SAMEA2580232, study PRJEB22360) | human gut metagenome | biome: human gut; feature: human-associated habitat; material: faeces | place: Denmark | collected 2008/2010 | reverse complement strand
AATGGCGGTTTTTGGATGCGTGAGGTGTGAAAGGACTTTCGGAATTACTTCTGTATGCTGAGAATGTTACATAATTGAGCACTTTTGTTACGATGAAACAAAAGAGCTATCTCATGCAACAAATGTTTTAGAAGTGTTGTGAGACAACCCATACCTTTGCCTCAGAAAAACTTCTAAAAATATTTAATGCTATGAACAAGAATCAGCGAATGAACAGAATGGGCGTGCTCCTTATGATATGGGCAGCCGCTTGCTTGAACAGCCACGCACAACAAGACTCAGCCAAAGTCCTTTCTAATTCTAAGGAAGAAGGTAATCGAAATGTCATGCTGAATGCAGCCAGTGCCAATGGTCCCCGTGAAATTTCCATCGGATTGCCCGGCGGCGATGTCAATGTACTCGAAAACGGTTTGCCCGTGGTCTATAACTCAAATCCTCATAATGTAAATACTCATTGGCGCGGAGACAGCAGTTTGGGACATACCGGACTGCTTAAAATATCCGAAACGGCCATTACTACCGGAAACATCGGTTATGCTGTGAACTCTTTCACCGAATTGGGACTGAATAAAGAGAAGCGGTTTAATGGTGTGCTGAATTATAATACCAATCACTTCGGCAAACAGCAGTTTGATTTCAACTTAAACGGAAGCATCGGCAAGGACTGGTTCTACAGCGGAAGCGTTTATCAGAACTTTGACCCGGGTTCGTTCAAACTCCGTTTCGCCCAATATCAGGACCGCACACAAATCTATAAGTTTGCTTTGACAAAGTTCTACCATGAAGGTCGCGGACAATTGTCGGCTATCTACCATTACAGCAATAGTCACTGGTTGTCAAATGCCACTACCGGCGCACCGTTTATTTATGTGGGCGACGGCAGTGTGAAAGAAATTCCCGGATTCAGTCTCGGTACTTCGTCTTATCTTCCCGATGTTTCTGACATTGTCTATATGGATATACGTACGGGCGAGATGAAAAAGACAAGTCTTTATGACGCCACTGCCAGCAAAGGTAATCAATTCACATTGTTGAACCGTTACAAATGGGATAACGGGTTGGAGTGGACTGTGAATATGAAGTATGACCACGCATTGGGTTCTTATCTCTACCAGACTCCCATGTCGATGGAAAAGAAAACCTTGGCGGACGGCTATAGCCGGAAAGTATCGGACGGGACATTGACCCCTTACGAAGGATATGTGCAGAGCCGTATGTCATGTTTCAATCGCGGCAGTATCGACGAGTTCTTCTTTACCACCGAACTGTCACGGAAGTATGACAACATGACTTGGCGTGTGGGCTTGAACGAATGGTATTACGATGTAGACTATGCTTCAAACACTACGATGTACGACCATACGGTGGAAGAATATCCTCAGATTCTTTACAGCGCCGATACCAAAGACATTCATCATTATGGTGATACTCCTTATTATAACCTGAACCAGAATGCTTCGGAATACTATAAAGGTCATGAAAACAAGCTGGCTCTTTATGCTACTCACGATTGGGATATTACTGATAAATGGAATGTGTATTATGGCGCCCGTTTTGAATACCAGCGTTTGACGGGAAAGAATCTGGCTGTTTACAATGCAGACGGAAAAGCGGTAGGCCGTTTTGCCAATTACCACATCGGGGCAGTGGCAGCCGACGGCACTAAGATTGCTCCTCGCGGCTATGGTTATGATTGGCTCAATATGGCTTTCACGGCGGCGGCTACCTATAAGATGACACAACAGTTTGGTTTTACTGCCGATTTCACTTACAATACCCAGCGCCCGAACATGTCGAATTTTGCGCCTGCCGAGATGCCGAATGTAGATAAGATAACCATTCCGTTGGGACGTGCGGGTATTTATTTTAATAACGATTGGATTAGCCTGACTTCTTTGTTTACTTATATTGCCAAAACGAATAACAACTCTACGCTGAATCTGATAAACCCCCATAACGATAAGGATATCAAAGCCGCAGCATTGAGCTATGATATTGAAACCATCGGATGGACAACGGATGCGGTAGTAAAACCTTTCAAAGGGTTTGATTTTCATTTTCTGTTTACTTACCAAAGTCCGAAGTACAAGAAATATGAAACGGAGGTGACTTTTGGTGACGGAACCACCTCGGGCATCAATGCTACAGGCAATATTGTGACCGAAATACCCAAGGTGCTGATTGAACTCGATCCGAGTTATAATATTACAAAAGATTTGAAGGTATGGGCCAGTTTTCGTTATTTTAGCAAGACGTATGCCAATATTAAGAACGCTTATTACTTTAACGGACGTTGGGAAACCTTTGGCGGTGTCAACTGGAACGTGAACAAACACTTGTCACTCAGCGGAACTGTCATTAACTTCCTCAACCAGACGGGGGCAAAAGGAAGCATCTCGGGTGCGGAACTGGTGGATAAGGAAAATGCTGCCGCCTATAACGGGGCATGGATGGCAGGAAGCTACATCCGTCCGTTTACCGTAGAGTTTGCAGCAAAAATTACATTCTGATTTTAATAATAAAACTTTTAATACCATATATTCCATGAAAACAAATTTAGTGAACCTTGCATTAGGTTTAGCCTTTACAGCAGGCACGGTTTCTTGTCAGTCACAGAAAAATAATCCGGTGTTCGAGCATCAAGGAGATACAATGACCGTTGTACGCATTGCTTCTCCCGCCAAGTATCTGTTGCTTCCCGTTCAGGAAAGCAGCAATGAAGGACAGGTAAAACTGGATACCGGCAGTCCGGCGGATACTTATATGGATGTTCGTCTGGCTACAGACAGTGTTGAATATTATGTTCCGTTTGCTTTACCGCAGGGAGCCGCTGAAGCTGTCGTTGTTGTGAAGAATGTGGCAGGCAGCCGATGCCCTTTGTTGGGACAGCATTAAGGTTGCAGATACCTTTGATACAACCAACAGAGACAAATTCCGTCCCGTTTATCATCACACTCCGCTTTATGGCTGGATGAATGACGCCAACGGGCTGGTTTATAAAGACGGTGAATATCACCTTTATTTCCAGTATAATCCTTACGGTTCGGTATGGGGGAATATGCATTGGGGACATTCCGTGAGCAAGGACTTGGTGCATTGGGAGCATCTTGACCCTGCCATTGCAAGGGATACTCTGGGACATATCTTCTCGGGGAGTGCAGTGGTGGATACAAAGAACAGCGCAGGCTACGGTGAAAATACAATGGTTGCTTTCTATACTTCGGCCAGTGACAAGAATGGTCAGATTCAGTGCATGGCATACAGCACCGACAATGGACGTACCTATACCAAATACGAGAACAATCCCATTCTGACTCCTTTTGACGGATTGAAAGACTTCCGTGACCCGAAGGTCTTTTGGTATGAACCCGACCAAAAATGGGTGATGGTGGTATCTGCCGACAAAGAGATGCGTTTCTATTCTTCTCGGAACTTGAAAGACTGGGAGTTTATGAGCGGTTTCGGTGAAGGTTACGGAGTACAGCCCAGCCAATTTGAGTGTCCCGATTTTATTCAGTTGCCTGTGGACGGTGATAAGAACCGCATGAAGTGGGCATTGATTGTCAATATCAATCCGGGATGCATGTTTGGCGGTAGCGCTACACAGTATTTTATCGGCGACTTTGACGGAAAGGAATTTAAATGTGACACAAAACCCGAAGTGACTAAATGGCTGGACTATGGCAAGGACCATTATGCTACCGTTTGCTTCTCGAATACGGGAGAGCGCACGATTGCCGTGCCCTGGATGAGCAATTGGCAGTATGCCAATATCCTTCCCACCAAACAATATCGCAGCGCCAATTCGTTGCCTCGCGAATTGAGCCTTTATACAAAGGACGGAGAGATATACATGGCTGCCGATGCGGTGAAAGAAACGGAGACTTTGCGCAAAGATGAGCATGAGGTGGGCAGTCTGGTTGTGAATGGGGAGAGCCGGTTGGAGGAATTGGTTCCCAACACAGATGGAGCGTATGAACTTTCGATGGATATTACTCCGGGGGCATCGCAGTTGGCAGGCTTCGAGTTGCTGAACGGCAAGGGTGAGAAAGTGAATATTTATCTGGATATGAAAGAAAACAGGCTGGTGATGGACCGTACAGAGAGTGGAATTACCGACTTGGGTGAACCGAGTAAATTTAATGTGCACGAGAAGGAGACAGATAATCATCGCATGAAACTTTCAGTGAACTATAAGAATGATTTTGCCCTGGGCACTTGGGCTTCACTCTCTTTGTGCGAAGGCAAAACTTATCATCTGAATGTCTTTGTGGATAAATGCTCTATCGAGATATTTGTGGATGGCGGACGCATAGCCATGACTAATTTGGTCTTTCCGAATGAACCTTATGACACGCTTCGTTTTTATAGTGAAGGAGGGGAAATGAAAGTTTCGGATTTCACAGTGTATAAGTTAGGCTTGTGATTTTAGGTCGGGTGTTCCCGTAGGGGCGGACCCATGTATCTGCCCCTACGGTGAATGAATAAGAACAACGTACAGAAAAAACAATAGATAATAAAACCATGAACAACAATAAAAATCTATATGCCAAATTAATCCCGGTGATGCTCTGTTTCTTCGCCATGGGGTTTGTAGACTTGGTGGGTATTGCTTCCAATTATGTCAAGGTCGACTTGAACCTGACGGATGCGCAGGCCAATATCTTTCCGTCGCTGGTTTTCTTTTGGTTCCTTATCTTCTCGGTTCCCACAGGAATATTGATGAATAAGATAGGCCGTAAGAAGACAGTGCTTCTGAGCCTTGCTGTGACTTTTGCCTCTTTGCTGATTCCCGTGTTCGGCGATGGTTATGTCATCATGCTGTTGTCTTTCTCTTTGCTGGGCATTGGCAATGCACTGATGCAGACCTCTCTGAATCCTTTGTTGAGCAATATTATAACGGGGGATAAATTGGCAAGTACCCTTACTTTCGGTCAATTTGTCAAAGCAATCGCTTCTTTTCTGGCTCCTTATATTGCCATGTGGGGAGCCACCCAGACTATTCCCACTTTCGGACTGGGTTGGAGAGTGTTGTTTCCTATGTATATGGTGATTGCAGTGCTTGCCATCGTTTTATTGGGCTCTACTCCCATTGAGGAGGAACAGCCTGACAAGGCTTCCGGTTTCAAGGCTTGTCTGGCTTTGCTGGGAAAACCGTTCATTTTGCTCTCTTTTATCGGTATCATGTGCCATGTGGGTATCGATGTCGGTACCAATACCACTGCCCCGAAGATATTGATAGAGCGTTTGGGAATGACACTTGCCGAGGCGGGCTTTGCCACCAGCCTATACTTTATATTCCGCACGATTGGCTGTTTCTTGGGTGCTTTTATCTTGAGGAAAGCTTCTGCCAAACTGTTTTTTGCCTTCAGCGTGGTGTTAATGTTGTTGGCTATGGCGGGATTGTTTATGTTCCATACCGAAACAATTATTTATATTTGCATCGCCATGATTGGTTTTGGAAACTCCAATGTGTTTTCCATTATCTTCTCGCAGGCCCTGTTTGCCGCCCCCGACAAGAAGAATGAAGTGTCCGGTCTGATGATAATGGGCTTGTTCGGCGGCACGGTATTTCCATTGGCAATGGGAGTTGCCGCTGATGCGGTGGGACAGACGGGAGCTGTAGCGGTAATGACCGTAGGCGTGATTTATTTGTTAATATATACCTTAAAAATAAAGAAATAACCATGAATGATATTATCGTAGGAATGGGCGAGGCACTATGGGATGTGCTGCCCGAAGGAAAGAAAATAGGAGGTGCTCCGGCAAACTTTGCTTACCATGTATCGCAATTCGGTTTCGACAGCCGCGTAGTCAGTGCGGTAGGAGAGGACAAGTTGGGTAATGAGATACTGAAGAACTTTGATGCAAAGAAATTGAATTATCTGATTGAGAAAGTACCTTATCCTACAGGGACAGTACAAGTGGAACTGGACCCGAACGGCGTGCCGATGTATGATATAAAGGAGAACGTGGCATGGGACAATATTCCTTTCACTTCTGCATTGGAGGAACTGGCAAAGAAGACCCGTTCGGTATGCTTCGGTTCGCTGGCACAGCGCAGTGTGGTTTCTCGTGAGACTATCAATAGCTTTCTGAACGCTATGCCCGACGGGGAGGGACAGTGCAAGATTTTTGATGTGAACCTGCGTCAGGGCTTTTATACGAAGGAAATTCTTTGCAATTCGATGAAAAGATGCAATATATTGAAAATTAACGATGAAGAGCTGGTGACAGTGAGCCGTATGTTTGGTTATCCGGGCATCGACTTGCAGGACAAGTGCTGGATTTTGCTCGCCAAGTACAACTTGAAGATGTTGATTCTGACTTGTGGGGTGAATGGAAGTTATGTGTTTACTCCGGGTGAGATTTCCTTTGTGGAGACACCCAAGGTGGAGGTGGCAGACACGGTGGGTGCGGGAGACTCGTTCACTGCTACCTTTGTGGCTGCTATCTTGAAAGGCAAGCCGGTGGCGGAAGCACATAAGTTGGCGGTAGAGGTTTCTGCATACGTGTGTACGCAGAATGGGGCTATGCCGGAATTGCCTGTCCGCTTGAAGGAACGGCTGATGTAAAAACACACTTGCCCGACTATTTGCCGGCAGTTGCCCGAGGGCCAAAGCTGCTGTTGGGTATTGCAAATGTAAATGTGTCAAAACGTAGATAATGCTATCATTCTGAACGAAGTGATAGGTCATTTGGGTTTTGACACATTCTCTTTTTCTTTTCTTTCCAAATTCTTGTATTATTTCTCTTCTCCTTTTATCTTTGTTTCCATAATACATCTGTGAATATGAAAAACGGTCTTCTCTATTTCCTGCTTTGCCTGGCAGCGCTTGTTTCCTCGTGTGACGGAACGAATACACGTTATCACATCGGCGTGTCCCAATGCAGCGATGATGAATGGCGGCATAAGATGAATAAAGAAATGCAGCGTGAAGCACTTTTCTACGACGGTGTGCAGGTGGAATTTCGTACGGCAAAAGACAATAACCAATATCAGATAAATGATATCAATTATTTTATTGACCGGAAGGTTGATTTGTTAATCGTCGCTCCCAATGAGGCGGCGGCTATTACTCCATCGGTCGAAAAGGCGATAAAGAAAGGAATTCCGGTAGTGGTGGTAGACCGTAAGATATTATCGGACAACTATACGGCTTTTGTCGGGGCGGATAATTATAAGATCGGCAGTGATGTGGGACATTACATTGTCAGCCGTTTGAATGGAAAGGGGAATATTTTTGAGGTGACAGGACTGCAAGGCTCTACACCTGCCATGGAGAGGCATAGGGGATTGATAGATGCATTGGCCGGGATTCCGAATATAAAGAGAGTTGGAAGTGTGGATGGCGGCTGGTTACAGAGTCAGGCCGGCGAAAAGGTGGATTCTGTTTTACGTGTTCACAAAGATATTGATTTGCTGTTTGCACAGAATGACCGTATGGCTATCGGTGCTTATCTGGCTGCCAGGCAGCAGGGAAGAGAAAAAGAAATGCTTTTTGTGGGAGTGGATGCACTGCCCGGAAAAGATTATGGATTGGAGCAGGTGATAAGCGGTGTGTTGGATGCTACTTTTATTTATCCTACCGGTGGCGATAAGGTGATGCAGATTGCGATGAACATTTTGGAGAAAAGACCTTTTGAAAAAGAAAATATACTTTCTACGGCATTGGTGGATAAAACCAATGCCCGCGTGATGCAGTTGCAGACCGACCATATTTTGGAACAAGACGGCAAGATAGAGAAACTGAACGGGCAGATTGATGAATTCTGGTCGCGTTATTCGGCGCAGACTATGTTTTTGTATGCTTGTCTGGTTATTCTGATTCTGTTTGCGGCATTGTTGGGCATTATTGTACGTGCTTATTGGATGAAGAACCGGATGAATGCTGAGCTTTCTTCCCAAAAGAAAAAGTTGGAAGAGCAGCGTGACCAACTCATCAGCCTTTCTAAACAATTGGAAGAAGCTACTCATGCCAAATTGGTGTTCTTTACGAATGTATCTCATGATTTTCGTACCCCGCTTACATTGGTTGCTGCTCCGGTGGAACAGTTATTGGAAGATGAAGCGCTGACATCCCGGCAACGGTCTTTGTTGCAGATGGTGCATAAAAATGTGACTATATTGTTGAGGCTGGTCAATCAGATATTGGATTTCCGCAAGTATGAGAATGGAAAATTGGAATTGGTTCTATCCAATATTGATTTGCGTGCTCAGTTGCAGGAGTGGAGTGGGGCATTTCGTGCGTTGGCGCTCAAGAAGCATATTCATTTTATATTGGATGTGGAAAATGGACAGGCGGATTATAAGATGGCGCTTGATGCCGAGAAGATGGAACGTATTTATTTTAATGTGCTTTCCAATGCCTTTAAATTTACTCCCGAAAATGGGAGCATTGTGGTGACATTGTCTGCTATTGCTCAAGCCGATGGAAAAGAGTATGCGCGGCTGGTGGTCAGTGACAGTGGTTCGGGTATCTCAGTCCAACATATCCGGCATATCTTTGACCGGTTCTATCAGATTGATGTGAATCATGCCGGCTCGGGCATCGGACTGGCGTTGACAAAGGCTTTTGTGGAATTGCACGGAGGAACGATTGCCGTGGATAGCATGGAGGGAAAGGGAACGGTGTTTACAATAGATATCCCTGTCAACAGGTGGTCTGCCACAGAGATAGAAAGAAAAGAGTCGGAAGGCATTGGTATTCCGTCCCGGTCGGTAGTGGAAGAACTGTCGGAGGCAGAAACGGAAGAGGTGAAACCGGATGAAAGCAAGGCGTGTGTCTTGGTGATTGACGACAATGCCGATGTGCGTAGTTATGTGAAGTCGTTGCTTAGAGATGAGTACGTAGTGATAGAGGCTCCGGACGGTCATACGGGAGTAAAAATGGCCATGAAGTATGTACCGGATGTTATTATCTGTGATGTGATGATGCCGGTGATGGATGGACTGGAGTGTTGCAGACAATTGAAGTCGGAATTGCAGACTTCCCATATTCCGGTGATGTTACTTACGGCTTGTTCTTTGGACGAGCAGCGGATAGCCGGATTTGAATGTGGGGCGGATTCATATATTGCCAAGCCGTTCAATTCCAAGTTGTTATTGGCACGTCTCCGTAATCTGATAGCAAACCACCATCGTTTACGGCAGTTCTTTGGCGATAAAACGACTCTGTCAAAAGAACCGGTCAGTGAGATTGATAAAGGATTTGCAGACCGTTTCCGTCGGTTGATTGAAGAGAATATGTCGGATTCGGAGTTGAGCGTGGAGGAGTTGGGCAGCAAAATGGGTATGAGCCGCGTGCAACTCTATCGCAAGATAAAAGCGTTGACTAATTATTCTCCGGTGGAGCTGTTGCGCATCGCCCGTTTAAAGAAGGCTGCTTCTTTACTTGCTTCTTCGGAAAAAACTATTTCAGAAATAACGTATGAGGTTGGTTTTACTTCGCCTTCCTATTTTACAAAATGTTATAAGGAATATTTTGGTGAAAGTCCTACCGATTTTTTAAAGCGCAGAGGATAAGCTTCTCATTACTCCGGGCCATTGTTTATTCCGGACCATTGCCATTCTGAACATCAGTGAAGAATCTGATAACACAAAGCAGATGTATTCAGATTCTTCACCGGCGATGACAAAATGAGAGGATTGTCACGTTTCTTGCGCGAGCTCTTGTTAAATCAGCGACGATAAATCCTTGTCTGCCACGAAAGAGAGGTTATTCAGGATAATTACTTCTCTGGCGCGGTCGGGATTATCTGTTCGGAAAATCAGGATGCCTTTATCTCCCAACAAGAAAGAATACATATAGGTAATACCGATTTTGGCATCACTGAAAATCTTAATTGCATCCGCAGCACGACCTACCTGGTTGTCCAGTGTCAGGGCAAATACATCCGAAAGGGCAACCGATATATTGGCTTCTTTTAGCGTGTTATAAGCTCGCATCGGTTCGGAACAAATAATACGATAAATTCCATATTCTACCGTATCTGCAATAGTCGAAGCTATCAGTTGAATCTTGGCTTCTTTCAATAACTCCAGAACTTTAAGTAATGTCCCCGCTTTGTTTTCAATGAAGACAGATAATTGTTGGACGGTCATAATTTTATCTTTTAAAAAGTTTTACGTAAGTCTTTCACTCTCACAGCCTTGCCTTCCGACTTGGGTAAAGAGCCTTTTGGAACAAGTTTTACTCGCGGAGTAACCAGTATCTCGTCTTTCAGCTGTCGTGTAATCTCGCGGGTAAGGGCTTGCAGGCGGGCATAGTCATCGGTAAATAACTGGCTGAGTTCCACTTCGATGGTCATCTCATCGTTCGACTCCATTGTTTCGAGTGTAATCAGGTAGTCGCTGCCCAACTCTTTAACCTACATTATTCATAGTGGATTCATTTCAGGTTATCAAAACAGATATGGGGA
>OGPQ01002466.1_pt1 | contig 10438 bp, 8 predicted proteins | sample 1552971 | NCBI WGS metagenome assembly OGPQ01 (sample SAMEA2580232, study PRJEB22360) | human gut metagenome | biome: human gut; feature: human-associated habitat; material: faeces | place: Denmark | collected 2008/2010 | reverse complement strand
CCGGCATATTCGACGCCATTCAACATGACTGAATTGCCCATGATCTACTCCTTTCTCGTAGGGGAGTTAAGCGGTCATTACATTGTCCGTCCACATCTCACACTGGCTCATGACAGTCTGGACAGCATCATCCATACCCTCTGGCGGATATTTGTGTTTTTTCAGCAACCTTTTGACCAGGCGGCGCATTCCAGCTCTTGCGCTCTCTTTCTTTTGCCAGTCTATTGTCTGGTTTTTGCGAAGCAAATCTGTCAGTTCTTTCGTGATAGCAATAAGCTCATCATGCTCGTAAAAGTCCTTTATTGCTTGCGGCTTCGTGAGAGCATCATAGAAAGCAAGCTCGTCCGCTGTCAATCCGAGTTTTTCACCCTCGGCGGCAGCAGCGGCAATGTCTTTCGCCAGCTTGAGTAATTCTTGAATGACTTCCTCGTTGGTCAGCATTCCGTTCAAATAGCGGTTCATTGCGCTCTGAATGATTTCGGAGAACTTTTCAGACTTGACGATATTTGTTCGACGGTAAACAGAGACCTGTTCGGAAATCAGTTTTTTCAGGAGTTCGACTGCAAGATTCTTCTCCTTCATGTTTGCCACTTCTTCAAGAAACTTCGGATCGAACAGCGAAAACTCAGTCTGGACATCAGAAAAGAGGTTGATAACGCCTTCGCTCTTGATGCTGTGCTTCAAAAGCTCGTTAATGCGCTCATTTACTTCCGGAAGCGTAAACTTCTTTCCGGTACCGCCTGAAACCAAGCGCACGGTCATTGTTCTTACGGACTCGAAGAAAGCCGCCTCCATGCGAGTTTGCTCGTCTACCAAGCTGCTGCACAGCGAAAGTGCCTGCTTGAGAAGCAGAGCTTCTTTGATAAACACATTCTGTGTCTTCTCATTGTCGGGAAGATCGTACTCTGCAACACTCTTGCCGAGCATGAAGTTCACGCCGCCGCTGATAAGCTTTGCACGGTCGAGGTCGCTTCCGGTCATGAATTTCTCATAACTGAATCCGTGGAACAAATCTCTGCAAATAGAGAGCTTTTCAAGGAACTTCGGATATGCAGCCTTGCTTACATCTGTATCACCATAGTTCTTCTTGTCTCTGGCAGTATAGTCGTTCATTGCCTGTTTCAGTGCAGCCGCAATACCGACGTAATCGACAACCAAACCGCCTTCTTTATCTTTGAAGACACGATTGACGCGGGCGATAGCTTGCATCAGGTTGTGTCCAGCCATCGGCTTATAGACATACATCGTAGCAAGGGAGGGAACATCAAAGCCGGTCAGCCACATATCCACGACGATGGCGATTTTCAGCGGAGAGTTGTTGTCTTTGAATTTCCGCGCCATATCGTCCTTATGAGCTTTGTTGCCGATAATCTCACGCCATTCTTCGGGATCGTTATTGCCTTGCGTCATGACCACTGCAATCTTTTCCGTCCACGCTGGGCGTAGCTCAAGAATGCGCTTATAAATCTTCATTGCTATGGGACGCGAATAAGCAACGATCATCGCCTTGCCGGTCAGGATATTCTCACGGTAATTCTCGTAATGATCAAGAATGTCATTTACCAAGGAATTGATCGTCTGGTCGGCACCGAGGATTGCTTCCATCTGACCAAGTTCCTTTTTGCTCTTTTCAATGACATACGGATCGGCGTTGTCAGCCATAATGTCATACTCATTATCGATCAGATGGAGGGTGTTCTCGTCGAGTTTCAGGTGAATCACACGGCTCTCGTAGTAGACGGGTCTGGTCGCGCCATCTTCAACTGCCTGAGTCATATCATAGATGTCGATGTAATCACCGAAGACCTCTCGTGTACTGCGGTCTTTTGTGGAGATCGGTGTTCCGGTGAATCCAATGTAGGTCGCATTAGGAAGCGTGTCTCTTATAATGCGGGCAGTGCCGATAACGGTTTTCGCCTCGACTTCGCCGTTGTCCTTCTGCTTGACCACAACCTTCTCATTGAGACCATATTGCCCACGATGCGCTTCATCAGCCATCACGATAATGTTCCGGCGTTCCGAAAGAGCTTCGTTGCTTTCTTCAAACTTCTGCATGGTCGTGAAGATTATGCCGTTTGCCTGTCTGTTTGCAAGCAATTCTTTCAGATTCTTGCGGCTCTCAGCGTGCTGCGGCGTTTGCCGGAGGAAGTCCTTGCAGCGGGCGAATTGTCCGTAAAGCTGGTCATCCAGATCGTTACGGTCGGTAATGACAACGATAGTGGGGCTTTCTAACGCTTCTTGCAGATAATGAGCATAGAAGACCATAGACAACGATTTTCCGCTGCCCTGTGTATGCCAGAAGACGCCACCCTTACCGTCCGTCACGGTTGCGTGTTTTGTAGACTCAATCGCCTTTTTGACTGCGAAATACTGATGATACCCGGCGAGTATCTTGAAAGTATTCTGTCCATCCACATTAAAGCAGATGAAGTTTTTCACGATGTCAAGGAAGCGGGTCTTCTCAAACAGTCCTACAAAGAATGTGTCAAATGATGCGTGTTGCGTATTCTCATAGCTGCCGTCTGTTGTTTTCCACTCCATAAAGCGGTCTTCGCCGGACGTGATTGTACCAGCCTTTGAAGTGGTCAAGTCGCTCATGACACATACCGCATTATAAATGAACATAGAGGGGATCTCATACATATAGTTCCGGAGCTGACGGTATGCTGCGGAAGCGTCGGTTTCTTCGCGGGACGGAGACTTCAACTCCACAATGACGAGCGGGAGACCATTGACAAAGAGGATCACATCCGGTCTTTTTTCGGAGTTTTCAATGAAAGTCCACTGGTTCGCAACCGTGAACTCGTTATTGGCAGGATTTTTGAAGTCTACAAGGTAGACAAGAGTAGAGCGTTCTTCGCCCTTGTCATAGTATTTTACCGAGACTCCGTTTTGGAGGTAGTCCATAAAGACCATGTTCTTCTGCAAGAGCGTTCCGGTTTCAAAGTTTTTGAGCTTGTAGATCGCCTCCGTCAGAGCATCCATAGGCAGGTTCTTGTTGATCCGCTGCAAGGAAGGTAGCAGAACATCCTCATAAAGCGGCGAGTGATAATCGCGCTCCACGTCCGGTCCATAGATATAGTTATAGCCCAGTTCTTCATTGAGAAGCTGCAAGACAGCGTTCTCGTAATTTGATTCTGTAAAATATCCTGCCATAGTTTGTCACTCCCTTTTACGCCAGACTCGCCCCGAACTGATCCAGCGTGTTTTCTGCATCTCTGTCGGTGACAGGCTTATTCATTGCCTTCTCAATCAAGCTGAGAAGGTTCTTCGCTCTGTCAATGAAATAGCCATTAAAGTCATTTGCCTTCAATTTTGCGTAGTCAACAAAGTGCGATTCTACCCGTGCTTGCAGTTCATCCTCGGTCAGTCCATCAACCTTCTTTAGAATTGCCCCCAGATACTCACTCGGCGCATTTCCTCCAATCGAGCGGTTAGTTGCTGGAAGAATCGGCGTCTTGTTAATAATAGAATTATATCGTTCGCGCTTGATACCCATTTTCTCGCAATATGCCTCTGGGAAGATATGGTGAATGTCCGGAGACTCAAGCATACTGTTCACAATGTCAATCGTCGTGTTGTTCATAAAATCACGGCATTTCTCTTTGTAGAGAAGAGCCATAATTCCCTTATATGCCGCACTCAAACGGGTTTGAAGGGTCAGCAGCCGCGTAGAAGAAAAGACTGCGCTGTTGATCGTGTGCATCGCATTTGGACGTCCGTTAACCTCTTCAACCATGTCCTCAATGTCGTAGGCATACCGGGTTTCATTAGCCCCACCGTACATCTCACCCAGAATCCCGCACCAATACCACCGAGAGAGCGTTTTAATTGTGTTTGGTTCATTGCATTTGGATTTTCCGAGAACAGCACAGATTGCCGCAAGTGGAATCAACTGCGTTGTATAGGGCAAATCTCTTTGACGGAAAACGCACTGATCCCGAAGAAGAAACTCCTTTGCTATTTTGAACCCAGACAGCACTACATCCCGGTTCGCTATGTACGATTCATAAGGAAGTCCCAGAACATCCTTCTTTTTGCAGGAGATTGTGTTTGTCTTTCCAGATTGCTTGTTCAAATAGCTTGTATAGAGGCATACAGTTGTCAGGAATGTAGTCTCATCAATCCCATCGAACAGGTCTGTTCTCAGTGTGTCACCGAAGCCACAAATGGCATTTCGACACTGCACCCAGTCTTTTCTCAGGTCAAAGTCTCTTGTGGCATAAGTTGCGGTAACAAGCTCAAACACCGTGAGAGGAACACCGCCGGTATTGACGTTCTCAAACACCTTGCATACCGCCTCTCGCGGCGTGGACTTGTCCAGCGTAATCACGGGCAGCTTATACCCGGAAATTGTATTCAGCACATCCGCCTGAAAACGCTTGAACTCGTCCATTGCTTCCGGCTTCATTCCATAGTGCGTCATGTAGCCCATGAACCAGTCCATAACTGCGTTGCTGTCGAATACGATATTGACCGGAAACAGCTTGTTCTCGTATTCATACTCTCTGGTGGAGAGATCGAGCTTCACATCACGGTCAAAGTTTTCTTTGATCTTACGGTCTTCCGGAATAGACAAGACTGCATCAAAACGATCCTCATCATCGTCGAGGCACTTCTCCATTGAGAGATAGTAATAACGCTTAATAGCCTTGCCTTTTTCTGTTTTGGTCGAGACCGGCTCTTTAGAGGATGTTGCCTGATAGATGGAAGTAAGTCGCTGCTGTCCATCAAGAATCAAATGCTCCGGCTTTACTGAGACGCCTTTTACGCCCGTAATTGTACGGTATTTGAATTGAATGTCCGGATTACCGTATTGTAGCCGCATAATGGCACCCATAGGGTAGCCTTGCGACAAACTGGCGATAATTCCTCTAATTCGGTTATCATCCCAAGTCCAGTCGCGCTGAAACTCCGGCAACTGCATTGAGCCGGACTTAACCTCCGCTAAAAGCTGACTTAGGTTTGTATCAAGAGATTGTGGTGAAATAATCACGTCTGTGCCTCCTTCATTGAGTTTTACTGATCGGACGAGCCCAGTCTGCTTTCCAAATCTGAAATATCGCTGCGGATGGAAGAGATGTCCGACTCAATATCGTCAACCCGCTCGGATAAAGAAGCCTGCTGACTTTGAATGTACTCCATTTGTGAGTATAGACCTCGCACTGCCAGAATCAATTCTACCATCAGCCCCTTATCATCGAGGGAGAGAAGACGGTCTTTTTCAGCCTGTATCTTTTCCGCCTCCTGTTGAAGCCGCTCTTTCTCACGAACTGCTTCTGCTGCGGCTTTCTCAAGACGAACCCGTTCCTTTTCAAGACGCTTTTTCTGGCGCTCGTCTTTGCTTTTTTTCAAGCTCTCCTGAACTCTATCAAACATGGTACAACCTCCAAATCAGGTAAACGATAATTTAGCGGCTTAGAGATGAACAGAAGAGACATCAATCTCGCCGGACATCAGCTTGGGTAAAAGACTATCCCGAAGTCGTTTGAGCTTGTCGTTTTCAATGGCGTTAATCCGCATTTGAGCGTACATCGGTGAAACGAGAGACTGAAACTCTGCCAGCTCGTCCTCCGAAGGAAGAATTAACTCATAAGAGAGCGTGTCCGACGGTGTTGTTCTTTGTCTACTGCCCGTTGAGCCAGTAACATGACTACACATAAAGTCGGAAAAGGAGCCGCTGTCTATGACTGAGTACAGGAAATCCGTAATAGATTGATCCTTTGCTTTATAGACGATGAACTCCGTAGAGCATACTGCATTCCCGGTCAGACAATACGGCTTCCAAACACGCTTCGTTGTTGGGTTGAGTTTTGAGATCATGAAGCACGAGGCATCAATGATGAATTTATTGCTCTTGATGGATGTGGATAGCTCAAAGACCGGAAACCTCGCCTCATCAAAAGCTGGAATGCTATAATGCTCAAGCAGTATCTCAGGCTCTTTCAGTGGGTTGAAACTCTTATTTGAGATCGTCGCAACCTCTCCAAGAGTTACAATACGCCAGTCGGAAGGCAAATCATTAGGCGAAACAGTCTCAAAACGCTCATGATATATTGCTTGCGCTTGCTGCTCTAAATTATCGTTTATCTCTTCGTTTAATGCTATTTTCCTATCAAGCATCCTTAGCGTAGAACCTATCTTCTTCTGTGTTTCCAGCTCTGGAAGGTCGAGTTCAATATCCTCTATGTCAGATGGTTTGATGGAAGGATAGGTTGATGTACTTTGCTCTGCTATTGCTTGAAGAGACTCAATGACCGAAGACTGCGTGAGATAATAATAAATAAAATAAGGATCCGCAATAGTGGTATCAACAGTCACAACGGTGAATCCTGTGGATACGAGAAGATTCTCGGTTCCTGCTTCAATAATTCCATAATGCTTCTGATTTGGACGAACAGTAGAGAAAAGGATGTCTCCAACAGAAGCCTTCCGTCTCGCCCTGCTGGGGATTTTGTCCACGCCGGGATATAAGGTCTGGATTTCATCTATCCTTCCTTCGGTAATGCTACCTGTGTCCAGATAACGAATCAAAGACCATTTTTCTTTATCTGAGTAAGTATGAAGATTAGTTTTACAACAATCACCAAGTCTCATCTTTTTACTCCTATCCAATATATTTTCTATGTGCCAGCTTCACATTCTGTTGTTTCACCATTGCATAGTGCATGGTGGTGTCGATTTTCTGATGCCCTAAGAGCTGCTGGACTTGCTCTATGGGCATTCCTTTGTCTATGGCAGTAGTAGCCAGTGTCCGCCTGAACTTGTGAGGGTGAACCTTCGGGATATTCAGACGCTTTCCCAGCTCCCGAAGACGTGTCTCCACACCGCCGATCATCAGCCGGTCAAACGGGGCTTTTAGCGAAACGAACAATGCGGGATTTTCATCTGTTCTGCCCTCAAGATAGTTTTGAAGGTGGATCTTCGTCCTTGCATCGAAGTAGACCAGTCGTTCTTTATTGCCTTTGCCGACAACAACGCATTCGCGTTCGTTGAAGTTGATGTCTTCGCGGTTTAGCGTGACCAGCTCACCAACACGCATTCCAGAGGAAGACAGAAGATCAATCATCGCCAAGTCTCGTGCCGTTTTGCAGTTGTCACGCATCAGCTCTAATGCTTCATCGGTGTAGGTGTCCTTGACCACCTTTGCAGTCTTGACTTTATGAATCCTGCGTACCGGACTTTTCACAATGAAATCCTCATCTTCAAGCCATGAGAAGAAGCTGGACAGGATCCGGCGGATGTTGTCTATGGTCACTTTGCTCGACCTTCGCTGAATTTGATAGCTTGTCAGATAGCGGCGCAAATCATCTGTGGTGATCTGTTGTACAGCCTTTCCGACTCCGGCAATCAGAGCCTCAATCGTCTTCCGGTAGTAGCTCAGGGTTTTCTCCGAACAGCCTTCGATCCGCTTTGCCGTGATAAATGCTTCGACTGCATCCGTCTCTTCTGCTGCTGGAATTGCGCTGCCATCATAGGTGATCGTTGCCCCTTCCAATGTCTCAGCCATTGCATCCCGAAGGTGCATGAGCTGTTCGTTGTTGAGATACGGCAGCATTTTTCGCTGTATCTCCGTGATGAGTTGTTCTGTCATTGTCGTGTCTCCTTTCGAGGTAAGAGAACGACATTCAGTGGCAGTCCCTTTTGTAAAACTCTCGCCACTGGTGAGAGTTATTCAGACGGTAAACGATAATTTACAGCAGCAGTTGTTCTCACTATATGAGAACATGGCAACGGCATCTCCTTGCTTGAAAGAGTACACTCTTTCCAATCTCTGTGATTTTCAAGAAGGCTATGTCAATCCGCCACAAACTCATCCAGAGTATTTTGATGGAGAAGTAAAATGGCTTCGTGCCGTTGACATCAACGAATCCTTCATAATAGAAACAAGTAGGACATTGACCAAAGCAGGATTTGAAAGTGCTAAGAAGAGCGCATTGCTTTTCGAACCAAATACAATAGCAATAAGCAAATCAGGCACAATCGGAAGGCTCGGTATCATCGCAGACTATATGTGTGGCAATAGGGCTGTCATCAACATTGCACCTCATGACACAAATATGCTTGCTTTCATATACTGCTTTCTCAAAAGCAAGCAGCGAGAGTTTCCTGATATGGCTGTGGGAAGTGTTCAAAAGAACCTCTATGTATCGTTGCTTGAGCCTCTTTCCGTTTCTATACCGGATAACGAGTCATTAACAGCATTCAATGCTGTCGGCGCGTCTATCCTTGGCATGATTCATAATAATTGTGTCGAGAACACAGATTTAGCCAATTTACGAGATACCATTCTTCCAAAGCTGATGTCCGGCGAGATCGATGTCTCTTCCGTCCTGCTCTAAGCCGCTAAATTATCGTTTATCTTCTTATTGACAGCAATCCGATCATCAATGCTTCTTAGCAACTTGCCAATACGAAGTTGAGTCTCGTAATTGAAGCACGGAACCTTGTATTGCATAATCGCGGTTTTATCGCCTCTTGGCATCTTTGTCCCTTTGGACGTAGCAGAAGCATAGTTGAAAAACGCATCATTAGCTAAGATGTAGTACAAAAAAGTCGAATCACACCCGCGATCTGCTCTGAAAACGAGAACATCATTTGAACACCCACCATCGTCATCCGCCATCCAGATTTTCTTGAAATAGGGGCGGATATTGGAAACTAATATATCGTCTTTTATATACTGCTGGGTATATTGGGCAGAAGGTAAAGCTCCTGCATCGACAATACCTCCCTTGTTTGGCATCATATTCTCAGTGGAAACATAGTTTCGTTTAGACAGAGTATCAACCGAAACTTTTCCTTTAGCGTAGGAACACAGAGAGCTAAGTTCAGATGTCATATCCAATCGCCCCCAGTCGTTCTTTGATCTGTGCCTCAAGCTCATGAGACTTGGTGAAAAGTTCAGACAGTTCAGAAGTCAGACGTCCCATTTTCTCTTCAAACGGCTCACCGTCATCTTCCTGTTCCTCAATGCCAACATAGCGTCCCGGAGTAAGAATGTAATCCTGCTTTGCAATGTCCTGCGTAGTAACAACCGCGCAGAACCCTTTTTCATCTTCAAGCGTTCCATCAACGAAGGCATTGTATGTGTCAGCAATTTTCTTGATGTCTTCATCCGTCAGTTCGCGCAGCTTCCGCGTGACCATAGTACCGAGCTTCCGTGCATCGATGAATAGCGTCTTGCCTTTCTGTTTCTTGTTCTTTGCAAGGAACCAGAGCGATACCGGAATCTGCGTTGTGTAGAAGAGCTGCGTCGGCATTGCGACGATACAGTCCACAAGGTCAGCGTTGATAATGTTTTTGCGAATTTCGCCTTCACCGCCAGACTGCGAGGAAAGCGAACCATTTGCAAGCACCATACCGATACGCCCATTCGGGGCGAGATGCCAGATCATGTGCTGCAACCACGCGAAGTTTGCATTTCCAGCAGGAGGCGTACCATACTGCCAACGGACATCATCAACGAGTTTATCCGCACCCCAGCCGGAGAGATTGAAGGGAGGATTCGCCATAATGAAGTCTGCCTTGAGTTGAGGGTGGCAGTCGTTAAAGAACGTGTCCGCATTAAACTTGCCGAGGTCGGCTTCAATACCGCGAATGGCAAGATTCATCTGCGCCATCTTCCATGTGGTCGGGTTGGAGTCCTGACCAAAAACGGAAATCTTGTTGATGTTGCCGCCGTGATTTTCGATGAACTTTGCGGACTGAACGAACATACCGCCAGAGCCGCAGCACGGGTCATAAACACGTCCATTAAACGGCTGCAATACTTCAACAAGGGTACGCACGACACAAGAGGGAGTATAGAACTCACCGGCAAGTTTGCCTTCCTGTTCAGCAAACTTGGAGAGACAGTATTCGTATGTACGACCGAGAATGTCCTTGCTGCTCCCATGCTCGATCATCTGAATGTTGGTGAAGAGATCAACCACTTCACCAAGACGCCGCTTGTCCAGCTCCGGACGGGCGAAGTTCTTAGGCAGAATATCTTTGAGGCGCTTGTTTTCTTTCTCAATACTGCGCATTGCATCATCAATTACCGTGCCAATTTCCGGCGTGTGAGCGGCAGCAGCAATCGCACTCCATCGTGCATTCTCAGGGACAAAGAATATGTTTTCGGCAGTGTATTCGTCCTGATCCTCTTCAAATCCATCGCCTTCTTCAACCAGTTCCTTGTACTTTGCCTCGAAGCGATCAGAAATGTATTTCAAGAAAATCAATCCGAGAACGACGGACTTGTATTCGGATGCGTCGATGTTTCCGCGCAGGACGCAAGCCGCGTCCCAGATTTGTTTTTCAAAGCCGATATTGCTTGTGTTATTCTCAGCCATTTCAGCAACCTCCAAAGTTATAGTTTCACACTTACTATTCTACAAAAAGAGCTGTACGAAAAACCGGACTCAGTTCTTGTCCGTTCGCACAGCCTCACATATAT
>OGPQ01002456.1_pt1 | contig 10479 bp, 9 predicted proteins | sample 1552971 | NCBI WGS metagenome assembly OGPQ01 (sample SAMEA2580232, study PRJEB22360) | human gut metagenome | biome: human gut; feature: human-associated habitat; material: faeces | place: Denmark | collected 2008/2010 | reverse complement strand
TGGACGAGATCAACATGGCCAAAAACGAGGCCCTGGCCGTCCTCCACGCCGTGCTGGACTTCCGCCGCGCCATTGATGTGCCCGGCTACGAGCGCATCCCGCTGGCCGAAGAGACCCGCTTCATCGCCACCATGAACTATGGCTATGCGGGCACCCGTGAGCTGAACGAGGCCCTGACTTCCCGCTTTGCAGTCATCCAGATGCCCACCATCACGGAGGAAAACCTTGAAAAGCTGCTGCGGGCCCAGTTTGCCGACCTGACGGACAAATATGTGCACCAGTTTGCTCTGCTCTTCCTCGACCTGCAAAAGAAATGTGACAGCGCCGAAATTTCCACCAAAGCGCTGGATCTGCGCGGAATGCTGGACGCTCTGCGCCTGATGCGCCGGGGCGTGGCTGCGGGGCCTGCGCTGGACATGGGCATCACCAACAAGGCCTTTGATTCCTACGAGCAGGGGCTGATCCGGGACGTGATCGCCGCCCGCATCCCGGCGCAGCTCACTGCCGCAAAGCTGTTCCGCTGATGGAAGCGCAGAGCTACACCGCCGAACAGCGGCGCGCAGCCAATCAGGTCTGGGCGGCAGCCGGTGCCTATGGGTTTGAGCCGCTGTTCCTTGCACACAACACCGACGGCACGATCGATTTTTATATGAACTGTGTCGTGGGGCTGGTGCACAAATACTATGGCGACGACCTGCTCCGCGACCTTTTTGCCACATGGGACGGCGATCTCCGGGAGAGCCAGCTGGACGATCTGACATGGCTCTACCTCGAAAGCGCGGTCTATCTGCTGGAGCTGCCCCGCCGCCCGGTCCTTTCCGAGCTGCGCCGGGCCCACGCGGACTATTTCTTCGGCATCCAGTACAAGCTTTCGCGGCAGGAGTGGATGGCAAAAAATCAGCTGGTCTACACCATGCAGGCTGACCGCTGGCGCACCGTACAGGGCAGGCATCCGCCTGTGATGACCCCCTACGAGAGCCGGCTGGCAGAGGCACTTTCTCCCTCCCAACCGCCCCAGCCCGGCCAGCTCAAGGGTGAGCTGCTGGGCCTGTTTGCAAGGTTTGCCCTGTTTGACGGCAGGATCCGGCACAAAGTGGGGCTTCATCTGCATCTGGAGGGGCTGCTGGCCTCTCTTGCCACCAAAACGCTGCCCACCCAGATGATCAAGACCGACCGGCTGACCGTGGAGCACTCCGGTTCCGTGGAAGCGGGCGGCTCCGGCCCCACGGCAGACAAGCGGCTGGCCCACATCACCCTGCGGCAGAATGCCGCCGAGGACCGCGCCTACATTGAAAGCTGCTTTGGCCGTTCCCTCTACCCGCCCGAGCGTCTGCGCAAGGCCGAGCAGGCACTCTGCACCGGGGCGCACCTCGGGTGCCGCCTCTGGTTTGCCTCCGGCGTGCCCAGCCCGGAACAGGCCCCCACACCGGAGGCAAAGCACCTGGCCGAGCAGGCTCAGCTGCAGGCCGACCGCAACCGCGCCTACTACGCCAAAAACCGGGCGCTTCACCGCAGCGTGGTGCTCCGGCTCACCGAGCAGATCCGCAACTGCATTCTGGTCCACCAGCAGCCCAATGCCCGGATCGCCCGCAGCGGCGCTCTGGACCCGGAGCGGGTCTGGCGCGCTCCCCTTCTGAACGACAGCCGGGTGTTCCGCTGTGCCGAGGAGGAGAATCAGCCCTCCTTCACCGTGGACCTGCTGCTGGACGCTTCGGCTTCCCGGCTCCACTGTCAGGAGGTCATTGCGGCGCAGGGCACGATCCTGGCCCAAAGCCTTGCCGCCTGCGGCATCCCGGTGCGGGTCAGCAGCTTCTGCAGCCTGCGGGGCTATACGGTTCTGCGGGTGCTCAAGGGCTTCGCGGACAAAAGCCTGCAGGGGATCGGCCAGTATTTTGCATCGGGCTGGAACCGCGACGGCCTTGCCCTGCGGGCGGCAGGTGATCTGGTCAGCTTTGACCCCGGCCCCGCACCCCGGCATCTGCTCATCCTGCTGACGGATGCTTCCCCCAACGACAGCCGCCGCGTACCGCCCAGCCCGGAACAACCGCTGGGTTGTGATTACGGCGGCTCCTACGGCGTGGACGATGCCGCTGCTGAGGTACGCGACCTGCAGCGCAGGGGTCTGCGTGTTTCTGCCGTGTTCATGGGCGAGGACAGCTCCAGCCACGATGCAGAACGCATCTACGGCAAAAATCTCGCCCGCATCCGGGGCATGGATCAGCTGGCACGGGCCGCTGGGCGGCTCATCCAGAATGAGATCCGGGAGCTGGGCGATTGAATCCTGCCACCACAAAAGGCTTCTCCGACGGGAGAAGCCTTTTCCATTTACAACCAATCCGTTTGTCCGCATCCACGAATTTCCAAAATATTTTGGTTTTTGTCAAACTTATAGTTGTATTTTGTTGTCGTATATGTTATAATGCAGGCAGAGAACAACCGATGGATGGTTTCCGACACATCATCCAAAACCAGAGAGGAGACCCGCTATGGATGCCAGCCGCTATTTTGAAGAGATGCACCGTGCCATGTCCGCACAAAAAAACAATTCTTCCCTGCTCCTGACCGTCAAGGTACAGGACCTGGGCGGCGCTGATGCCTATCTGGAGCTGCGGCAGTCTCCCAACGGCCGCGCCCGGGTGTTTTACTCCACCATGGGCCGCCGCAACCTGAACTTCCAGCTGTTCCGCAAGGGCTGGCAGCTCTGCCACAACGCATCCGGCGAGATGACAGGGCAATTCCCCACCCGGGCCGAAAACCTGCTGGACAGCGCGGACTTTTCCGCCTGCATCCGGGATGACACCCTGGACGCGGGCCGTACTGAGATCATTCTGCGGGAGCTGCGCCGCGCGGCAGGCACCTCCCGCTCCTGCCTGCCTCAATCTGCCCGGGAAGGTGCCATGATCACCGTGGAGAGCTTTGTGGGCCGGGGCGGCGAGTGGAACTACTGGTCCACCCGTGCCGCCGACTGCCTGCCCATTGCGGCCATTCTCTGCTGGCTGGGCGATTTTCTGGCCGGAACGGAGCGCCGCACCCTGCAATCCAGCCCTGAGGCCATGGCATTGGCCGCCCGCTGGCAGGCCGAACTCGCCTCCCCCTTTGCGCAGCCGGCTGACTGCGTCCAGCGTCCTGCCCGCACGGTTTCGCCTTCCGCGCCCCGCCGTGCCGCGCAGCAGGTGCAGAACCCCCGCTGGCAGAGCATCCTTGCCGTGCTTGCAACCGTATGATAAGAACAACAGGCGGTGCCGAAAATCTCCGGCACCGTCTGTTGTTTTCTGTTTTACTGTGCGGATGCGGCATCCACCACATGGCCCACCAGCACAGAGGTGGTCACTGTGCCCACACCGCCGGGCACCGGGGTGACAGCCTCCACGATGGGTTCTGCCTCATCAAAGCGGACATCGCCGCAGAGCTTGCCCTCTTCATTGACGTGGATGCCCACATCCACCACGACCTGACCTTCCCGCAGGCAATCGGCCCCGATGGCTCCCCGCCTTCCCATGGCGACCACCAGCACATCGGCCTCCCGGCAGAGGGCGGGCAGGTCCCGGGTGCGGGAATTGCAGATGGTCACGGTGGCGTTTTCCCGGTCCAGCATCATGGCGGCGGGCTTGCCCACCACCAGGCTGCGGCCCACGACCACGGCCCGTTTGCCGGAAAGCGGCACGTTGTAGTATTTCAGGATCTCAAGGCAGGCCTGCGCCGTGCAGGGCGGATAACCGATGGGCATATTGGTGAACACACCAGCCATCGAGCCGTCCGTGATGCCGTCCACGTCCTTTTCCGGGGCAAGCGCCTCCTGGACCCTGCGGTCATCGAACCGCTTTGGCAGGGGCCGGAAGATCAGGCACCCGTGAACCGATGCATCCCCATTGATCTGCCGGATCACATCCAGCAGTTCCTCCTGCGTAACATCTTCCGCCAGATGGAACTGCCGCACCTCCACGCCAACCTTACCGCACCGGGTGACGATCCCCTTTTCATAAGAAATGTCATCCTCCCGCGCGCCGACCCGCACCACAGCCAGCGTGGGCACGATGCCCTTTTCCTTCAGCGCGGCACAGCGCGCGGCGTTTGCTTCGTTCATGGCGGCCACCACGGGCGCGCCCTTCAGGATCTGAGCCATTTTCTTCTCCCCTCACTCATTTGATACAGTCTGATAGACCCTGTCAGCCTGCGGCACAAACTCGGCCAGCAGCTGTTCCGCTCTGGCCTCCAGCGCATCCGCATGGGCTTTGTCTGCCATCAGGCGGGTGTTGACCTTCACGTTCAGCCCCGCCGCCTGCATGGCTGCCTTGCAGAACAGCGCCGCGCATCCGGCATCGGAACGGGCCAGCACGCTGCCCTTTTCGGCGTACTCTGCGGCCAGTGCGATGCCCTCACCGCAGGCAGTCATCACCTCCAGCGGCACGGCGCAGGCCCTGTCCAGTGCCTTTTCCAGCACCGCGGCCTTGTGGGCCTGCTGTTCCGGGGTCTCCTTCGGCAGCTTGTAGGCCGCCGCCACGGGCAGAAAGGCCTCCGCGTCGGCCTGTACCAGCGCTTCCAACCGCTTGCGCAGGGCCTCGGCCCGGACATTCAGGGCAGCGATGTCCGCTTCTACGGCAGCATATTTCTTTTTGCCCACGGTCAGGCTGCCCACCATGCTGCCCAGCGCCACACCGGCCGCGCCCACCAGCGCCGAAGCGCCGCCGCCGCCCGGAGCCGCCGCCTTGCTGGCCAGCTCCTCCAGAAAACCTTCACAGCTCAAATTCATCAGTTCCACGATATACTTTCCTCTCTGTTACAAATCCATCCAGCTGCCGGTCCTGTTCATCTGCAGCCGCTTCCGGCACCCGCTGGGCCTCAAAGGCCACGCCCAGCGCCACGGCGTTCCGGCACCTGGGCAGGTAGCGGTCATAGTAGCCCTTGCCCATGCCCACTCTGCGGCAGACCGCATCAAAGGCAGTGCAGGGCACCAGCACCAGATCCAGTTGTTCCGGTTCCAGCAGCACCGACCGTTCCAGTACCGGCGTGCGGATGCCGTACAGCCCTGTCTCCCAGCCGTCCGGGCCGGGCACGGCGGCGGTGAGGGAGCAGTTTTCTCCGCACACCGGGTAGGCCAGCACCTTGCCCCGGCGGGCCGCTTCGGCGGCAAACCCGGCAAGGCCGGCTTCACCCCCAAAGGCCGCATACAGCAGGATGGTCTGGGCATTCTGCACGGCGTCCAGCTGCCACAGCCGGGCACACAACGCCGCGTTGGCGGCGCCCCGCTGCTCCGGCGAAAGGGCCCAGCGGGCCGCTTTGCCGGATGTGCGCTGGGCCTGCTTTTCCTCGGCGATGTCCACACAGAACACCTCGTTTCATCTGTGATCGTGGAAAGCTGAAAAATCCACAAAATCGACAATGCATTTTTATACAAATATAATAAACACTTCAGTCCAAAAAAGCAAGCCTTTTGGCGAAAAGAGGATTGAAGGTTTTGCAGCTTTCTGCTATGATAATATAAAGCAATGCGGCCCAGCGTGCAGGAGCCGGGTGCTTGAACAAGGCGTCGATCTGTCTGTATCAAGAGAGGGGTAACTGAAATGTACAAAGAAATGATGGATACCATCGGCCTGGTCAATACCGTAGACCCGGAGCTGGGGGCTGCCATGAACCGGGAGCTGACCCGTCAGCGCCAGAACATCGAGCTCATTGCCAGCGAGAACATCGTCTCGCCCGCGGTCATGGCTGCCATGGGCAGTGTGCTCACCAACAAGTACGCCGAGGGCCTGCCCGGCAAGCGTTACTACGGCGGCTGCGTCTATGTGGATGAGGTGGAGAACATCGCCATCCAGCGCGCCTGCAAGCTGTTCGGTGCCAAGTACGCCAACGTCCAGCCCCATTCCGGTGCACAGGCCAATCTGGCCGTCTACTTCGCCCTGCTGGATCTGGGCGATACCGTCATGGGCATGGATCTGTCCCAGGGCGGCCATCTGACCCATGGCTCCCCCGTGAACATGTCCGGCAAGAACTACCACTTTGTTTCCTACGGCGTCAATGCCGATGGCGTGATCGACTACGCCGAGCTGGAAAAGCAGGTCAAGAAGGTGCGCCCCAAGCTGATCGTGGCCGGTGCATCCGCTTACCCCCGTGCCATCGACTTTGAGAAGATCGCTGAGATCGCCCACGGTTACGGTGCATTCCTGATGGTGGATATGGCCCATATTGCCGGTCTGGTGGCCGGCGGCCAGCACCAGAGCCCGGTGCCCTATGCCGATGTGGTGACCACCACCACCCACAAGACCCTGCGCGGCCCCCGCGGCGGCCTGATTCTGACCAACAACCCGGTCATTGCCAAGCGCATCAACTCGGCCGTGTTCCCCGGCACCCAGGGCGGCCCGCTGGAGCACGTCATCGCCGCCAAGGCCGTCTGCTTCGGCGAGGCCCTCAAGCCGGAGTTCAAGGAGTATGCCCGCAAGATCGTGGAGAACGCTCAGGCTCTGGCCGCAGCTCTGCAGGAACGCGGCGTCAAGCTGGTGTCCGGCGGTACCGACAACCATCTGATGCTCATCGACCTGCGTGACGAGGAGTGCACCGGCAAGGATCTGGAAGCCCGTCTGGACAGCGTGCACATCACTGCCAACAAGAATACCGTCCCCGGCGAGACCCGCAGCCCGTTCGTCACCTCCGGCGTGCGTCTGGGAACCCCGGCGGTCACCACCCGCGGCATGGGCGTGGCCGAGATGAAGGTCATCGCCGACTGCATTGCCGACTGCATCTGGCACTACGACGAGAAGAAGGATGAGATCAGCGAGCGCGTGCTCAAGCTGACCCGCGACTTCCCGCTGTACGAGTGACCCTATCCCAGAAAGAAAATGAAGCCGCTGCGTAGAAAAATACGCAGCGGCTTCGTTTTTTGCTGTTCGGTTGCTTACTCTTCCAGTGCCTGTGCCATGGCGTCGTCCGCTTCCTGCTGGGTGATGGTCTGCACCTTGAAACCGAAGTAGACGATGTGCCCCACCCAGACAATGACCATAATGGCGCGGCCCACGGGCACCTTGTCCATCAGGATGAACCCGGGGAGCATGATGGCCGTTACCGTGCCGATGAGGAGCGCCTTGGCCTTGCGGGTCATGCCGCAGCGGCGGAAATAGCTGCCGATGTACTTTTTATAAACGGTCGTGTGGGTGAACCAGGTGTGCAGCCGCTCGGAGCTGTTGGCAAAGCAGAAGGCCGTGAGCAGATAGAACGGCACCGTGGGCAGAATGGGCAGTGCAATGCCGATGGTGCCCAGCGCCAGGCTGATGCAGCCGAGGGCAACAAAAAACGCTTTTTTGAGAGGATGCATGACAAAGGTCCTTTCTGTGTCCGGTGAGATGTTGAATGTTAGAAAACACTAACTTTTGAACGAAAAAGAAACGCCGTTCCAGAAGAAACGGTGCGTTTGCAAGAACAAACTACATGGAGTGTATCATAAAAAATCCGTGTCTGTCAAGAGAAAATTTTTCCGGAAACGTTGTGTTCTGCCGCCGGGCGTGATAGGATAAAATGGAACAGAACGAATAAGGAGAACGGTATGGAACAGATGGGACTGCTGCATTTGTATTACGGCGACGGCAAGGGCAAGACCACCGCCGCCATGGGCCTTGCGCTGCGGGCGCTGGGCAGCGGAAAAAAGGTGGTCATCGTGCAGTTCCTGAAGGGCGGCAAGAGCGGGGAGATCCCGCTGCTGGAGCAGCTGGGGGCCACGGTCTACCGGGGCAAGGCCGGGCAGAAATTCGTCTTTCAGATGAACGACGCCGAAAAGGCCGCCACGCGGGCCCTCCAGGACCAGAACCTGACCGTTGCCATGGCACAGGAAGCGGACCTGTTGGTGCTGGACGAGGCCGGCAGCGCCTGGGAACTGGATATGGTGGACAAGGACCTGCTTCGCCGGGCGGTGCTGCAGCGTCCCGCCGGGCAGGAATGTGTGCTCACGGCCCATGCCGCCCCGCAGTGGATGCTGGACGCCGCCGATTATGTGACCGAGATGAAGTGCATCCGCCACCCCTATCAGAAGGGAATTGCCGCCCGCAAAGGCGTCGAATACTGACCTTTGCACCGCACGGCTTGCAATTTGCCTACCGGTGTGATATGATGAAGCTGTACATTGTGCGCGCATTTCTGAGCAGCCCGGGCCGCAGGCTCAAAAAGGGGAACGCTCCGCACTGCTGCCGGGGCACCCCGACAGCATTTTGTTTAAAGCTGCGGTTAGCATTCACTAACGTGCAGCGGCCCGCCGAACGCGCGCGGAAACCATCATGGAGGGAACAGACAATGATCGAAACAGTGGTAAAGGTAGACGGTATGATGTGCGGCATGTGCGAGAGCCATGTCAACGATGCCGTGCGCAAGGCATTTCCGGAGGCAAAGAAAGTGGCCTCTTCCCACACCAAGGGCCAGACGGTGATCCACTCGGAACAGGCTCTGGACGAGGCAAAGCTGCGGGATGTCATCAACGCCACCGGCTACGAAGTCAAGGGCGTATCGAGTGCACCGTACGAGAAAAAAGGTTTTTTCTCGTTTTTGAAAAAATAAACCCGGAAACCATTTCATGAGGGAGGCGCATCTGCATGAGGATCTTGGTGTACGGAGCCGGCGTGCTGGGCTGTGAACTGGCCCATGTGCTGCTGCAGAACAAAAAGAACGACGTGACCCTGCTGGCACGCGGGGAGTGGAAGGAGCGCATCGACCAGAAGGGTCTGGTCATCCGCCAATGGGCGCAGCGCAAGACCACGGTGGACCGGGTGCGCACCATCGACGTCCTGGCCCCGGAGGACTTCTACGACCTTGTGTTCGTGGTGCTGCAGGCCGGTCAGCTGCCGGATGTGCTGCCCGTCCTCAAGGCCAACCGGAGCCCCTACTTTGTACTCGTGGGCAACGACCCCCATGCAAAGCAGGTTCTGGAAGCTATGCAGCGCCCAGCCGACAAGGTCGCCTTTGGCTTCCAGAACACCGCAGGCCGCCGGGAGCGCGATCGGGTGGTCAGTGTGCACACCGGTGTGGGCATGACGGTGGGCGGTGCCACGGCTCCGCTTTCCGGCACCTTCCGCATCCGGCTCAAGACCGCCTTTGACGGCACAAAGTATAAGCTGACGTTCTACAGCGATATGGACGAGTGGCTCAAGTGCCACATTGCGTTCATTCTGCCGGTCTGCTATGTGTGCTATGCCTGCAACGGGGACCTGACCCGCGCCACCAAACAGCAGCGCGCTGCCATTCTGGATGCTGCCTATGAGGGCTGTGAGATGCTCAAGGCTCTCGGCATCCCGGTGAACGACGCAGAGAATACGGACTACTACAAGCCCGGCACGGCAGGCCGCCGCAAGATGGACGCCATGGTGCTTGCCATGGCCAAGACTCCGCTGGGCCGCCTGTGTGCTTCCGACCACGCCATGCACGCAGTAAAGGAGATGCAGTACCTGGACAAAGCCTTTGAGGCTTTGCGCAAACAGGCCGGAACGGCCATGCCCATGTGGGAAAAGCTGCGCAATGAAATGCCTGCCTGGAACACCCTGCAGAAATGATCCTTCGGGCGCAAAGCCCCGCAAAAAGCCCCCGGCTCTCACGATCAAGAGCCGGGGGCTTTGCTGTGTCTGTCCGGGAAGAAGATCATGCCTGATCCAACAGTTCCTCCGGGTCTTCCAGCACCTCCTCAATGGCGCTGTCATCCGGGTCGACCTCGCTGTCGGCGCTTTCCGTCAGGCCCAGCAGTTCCTTGAGCCGGTCACGCATCAGCACAAGGTTCCGGTCAAGGTCGGCGTCCTCATTGAGCAGGTCCTGTACCATCTCAGGCTTGTCGGTGATCACATCATCCACGCCAAGGCTCAGCAGGGCACGGGCGTCCTCCGTACGGTTGACCGTCCAGGCGGACACCGTCTTGCCGCGCAGATGGATCTGCTGCACCATGCCGGAGGTAATAAAGGTGGATTCCACGCTGAAAAAGTCGGCGGCAGGCAGGTCGTAATAGGTTCCCACGCCCAGCGCTAGAATATACCCCGTCTCGATCTCGGGGTCCAGCTCCTTTACCTTGCAAAGGGTCTCGTAGCTCTGGGAGGTGATCACGCAGTCCTTTTCAAAGCCTTTTTCCCGGATGATGCGCACGGTCTCAGCTTCCAGCTCCGGGGTGGCGGCATTGGGCTTGATCTCGATGTTCAGCTGGATTTTCCCCTTGCACAGGTCCAGCACCTCTTCCAGTGTGGGGATCTGCATACCGGCGTACCGGGCACTGAACCACCGCCCGGCATCCAGCTCCCGCACCTGTGCAAAGGTCAGGTCGTAAATGTTGGCGTTGCGGCCGGTGCAGCGGCGCAGGCTGGTGTCGTGGGTCACCATGACCACACCATCCTTTGTCATCTGCACATCCAGCTCGGCCCGGTCGCTGTGGTGGTCGATGGCCAGCTGAAAGGCGGGCAGGGTGTTCTCCGGTGCAGCCGTCGAATAGCCGCGGGGTGCCGTGACGATGGGGGGCCTCTTCCAGTT
>OGPQ01002432.1_pt1 | contig 10582 bp, 10 predicted proteins | sample 1552971 | NCBI WGS metagenome assembly OGPQ01 (sample SAMEA2580232, study PRJEB22360) | human gut metagenome | biome: human gut; feature: human-associated habitat; material: faeces | place: Denmark | collected 2008/2010 | reverse complement strand
GCTTCTTTGCCACTTCCGGCAAGAAAAACTCATCCGGCTCGCGGGTGATATATTCAGGAATCGTCTCTTCCGCATTCAAGATCAGATAAGCAACCCCTTCCGCGTTCATACGAGCCGTACGTCCGTTACGATGCACGTACGCCTCTTCACTCACAGAAAGATGATAATGGATCACATTCTTCACTTCTGGAATATCAAGACCGCGAGAGGCCAAATCAGTAGAAATAAATACGGTAGCACTGCCGTTACGGAAATGCGACAAGGCACGTTCACGTTCCGGTTGCTCCATTCCTCCGTGGAAGTATTCGTTATCTACACCCATTTCGGTCAGATAGTTGCTCACCCGTTCTACCGTCTCCCGATAATTGCAGAAGATAAGGGCAGAACCACCTTTCAGTTCACCTAAAAGCTTGTACAAGGTTTCCAGCTTGTCCTTAACTGGAGACTTGACCACACGCAAAGCCAGCCCTTTCGACTCCTTCACATCTTTCAAGAACGACAATCGTACCGGAGCTGTAATCCCGGTGAAAGCAGGAATATCGACTGCTGCCGTTGCCGAAGTCAGCACCCGGCGGCGCACGCCTGGGAGATGTGCCAAAAGCTCCTTCATTTCAGCAAGGAAGCCCAGTTCGAGCGATTTGTCAAACTCATCAAGGATCAGCGTACGCACACTGTCCAGATTGATATTACCTCGTTCCAGATGGTCGACGATACGCCCCGGCGTGCCGATCAGGACCGTCGGCGGATGTTCGAGACTCTTCTTCTCCGTACGGATGGGATGCCCCCCGTAGCAACAATTCACCTTATATCCGGCTCCCAACGAACGGAATACCGTTTCAATCTGCAAAGCCAACTCACGGGAAGGAGCGATGATCAATGCCTGTATCTTTCTGTCTTCATCCGTCAATGTCGTCAGCAAAGGCAAAAGGAAAGCTAGCGTCTTGCCCGACCCTGTCGGACTGAGCAGCACCATGTCTTTTGTCGTCCCGGCATCCAATACCGCCTGCTGCATCTCGTTCAGAGCAGTAATGCCTGTATTGGCAAGCGCACGAACAACTATTTCATTATTTGTCATATCAATTGAATCGTTTATAAAATTCGGCTACCGACTCGATTCCCTTATAAAAGAAGTCAAGCGTACAGCTTTCGTTGGGCGAATGAATCGCATTCTGTTCGAGGCCGAATCCCATCAGGACAGTCTTGATGCCCAACACCTGCTCGAAAGTCGAGATAATAGGGATACTTCCGCCACGGCGCACGGCCAACGGACGTTTGCCAAAAGCTACGGCAACGGCTTCCTCTGCCGCCTTATAAGCGGGAAGATCGATCGGACAAACATAACCTTGTCCACCATGTTTAGGCGTCACTCTTACCTTGACATAAGCCGGAGCCACACGAGCGATGTACTCTTCAAACAGTTTCGAAATCTTCTCATGATCCTGATGCGGAACCAGACGGCAGGAAACTTTGGCGTATGCTTTGGAAGGAAGGACCGTCTTGCTGCCCTCTTCCATATAACCGCCCCAGATACCGCAGATATCGAAGGAAGGACGGCAACTATTGCGTTCCAACGTGGAATATCCTTTTTCACCGAACAACTCATCCACACCGATGGCCGCTTTATATTTCGCTTCATCAAATGGAATCTGGGCGATCATCTCGCGTTCGGCAGGCGAAACATCTTCCACATCATCGTAGAAACCGGGGATTGTGATGCGCCCGTCAGCATCTGTTATATCGGCCATCAGCTTACACAACACATTGATCGGGTTGGCAACCGCACCACCGAAATGCCCGGAATGCAAATCGCGGTTAGGACCCGTGACCTCGATCTCCCAATAGGCAAGCCCACGAAGTCCGGTTGTCAGGGATGGCGTTTCGACACTGACCATGCTGGTATCGGAAACCAGGATCACATCCGCTTTCAACAATTCTTTATGTGTACGGCAGAAGGCTTCGAGGCTCGGCGAACCGATCTCTTCTTCTCCTTCGAAGATAAATTTCACATTACATTTCAGCAAATCCAGATTCAGGGCAGTCTCGAAGCCTTTTACCTGCATCATGGCCTGCCCTTTATCATCATCCGCACCACGCGCCCAGATACGACCGTCCCGGATTTCGGGTTCGAACGGGCGGCTCTTCCAAAGATCAAGCGGCTCGGCGGGCATTACGTCATAGTGCGAATAGACCAAAACGGTCTGCGCCTCAGGAGAAACCATCTTTTCCCCATACACGACCGGGTTGCCTTCGGTCTGCATCACAACCGCTTTATCGGCACCGGCTGCAAGCAAGAGTTCTGTCCAGCGTTTTGCACAAGCCTCCATATCAGGCTTATGTTCATGTTTGGCACTTATCGATGGAATACGGATCAAAGAGAAAAGCTCTTCGATGAAACGGTCTTTATTGGACTCGATATATTTTTTTACGGATATCATATCTATTCTTAAATTTAATCTGTGCCTACTATAATACTGCCGCTATTTTTCTAATATGGGCCAATCTCTCCAAAAAAGAGGTATCAGATTTTGCCATTTGCATGTCATACCGAGCTTGCTGACGAATCCAAACTTCTGCATCAATACCAAGCGCCGCTTCAAACAAAAGAGCATATTCTGTCGAAACAGAACGCTTTCCATTCAATATTTCATTCAGCAATGTCGGAGAAACCCCCATTTGCAATGCCAATTTCCGCTGCGAAATACCTCGATATTCTATCTCATCCTTTATCAACTCGCCTGGATGTATGGGGTTGGATGGAGTCAAATTATTGGCGATCATTTTAGGATCAATACCTTGAAGTGTAATCATAGCTACAATCATTTATAATGGTTTGATAATTCTATTATATTACATACGGTAACAATCGGTTCTTCTATCGAATCCCTTATGGTAAACTCAACTCGATACTTATTATTCACCCGTACAAATGAAATACCAGCCTTATCGCCTTTCAGCATCTCATAATTCAAGGAATTTATCAAAAGAAGTTCTTCTACCTTCTTGGCATCCAAAAGAAAATCTATACACTTTTGATAACGCCTTATCACATCAGGTTGATAACGATGCTTCTTGGCATCAGTCTTTCCTTTCTCGTAAAGGTCACGCAAATATACTTCTTCGAATGTAACAAACATATCGTTCTCGTATTTGCGTACAAATATAACGTATTCTTTCAGTATTCACAAAAATGTGAACAGCTTCTTTATGGAATCTTCAAGTCTTATTCTATTTTTTTCTCTTATACAAAAACGACTGCCAACGTTCCTCCGCATTCCCCTGGCGAAACATTTCATAACGTGCCATTGTAAAAAACAAATCGGAAAGGCGATTCACGAACCGCATGATCCCGGGTGAAACCGGGTCTTTCCGGTTCAACGTCCACAGACGGCGTTCGGCACGGCGTACGATCGTACGGGCCAACTGCAAGTGAGCGGAAACCAAAGAGCCGCCAGGCAGGATAAAATAACCGTTATCCTCCATCTTTGCCGACAAAGCATCGATCTGTTCCTCACAAACAAGAACCAGATCATCGGATATTTTGTTCGGATTCTTATCACGAATAGCTGATGGAGTCGCCACATGTGACATGACCGCCATCATCTCCATTTGTATTTTCCCCAGCAAGCTTTGCCATTCATGTTCAGCCGGGAGTAATGCACGGATAATGCCTATTTCAGCATTCACCTCATCCAGTGTCCCGTTCGCTTCGATCCGGATATCATCTTTATCCACCCGCTCGCCTCCATGAATCCCAGTACGACCTTTATCTCCTCCACGCGTATATATTTTCATCTTTCTTATTTATTTGTATACAGACTTCAAGTATTGCCATCGATGACAAATTTGGTAAACCATTCGTTTCCGACCGGATCCGCCCAATACAAATGCGTATATCCTGCCCAAACATTTTTATAATGATAAAGCGGAGTATCCGTTTCCACTCCTTTGGCAGTATAAGCGACAGCGCAGGACGGAAGCGGATTCTGTTGTTCCACCAGACGGGAATAGTGGAACTCATGCCCTTTCAGACGAGTTTCGTTGTATAATAAGGTACGATATCCCAGGCGTAACTTCATATTCTCCATTGTTGCAGACTGGTGCAACACGCCAGCCATCGGATAAACATCTCCATTTTTATCTCGTATCTCGTCACATAGATACATCATGCCTCCACATTCAGCCAACAATTTTCCTCCACTCTCAACATACCGGCGAATGGATTGAAGCATCTGCCTGTTTGCCGATAAAGCAGCAAGATATAACTCCGGATAACCTCCGGGAAGGTACACGAAACCAGCATCCGGCAAAGAAGTGTCTGCCAACGGACTGAAATACGTAACTTCCCCTAAATGATGCAGATAGCGAATATTCGCTTCATATACAAAATTGAATGCAGGATCGCAGGCTACCGCAATAGGGAAAGAAGGCTCACGTTTATAGATATGACGACCTGCGGATATAGGAACGACAGCTGTCGCAACCGGTTTTGTCAACTCCAGCAACCGATTGATGTTTACATGCTTTTCGACAAGTTCCGCTACACGGTCGGCGAACTCTTCAAAGCAGAAATCTTCATCGAGAGACAACCCTAAATGACGGCTGGGGATCTCCACATCCGCACACTTGGGAAGATATCCCAATGCCTCGACTCCGGCATCTTCACATGCCTGTTTCAAAAAAGAATAATGGCTTTCGGAAGCGACAAAGTTAAAGACAGCTCCTACTACCTGTACTTGCTTTTTGAAATGCTTAAACCCGTACAATAAAGGAGCTACCGAATATGCCGTACTTTTTGCATTTACAATCAGGACTACCGGTATTTTCAGCATACAGGCGATTTCCGCACAGCTCCCTTTCATACCGTCATACCCGTCAAACAATCCCATCACGCCTTCGGTTACCGCCACATCCGCTTTTTCCGTATAGCCGGCATACAAATCACGCACGTGTGCCTCTGACATCATAAAGAGATCCAAGTTCACGGACGGATTACCGGCAGCCATTCTATGATGACGAGTGTCGATATAGTCCGGTCCGCATTTGAAAGGCTGCACCTTAAACGAACGGTTCTTCAAGGCACGAAGCAAACCTAGTGTAAAAGTTGTTTTCCCGCTCCCCGATGAAGCAGCACCGATCAACAGATGGGACTGACACATTATTAATATTGTTCCTTCTCGTTCGGGAAATCTTGCGTCTTCACATCCTCAATATAAGTCTGCACGGCACGGGTGATATCTTCTGCCAAATTCGCATAACGGCGCAAGAAACGGGGAGAAAATCCCTGGTTGATACCTAACATATCATGCATGACCAACACCTGTCCGTCTACTCCTCCGCCGGCACCGATACCGATAATCGGAATCGTCAGTTCGGAAGCGACCTGTGCAGCCAAAGCAGCCGGAATCTTTTCCAATACGATTGCAAAGCAACCGATCTCTTCCAACAGATGAGCATCTGCGATCAGTTTCTTCGCTTCCGCTTCCTCACGGGCACGAACTGTGTATGTCCCGAATTTATTAATGGACTGAGGCGTCAATCCCAGATGGCCCATGACAGGAATACCCGCACACAGAATACGTTCGATAGATTCCCGAATTTCAGAACCTCCTTCAAGCTTGATACAATCCGCATGCGTTTCCTTCATCACACGGATAGCTGAGGCCAACGCTTCTTTTGAGTTTCCTTGATACGTGCCAAAAGGCAGGTCCACCACCACCAAGGCACGTTTCACCGCTTTCACGACCGATTTGCCATGATAGATCATTTGGTCAAGCGTGATCGGCAGTGTCGTTACATTACCAGCCATTACGTTGGAAGCCGAATCGCCTACCAATATGACATCCATACCAGCCTGATCGATCAGTTGAGCCATCGAATAATCGTAAGCTGTCAACATGGAAATTTTCTCCCCACGCTGTTTCATTTCTATCAGGCGATGTGTGGTCACCTTTCTATTATCCTCTAAATCCCTCTTTGCAACTGACATAATGATTTTTATTAAATGTTACAAGGCGCAAAGGTATACAAAATGTTTAGAAAGTGACATCGATACCTCCCATGAAGATCGCTTTCGGCATCGGGAAGCCATCATTAATTGTATAACGAGTTGCCGTCAGGTTCTCTCCTTTCACAAAGAGGTTCAATCCTTTATCACGTGTACCGAAACGATAAGCGATCTTCGCATTCAAAGTAGTAAAATCTTCTTTTTTAGAACATTCCGAATCTGTATATAAATCAAAGACAGACTGTACATTCACGTTCAAAGTGAATCTCCCTGGTGTGTAAGTAGCACCTGCATAGAACTTATGCCCTGGTGCCCCAGGAATAGGTTTACTCATGTGCAAATAACTATAGTTCATGTCCATATTCAAATTCTTACAAATCTGATAGCGAGCTTCAAACTCTATACCTTTATTCGTAAAGGTCCCTGTATTCAAATTTTTATAAGGAGGTCTACCGTCCCCATTCACGCTTACGGAATAAATCATGTCTTTCCCATCGATAAAGAAAGCTGTCAGCTCAGTATACAAGTCGCCCCCTAAAAAAGACTGTCCGACAGCAACTTCATAATTTACCATACTCTCCGGTTTCAAATCTGCATTGGCCGCTCCCCACATATACATTTCGCGGATATTCGGACTACGAAATCCTTTAGAGACAGATGCACGGATCGTATTTCCTTCAAACGGACGTACCGTAACTCCTCCCTGCGGAACCCATTCGCCTCCATAAGTGCTACTGTGTTCATAGCGGACACCGGCATTCAGGCTCAATATGCCAAAAAGTTCTTGTTGCATGATGGCATATCCGGCTGTTTCATTCACCGTTTTATCCACCAATTCTTTTTTTGAACCGTCATTATTGTCATTCCAAGCATGTCCACCCCAGTTTTTATAATCCACACCGACAGTAAAGTTATTCCCCTTAAACAAACGGAACGATTCATACAATTGGACTCCCACGTTGTGGTCGTCAGAACGAAAAAGATAAGTCAAAGGCTCTTCTCCTGGATTGTAACCATCATTGATTTTATGGTTTCCCCAATTATAGAACAGGCGCAAGGCCCCGCTCATCTTACCCTGATTATTTTCCAATGCCATAGAAGCTGTTCCACGCAAAATATTCATTTTATTGTCTATAACAGGCTCAAATGTTTTACCAGGATTTTGAAACTTCGATTTGGCAAGGCTTACATCACCTGTCATCTTATAATGCTCATTGAAAGCATATCCTAAATTAGCAAAACCATTTGTGATGTTAAAATCCGAATTTGATCGATGCCCATCGGTTCGATCGTGATTTATCGAGATAAAACTACTGAATTTACCTACGTTAAAACCATTATTCACCATATATTTTTGCGTATTGTAAGAGCCATACATCACACGCGCCTGTGTACGCCGTCCTTCCTGTTTATGATGACGGGTAATGATATTGACAACCCCTCCCATCGCGTTAGAACCATACAGCAAAGAACCGGGACCACGAATCACTTCCACTCGCTCTACATCCGAAGCCACATAGGTATCAGGCAAAGAATGTCCGAACACTCCAGCCCATTGCGGTTGCCCGTCGAACAGCATTAAAACCTTATTTCCACTTCCGACACCACGAATGTTAACCGTACCTGCCGCTCCTTCCGAAACTCCAAAACCGGTAATTCCCTTTTGCGTCACAAACAATCCGGGGACATGTTGGGAAAGTACCGGCAACAATGCCGATTCGCTGCTCGCCTCGATCTGCTCCCGGTCTATCACCGAGATAGTAAGTGGCACACTGCTTCGGTTCACTTGTACCTTATTCGCTGAAATCACAACCCCCTGTAAATTAATCAGACTATCAATTGCAGCCGGATCGCTTGCAAAGACCAGCGAACTGCACAAAAGCCCGGAAGCAAGTAAAATTACTTTTTTCATATCTCACTTTTATGTATTAAATTTCTATTGTTATTTAATCGTGTTACACTTTTCAAAATTCGTGTCACCATACGGGTAAAAAATATATCTAATCAGCCCGGCTCATAACCAACTTGCCATGCTTAAGCCCCTTTATCGTAGTCAACCGGTCCGACAACTCAGTCAGACGGTAAGCTGTGCCCATCACGGTTGCAATGTGCAGACAAAAATTCCGGTTCACATAATATTGGGAAGAAGACAAGATAACATCCTGATAATTTTGCTGAATATCGGCAATCCGGGAAGTAATATCCTTTTTTACCTGGTCATACATAAGAATGATCGTACCTGCCACGATATGGTTACATTGCCATTTCTTTTCAGCGACATTCTTCTCCACCAGAAAACGGATCGCCTGCGAACGGTTGGCGAAACCGTTCTCGCTCACATACTGATCCAACGACTCCAGCAGGTTATCCTCCAACGAGACTCCGAAACGCTTCAAAGGCATATCCCACAATTTTTTGATTCTTAAATTATTGCCTGCAAATATACTACTTTTTCGATAAAATACCAGACAAGCTTTTACAATTGCAAAAATAGACGGATAATAATAACCGGACTGTATACGGATTACAGATAATATAACCACTTTTACAGATTAATGAAAAAGCAGCTCTAATCCATCGCCTTCGTCCTGTTGTTATATATATAAATGTAAAAACAGAAGAATATGAAAAAAATAGTATTGCTCCGCCACGGGGAAAGTATCTGGAACAAGGAAAATCCCTTCACTCGAAACTTCCGATGAGATATTGATTGCCGCTCATGGGAACAGCCTACGCGGGATCATCAAATATTTAAAAAACATTCCGGACGACGAAATCATACATCTCAATCTGCCGACTGCCGTACCGTATATATTTGAGTTTGACGATAATCTGAATTTCGTAAAGGATTATTTCCTCGACGATCCGGAAAAAATCAAAAAACTAATGGATGCCGTAGCCCATCAGGGGAAAAAGTCAAAATAAATTAAATACAAAGAATGTTCCCGGGTATCCTCCCCCAATATTTATCCTCTTTTTATTTCAATGCCCGGAAACATTTATTTTATTATTTGACTAAGCAAATGCCTTTGCCTCTCATAGGTATCCGAATGTGAATAACTTTTTGCAGGGATTATTGTAAGCTGCTGTAGTTTCGCTTCCTTCCCTGTCCAGCCTCCAAAAGGGAGAGATACAAGGGCAGGAAATTACAAATTGCAGATTTTAACAGAACAAAAAAGATCAATATATATTATTACATTTGCACCTCAAATTCTACATGACATGAATACAAAGGTAAAAGGATATTTTTTGGGAGCGATCGCCGCTGCGACTTACGGAACTAACCCACTATTTGCTCTTCCACTGTATAAAGACGGAATGGATCCTGATTCGGTTCTTTTTTTCAGGTACTTGTTCGCAATTCCCATACTAGGCATGATGATTAAAGGGAGAGGGAGAAGTTTCAAAATAGAACATAAAGCAGCAGTTCCACTGATTGTCATGGGGCTATTGGTTGCTTTTTCTTCATTAGCTTTGTTCCAAAGTTACAATTATATGGAAGTCGGGATTGCTTCTACACTTCTTTTCGTCTATCCGATCATGGTCGCATTGATTATGGCACTTGTATTCAAAGAGAAACTAACCTTACAAACAGTCTTTTGCATTTTACTGGCACTATCAGGTATCGGTCTGCTCTATAAAAGCGGTGATGGCACAACACTCAGTCTCACCGGTGTTTTGCTGGTCATGGCTTCAGCTCTCTCCTATGCCATCTACATAATAGGAGTGAACCAATCGACACTGAAAAACGTGGCTACGCTTCCGCTGACTTTTTACATATTGCTTTTCGGCGTATCTCTATTCTTTGTCCGTGTCGGATTCGGGAAAGACCTTTATATTGTGGCCAAATGGTATCTTTGGGGAAACCTGATCGCGCTTGCCGTCTTCCCTACCGCCATTTCATTCCTTTGTACAACTAGTGCTGTCCAGTATATCGGTTCGACACCGACAGCCATACTGGGAGCACTAGAGCCGGTCACAGCTGTATTTTTCGGGGTTGCCGTGTTCGGCGAAACCTTGACACCAAGGATCGGTTGCGGGATATTATTAATTATTCTCGCCGTGACAATCATCATTGCGGGCAGCAACATCACGAGTCATTTGATCCGTTTTAGAAAGCTCTTCCCTCGGTTGCCGCTCAAAAGAAAAGGTAAGATGAACGGATAATAACTTTGATCTGTGAAGTCTGGGTAAACAAAAGCGAATGCTACCTGTTTTTTACATTTGTGAAAAATCATGGAGAACGTGAACCAGATCATAAACGTGGACTTTTTTATTCCTTATAATAAGCAGTTCGGTAACGTAGACATGAACTGGGATGTTCTGATCAACATGAAAATTAACAAATACCTCAATGCTACACTCAACACCACGCTCAAATACGACAACGACGTAAAAACCATTAATGATGAAGGCGAAAAACGCGGCGCCAAAGTTCAGTTCAAAGATATTTTAGGTATCGGCGTAGCTTACAATTTCTGATAAAAAGAGAATAGTTGACTCCCTTTTTTCAAAAAAACCCACCGTAATCGGTTGCAGTATTCAAAGAAAGGAGTAAATTTGCACGTTGAAAATAAA
>OGPQ01002430.1_pt1 | contig 10587 bp, 5 predicted proteins | sample 1552971 | NCBI WGS metagenome assembly OGPQ01 (sample SAMEA2580232, study PRJEB22360) | human gut metagenome | biome: human gut; feature: human-associated habitat; material: faeces | place: Denmark | collected 2008/2010 | reverse complement strand
CCATCGTGGCCAGCTGCCGGGCCGTCATGCCGATCGAGCACTGGCGCGTGTAGATGTCCAGCGCCATGTCCGGGTCGTCGTAGATGCGGTTGTAATTCTTCAGCAGCCATGCGATCGACTTGTTGTTGAAGTTGGTCGCCGTCTCCGATTTGTAGAGTTCGTCGATCAACTGCGGTGCGCTTCCGCATAAATCCGTGATATTGGCTACGATAGCATCCCACTTCTGTTTGGAATCACCGACAGGCTTCACCATACTACAAGCCGTGATAGCGCCGGCATTTACCAATGGGGTAGAAGGATGGTCGTTTTCCAATAAGATAGCGATGATGGAGTTAAATGGCAATCCGGTTGCGTCGGCACCAATCTTTTCCAATAATTCTTTCGCTCCGTATTGGCGCAGTACCAAGATAGCGGTGTGTACTTTCGATACGGATTCAATGCCGAAACGATATTCGGAATCTCCCACCTCGATGGTTTGTCCGTTTAAAAGGCAAATACTGATTCCGAATAGATTTTTATTGATATTCGCCAGATAAGGAATGTAATCGGCATTCTTACCATCCGTATTTGTCTTGTAAAGATCGTAAGCCTGTTGAGCTACTTCCTTAATTTGGGCGATCGTTATTTTTTTGTCCATATATGAATTGGATTAAAGAAGGCGTGTATGAAAACACTGATAGCCCTTTCATGCACGCCTTGATGAATTTTGTTTTTATTTCTTAGCGTTGCTCATTGCGGTGTGAGTAAATACCTTACCCTTAACCGGAACGTTCTTGTCTTGAGCGATGCGAGTAGGAGTCGGATATTCAAGTTTCTCCAATGCAGCTACAGCGTTCTTGATATCACCTAATAACATATCGGCCATATCACGGCTGAAACCTTGACGAACTACGACACGCATAACCACGTAGTTATCCAGCTTCTTCGGTAGTGTATACGCTGGAACCATCCAACCGCTTTGTTGCAATTTATCTTGCAAATCGTAAAGTGTCCATTTGGCGTTCTTAGCGTAATCCGGTTTCATGTACCAAATAAACAATGGATTCACAACCTCGTTGCTGTAATTAACGAATGGGGCCATCTTACCGATTTCTTGGTGGATGTATTTCGTGATTTCCATACTGTTATATTGGATTTGTTTGTAGCCCTCGAATCCGAGACGGATAAACTGATAGTATTGTCCGAGGATTTGTGCGGCAGGACGAGAGAAGTTCAAACCAACCTGAGTGATATTCGCTCCAAGATAGTTTACGCTGAATGCCATTTCTTCCGGCAAATATTTCTTGTCTTTCCAAACAACCCAACCCAATCCCGGGTAAACCAATCCGAATTTATGTCCGGATGTGCTGATAGAAAGAACCCATTTCAAACGGAAGTCCCATTTTGTCTCCGGGCTTAAGAACGGAAGGATAAAACCACCGCTGGCGGCATCTACGTGGATAGGTATATCATAACCGGTCTTGGCATTGTATGCGTCGAGCGCTTTGTCGAGCGCTTCAACATCGTCATTCAGTCCTGTCCATGTAACCCCCTGGATAGGTACGATACAGATGGTGTTCTCGTCACACATTTTCAGGGCTTCTTCAGGGTCGAGTGTGGTTTTGTCAAGAGTCAGGGGCACTTCGCGCATTTCAATCTGCCACAGTTGGGCAAACTTTTCCCATACCACCTGGAAACCGGTAGAGATAACGAAGTTCGGCTTATCGAACGGTTTGCCTTGCGCCTGACGTTTCTTGCGCCAGCGCAGCCATGCAGCTACACCGCCCAGCATACACGCTTCGGAAGAACCGATGGCGAGCGCGCCTGTTTTCCAGGTATCTTTTTCCGGAGAGTTCCACAAGTTGGCAACGATGTTGATACATTTACCGTTCATTACGGCGATGCGGGGATACTCGGTTTCATCGATGTAGTTGATGTTGATGGCTTCGTTCATCAGCTTGGTTGCGTATTCGTCCATATAGGTGGTGACGAATGTAGCCAGGTTCAGACGGGGCTGTGTTTGGGCGAAGGTCTCATCCTTCACCATCTGGTAAGCGATTTCGGGAGTCGTAGGCCCGTCTGGTATTTTTTCTACCGGCGAGGGTTGCAACATACGGTTTGAGCCGAATACATCTGTCTTGGCATCTCCTTTTCTGAAATTCAAATCTTCCATATAACTGTAAGTTTTTAAAGGTTTAGGCGGCGGGGACTTTCCCCGTCGAATTTTCCACAACAACGACCCCCGCGAAAGAAAGTTCCGCCGTTTTACATTATTTGGCGTTTATTAAAAGGGCAGGGCGGAAATCCTGGCGCTCTATCGTGCTGTTGCTTTTTAATTATCACTTGTTCTATCCGAACATTCTGTTGCATCGCTTGTTGTCCTTCCACTAACTAATCCGCTTTTAAAATTATGAAGATTAATACCGGACAAGGAACCATTCCTCTTATTACGCTTATAGGTATCTGGTCTGTTTCTGCACTGACCTCATTGCCGGGCTTGGCTGTTTCGCCTATTTTGGGAGAACTTTCTACGATTTTTCCCCATGCCACGGAGTTGGATATACAGATGTTGACTTCTTTGCCTTCCTTGCTGATTATCCCTTTTGTACTATTGGCAGGTAAACTGGCGGAGAAACGCGATTTTATCCGTTTGCTGCGGGTGGGGCTTTGGCTGTTTGCAGCGAGCGGGGTACTTTATTTGTTTTCTTCCAGGATGTGGCAGCTAATGGCTGTCAGCGCTTTGCTCGGTATCGGGGCAGGATTGATTATTCCGCTTTCTACGGGATTGATTTCACGGTATTTTACGGGAGAGTATCGCGTCAGGCAGTTTGGCTATAGCTCTGCCATAACCAATATGACGCTGGTGGTGGCTACGGCTGTAACGGGGTATCTGGCAGAGGTGCACTGGCGTTTGCCTTTTGCCGTTTATCTGTTGCCGTTGATTTCTTTAGTTCTTTCGGCTTATTTAAAGAAGGATGCGGCTTCGGTAACAATCAAGCAGGCGGCGGCTATCATTCCTCCCATTCAATCTACGCCTGTAATCTCCGGTAAATATGGCATACACATACGCCATCTTGTTCAGTTAATGTTATTCTACGGGTTAGTTACTTACGTAGTTCTTGTGGTTACTTTTAACTTGCCTTTCTTGATGGAAGCGCATCACTTTTCAAGCGGTAATTCCGGGCTGATGATTTCTCTGTTTTTCCTTGCCATTATGGCTCCCGGATTTATGTTGGATAGTTTGGTGAAGCTTTTGGGGAATAAAACAAAACTTTACAGCCTTTTGGCTATTGCCATCGGATTACTGTTGATATGGATTTCGCCTACGGAATGGCTCATCGTGCCGGGATGTATTTTAGTAGGTTTGGGCTATGGCATCATCCAACCTCTGATTTACGATAAGACAGTTGATACTGCTATCCCTCAGAAGACAACGCTTGCCCTTGCCTTTGTAATGGTGATGAATTATCTTGCCATACTGCTTTCTCCCTTCATTACAGACTTTTTCCAATGGATATTCCATACCGGTTCGCAAGAATTTCCGTTTATCTTCAATCTGTGCATAACAATATTGATTATGTATTGGGCGTATGCAAAGAAAGAAGAATTCCTGTTTAGTGATTAGTGATTAGCGATTAGGGGTTAGTGGTTAGTGATAAGCGATGAGTGATAAGTTATGCTGAATCATAATTCATCACTACCCCCTAATCACTAATCGCTTATCACTAACTCCTAACCACTTATAGTTCTATCTCCTCATACCTCATTCCGAACACATCTGCCACTGCCTTATACGTCACTTTCCCTTCTACCACATTCAGTCCCAATGCCAATGCCGGATCATCTTTACAAGCCTGTTTCCAACCTTTGCAAGCTAATGCCACGGTATAAGGCAGCGTTGCATTTGTCAATGCCATAGTGGAAGTAAACGGTACGGCACCGGGAATATTGGCCACCGCATAGTGCACAATGCCATCCACGACATATGTCGGTTCGCTGTGGGTAGTGGGATGGGACGTTTCAAAACAACCGCCCTGGTCGATGGCGACATCCACAAGTACGGTTCCGGGCTTCATCATTTTCAGCATCTCCCTCGTAATCAGATGCGGCGCTTTATCGCCTGGGATAAGTACCGAACCTATCACCAAATCCACGGTAGGCAGTTCCATTTTAATATTGTGAAGCGAGGAATAGAGTGTTTTTACATTCTTGGGCAATACTTCGCTGAGATAACGCAGACGCGTCAGGTTGACATCCGTAATCATCACTTCCGCACCCATTCCCGCAGCCATTTGTGCGGCATTGGTACCGACTACGCCACCTCCTAAAATAAGCACACGCGCAGGGCGGACACCCGGTACGCCACCCATTAGCTTGCCCTTTCCGCCTTGCGGCTTTTCCAAAAAGCGGGCTCCTACCTGGGTAGCCATACGTCCTGCCACTTCACTCATGGGAGTAAGCAGTGGCAAGGAATGGTCATCCTTCTCTACGGTTTCATAGGCGATACATACGGCATCGCTCTCAATCATGGCTTCGGTCAGTAATTTATCGGCTGCAAAGTGGAAATAGGTAAATACCACTTGTCCCTTTTTAATCAGTTTGTACTCAGGTGCAATAGGCTCCTTCACTTTGACAATCATGTCGGCTATGGCATAAACGTCTTCAATGGCAGGTAGGATTTGCGCACCTACGGCGATGTAATCATCGTCAGAGAACCCGCTGTTTGCGCCGGCCGTTGCCTGCACATACACCGTATGACCTTTCTTCACCAACTCGGCTACTCCGGCAGGGGTCATTCCTACACGGTTCTCGTTGTTTTTGATTTCTTTGGGTACTCCGATAATCATAATGTCATCTGTTAATGGTTAAACATGTTGCAAGATAGTGATTTATCTTTCTCATTGTCATTTTGCACAGCGTGTTTTACAACAGAAAACGCCTGCTTTTTTCTTGTGTGTGACGGCAGGATTATTCTTTTTGGGTTAGGCGGAGAGAACTATTCTTTTTATATTTGCATGCATTAAAAAATAGGATATGAACTGTAAGAATATAAAATACCCGATACTTTTCTCTTTTTTGTTTTTTGCAGGCAGCATACAAGGTGGATATGCGCAAGAAGCGTCCGAGGTGGAAACCGGACCGGACATACAGCAGGCATCTTTCACGCCCCCTTTCGATTTTCCGATTGTCTTTTCCGGTAACTTCGGCGAGATACGCTCCAATCACTTTCACGGTGGGCTGGACTTCAAGACCGGCGGAGCCATAGGCAAGCCTGTACATGCTTTGGCAGACGGGCATATCTCGCGCATCCGTGTGACGCACGGTTCGGGATATGTGCTCGATGTGGACTACGATAACGGTTATTCCACTATCAACCGACACCTCAGCGCATTTGTGGGCGATATAGCCCGAAGGGTGAAAGACTTGCAGTATGAACAGGAAAGCTGGGAAGTGGAGATTATCCCCGAACCGGGGGAATATCCGGTAAAGGCGGGGCAGGTGATAGCCCTTAGCGGCAACACGGGTTACTCTTTCGGCCCTCACCTGCATCTGGATATGATTGAGTCGGCAACAGGAGATTATGTCGACCCGCTGCCTTTTTTTATGGAGAAGGTGAAGGACAATATCGCTCCCCGTGCCGAAGGCATCATTTTGTTTCCCCAACCGGGCAAAGGCGTGGTGAACGGAAAGCAGATACACCGGACTTTCCCTGTAAATCCTACCCAGCCTATTACTGCCTGGGGACTGATAGGTGCAGGAATCCGTGCCTATGATCATATGGACGGAGTGGGCAACCGCTACGGCGTGCATACCGTTATTCTCGAAGTGGACGGTGAAGAGGTGTTCCGCAGTGTGGTCGACCGCTTTGCTTACGAAGAAAACCGCTATATCAATTCATGGACGCACGGACAGTACATGAAGTCGTTCATCGAACCCGGCAACCGTCTGCGCATGCTGCATGCTTCCAACGGCAATCGGGGACTGGTGGAAATCAACGAAGAGCGTCCTTACCGATTTGTATATACGCTAAGTGATGCGTTAGGCAACACCTCGAAAGTCCGTTTCACCGTACAAGGGAAGAACACCGAAATTCACCCTGTGGAACATCGCGAGAAGTATGCTTTCAAGTGGGACAGGACCAACTATCTGCAGGAACCCGGCCTGGAATTGGTTGTACCGCGTGGAATGTTGTACGATGACGTTTGGCTGGACTATTCCGTACGTGCCGATAGCGGGGATGTGGCTTTTACTTATCAGCTGCACAATAAGCGTGTCCCTCTGCACGGAGCGTGCGAGATGCGCATCGGCTTGCGGCGCGACCGTCTGGAAGATAAATCGAAGTATTATGTAGCCGGCGTTACGGCGCGGGGCGGAAAATACAGTATAGGCGGCACTTACGAGGACGGTTTCATGAAAGTCCGTATCCGCGACCTGGGCACTTATACGGTAGCGGTAGATACCGTGCCGCCGGAGATAATTCCGCTCAACCCCGGACAGTGGGGGCGTACGGGGCGCATCACCCTCAAGGCCAAGGATAAAGAAACCGGAATAAACAGTTACCGCGGAACGATAGACGGGAAATACGCTCTGTTCGGCAAGCCCAATTCCATCAGCGGCAATCTGGTCTGCGAACTCGACCCGAAGCATGTAAAGAAAGGTGGCAGGCACACTGTGGAAATGACCGTAACCGACGGTCGTGGCAACCGGACTACCGAAGAGTTTCATTTTGTATGGTAACTTTTCACCTGTGACATTGCATTATCAAACAAACCATATAATAACAGAAGTATGAAAAAATTAACTCTCTCCGTCGCATTAGCGGTGGCAACTGTGGTAAACGCATTTGCCTGTACCAACCTCATTGTGGGTAAAAACGCCTCTGCAGACGGTTCTACAATTGTTTCCTATTCTGCCGACTCCTATGGATTGTTCGGCGAGTTATACCATTATCCCGCAGGCGTGCACAAAAAGGGTACATGGATTGATGTGCACGAGTGGGACACCGGCAAGTACCTCGGCCGGATAGAACAGGCGCGCCAGACCTACAACGTCATCGGTAATATGAATGAATTCCAGCTTACTATCGGCGAGACAACCTTCGGCGGCCGTCCCGAACTGGTGGATACTACCGGCATCATCGATTACGGAAGTCTGATTTATCTCGGTCTGCAACGTTCCCGTACCGCCCGAGAAGCCATCAAGGTAATGACGGAACTCGTACAGGAATACGGTTATTACAGCAGCGGCGAGTCTTTCACGATTGCCGACCCCAACGAAATCTGGATTATGGAGATGATAGGCAAGGGTCCCGGTGTGCGTGGCGCTGTGTGGGTGGCTGTCCGCGTGCCCGATGATTGCATCTCCGCACATGCCAACCAAAGCCGTATCCACCAGTTCGATATGAACGACAAGAACAACTGCATGTACTCTCCCGATGTCATTTCCTTTGCCCGCGAGAAAGGTTATTTCGACGGAGTAAACAAGGACTTCAGCTTCGCTAAGGCCTATGCGCCGCTCGATTTTGGCGCTCGCCGTTATTGTGAAGCCCGCGTATGGAGCTATTTCAATATGTTTACCGCCCGAGGCAACGAGTTCTTACCTTATATATTAGGCGATACCGATACACCGATGCCGCTTTTCGTGAAGCCCGACCGTAAAATCTCCGTACAGGATGTAAAGAATGCCATGCGCGACCATTACGAAGGTACTCCTCTCGACATCAGCAAAGATTTCGGCGCCGGACCGTATCACACCCCTTACCGCCTTTCACCCCTTTCCTTCAAGGTAGGCGACAAGGAATATTTCAACGAACGCCCCATTTCCACCCAGCAGAGCGGTTTCGTGTTCGTGGCGCAGATGCGCTCCACCTTGCCCGATGCCATAGGCGGCGTACTGTGGTTCGGTACGGACGATGCCAACATGACCGTGTTCACTCCCGTATACTGCTGTACGGATAAGGTTCCCGTATGCTATTCGCGTGCAGACGGTGCGGACTACATCACATTCTCCTGGAACTCTTCTTTCTGGATTTTCAACTGGGTTGCCAACATGGTATATCCCCGTTACGACCTTATGATCGGCGATGTGCGTGCCACGCAGGCCGAACTCGAAAACACTTTCAACGATGCGCAGGAAGGTATCGAGTCTGCCGCCGCCAAACTTTTGGAGAAAGACCCTGCCAAAGCGAAAGCATTCCTGACAAACTATACCAATATGACGGCGCAGAGTACTTTCGACACCTGGAAACGTTTGGGCGAATTCATCATCGTGAAATACAACGACGGAGTTGTCCGCAAGATGAAAGACGGAAAGTTTGAGCGCAATGCCATAGGCCAGCCTGCCGGCGTGGAACGTCCGGGTTATCCGAAGGAATTTCTGGAAGAATATGTAAAACAAACGGGCGACCGCTATAAAATGCCCGATTGATTAGGATATTCAAACTTATTCTTTTACATTTGTGACAGAACAGAAAATGAAGTATTAACCTTTAATATAAAAAAAGTCTTATGGAAAATCAAGAGTTGATTAAACAGGTGACTGAGAAAGCCGAAAAGTGGCTTACCCCGGCATACGATGCCGAAACTCAGGCTGAAGTGAAACGAATGTTGGAAAATCCAGATAAAACCGAACTGATAGAGTGCTTTTATAAAGACCTGGAATTCGGAACGGGCGGTCTGCGCGGCATCATGGGTGCAGGCAGCAACCGCATGAATATCTATACGGTAGGTGCGGCTACCCAGGGATTGGCAAACTATCTGAACAAATGCTTCAAGGACAAAGGGCAAATCTCCGTTGTGGTGGGTCACGACTGCCGTAACAACAGCCGCAAGTTCGCCGAAATCTCTGCCGATATTTTCTCGGCAAACGGTATCAAGGTTTATCTCTTCGAGGATTTGCGTCCTACTCCGGAAGTTTCCTTCGCTATCCGCCACCTCGGTTGCCAAAGCGGTATCAACCTGACTGCAAGCCACAACCCGAAAGAATACAACGGCTACAAGGCTTATTGGGATGATGGTGCACAGGTACTTGCTCCGCACGACACAGCCATTATCGATGAAGTAAACAAGGTAACCGTTGAGGACATTAAGTTCAAAGGCAACAAAGATTTGATTCAGATTATCGGTGAAGATGTAGACAAGGTATATCTGGACAAGGTTCATACCCTTTCTATCGACCCGGAAGTAATCAAGCGTCAGAAAGATCTCAGCATCGTTTATACTCCGCTTCACGGCGCGGGCAGAACGCTCATTCCCGCTTCTCTGAAAGAATGGGGCTTTGAGAATGTACACTGCGTGCCCGAACAGATGGTGAAGAGCGGTGACTTCCCGACAGTGGTTTCTCCGAATCCCGAAAACGCGGAAGCGCTTTCCATGGCAATTGAACTTGCCAAGAAGATAGACGCCGACATCGTGATGGCAAGCGACCCGGATGCCGACCGCGTAGGTATGGCTTGCAAGGACGACAAGGGCGAATGGGTGCTGATTAACGGTAACCAGACCTGCCTGCTCTTCCTGTACTATATTATCAAGAACCGTATCGCAACCGGCAAGATGCAGCCTACGGACTTTATCGTAAAGACCATTGTGACTACCGAACTTATCAAGGCCGTTGCCGATAAGAACAAGATTGAGATGCTCGACTGCTATACCGGTTTCAAATGGATTGCACGTGAAATCCGTCTGCGTGAAGGTAAGAAGAAATACATTGGAGGCGGTGAAGAGAGCTATGGTTTCCTTGCCGAAGACTTCGTTCGTGACAAAGACGCGGTATCAGCCTGCTGCTTGATTGCAGAAGTTGCTGCATGGGCAAAAGATAACGGTAAGTCATTGTATCAATTGTTGCTGGATATCTACGTAGAATACGGATTCTCTAAAGAATTTACTGTGAACGTAGTGAAACCGGGCAAGAGTGGTGCTGAAGAAATCAAAGCTATGATGGAAAACTTCCGTGCTAATCCTCCGAAAGAATTGGGTGGTTCGAAAGTGATTCTGAGTAAAGACTACAAGACTTTGAAACAAACAGACGATAAAGGTAATGTAACTGCTATTGATATGCCGGAACCGTCTAATGTCCTGCAATATTTCACAGAAGACGGCAGCAAAGTTTCTGTTCGTCCTTCAGGTACAGAACCGAAGATCAAATTCTATATGGAAGTACAAGGTGAAATGGGTTGCCGTAACTGTTATGCTTCTGCCGAGTCTGCTGCAATGGAAAAGATTGAAGCAGTGAAGAAGTCATTGGGTATCTGATCCTATTTCTTCTGATAGTTCAGAATAAATAATAAATAGCGCCTCCATAGTCTTTTCGAAAACTATGGAGGCGTTTTTATACGATTACGGAAGCTTGTCGTCATCACAAGCGATTCAATCTCTGTCCGTCTTGCTTATTTATGCATCTCAACAATCTGTGTCGGAGCCATTTCTACGTTCCGCCGATCAACCTGACGCACCACACTGGCAGCCAACGACAAGAAAGCACGACCAGTCACCGAATCTTCATCCAGTGCAACAGGCGTACCATTGTCTCCTCCTTCGCAAATACTCTGCACAATAGGAATTTGTCCCAACAAAGGAACATTCATCTCCTCCGCCAACTTCTTGGCTCCTT
>OGPQ01002426.1_pt1 | contig 10614 bp, 7 predicted proteins | sample 1552971 | NCBI WGS metagenome assembly OGPQ01 (sample SAMEA2580232, study PRJEB22360) | human gut metagenome | biome: human gut; feature: human-associated habitat; material: faeces | place: Denmark | collected 2008/2010 | reverse complement strand
GTAATCGCCGGACTTGCTCAGCAGCAGATTTTCGGCGGCGGTGATGGGTGCACGGCTGAACACCGCCATGCCCTCATCGTACTTGTCGTAGCCGATCTTTGCCGGGAGCCAGCTCCAATGATACTGCACGCCCCGCTCTTCCAGCATCCGGGCCACTGCTGCGGCGTGGTTGTCCTCTTTCAGCTGCACCATATTGCCGGGGCAGGGGTAGTATCCCTCCGGGACATCCCCCAGCAGCGGAGCGGAGGCCGTCTGGTTCACCTCCTGCAGGGCGAACACATCCGGCTGTTCCTTTCGGATAAACTCCACAAAAGCATCCCGCTTGGCCTCATATGCCGGTTCGATGAGACTGTGGGTATTCAATGTCAGCAGTTTCATAGTTTTTTTACAGAATATCGTTAATATCAGATTTCAGAACATCTGCCTTGGGGCCGTACACCGCCTGGATGCCGTCGCCCTTGACCAGCAGGCTCAGGGCACCCTCGGCCTTCCATGCGGCGAGGTCGGCCACCTTGGCGGGGTCCTTCACGGTAACGCGCAGACGGGTCATGCAGGCGTCCACCAGCACAATGTTCTCCCGGCCGCCCAGCAGGGCGATGATGCGCTCGGCCTGACCGTTGTCCGCCTTTTTGTCGGCCTTCTTCTCGGTCTTGGTGTCAGCTGCGGCATCGTTTGCGTTGTCATCGGTGTAGTTGCCCAGACGGCCCGGGGTAGCCAGATTGAGTTTGTCGATCATGAAGTAGGCCACGAAATAGCCGATGAGGAAGAACGCCACCACGCAGAGCACAAAGTTGATGATATCACCGCCCAGACCGGCCTGCAGGGACATGGGGATGCGGGTGATGAATTCCAGATTGCCGAAGGAGTGCAGGCGCAGATGGATGATGCCGGCCATGGCAAAGGCACAGCCCTGCAGGATGGCGTATACAATGTACAGCGGCATGGCGCAGAACATGAACATGAACTCCAGCGGCTCGGTCACACCGGTCAGGAACACGGCCAGCGCGGTGGAGATGAACATGGACTTATACTTTGCGCGCTTGTCGGCATCCACACGGCGGAACATGGCCAGGGCGATGCCCAGCAGCAGACCGGTTGCGCCGATCATCTGGCCCACCTTGAAGCGGGCGGGGGTAACGGTGGTCAGCAGGTTGTTGTAAGCGGCCATGTCACCGGCTTTCTTGAAGTTGATGAGGTCGTTGGCCCATGCCAGCCACAGCGGGTCCTGACCAAACACCTGGCTGCCCGCATTGACACCGGTTGCAATGGTGTAGGTGCCGCCGAAGGAGGTGTAGTTCATGGGGATGGTCAGCATGTGATGCAGACCGAAGGGCAGCAGCAGACGCTCCAGCGTGCCATAGATGAACGGAGCCAGAACGGGAGAAGTCTCGGAAGAGTTTGCGATCCAGATGCCGAAGTTGTTGATGCCGGTCTGGACCACAGGCCAGAACAATGCCAGCACCATGGAAATGACCACAGAATAGGCAATGACCACCATAGGCACAAAGCGCTTGCCGTTGAAGAAGGCCAGTGCATCCGGCAGCTTGCGGAAGTTATAGTATTTATTGTAAGCCACGCCGCCCACAAAACCGGCAATGATGCCCACGAACACGCCCATGTTCAGGGCCGGGGCACCCAGCGCAGAGGTGAAGTAGCCGTTGACGGCGATCTCCTGCCCGAACAGGGTGTGGGTCACGGCGTTGGGGTCTTCCAGCATGGCGCTGGTGACACCGAAGATGTTGCCGGTGATGACATTGATGAGGGTAAACGCCAGCACAGCCGCAAAAGCACCGCCGGCACGCTCCTTTGCCCAGCTGCCGCCGATGGCCACGGCAAACAGGATGTGCAGATTGTTGATGACCGCCCAGCCAATGTTCTCCATGGTGGTGCCAATGGTCATAACTGCCGCAATGTCACCGCCGCCCATCTGCACCAGCTTGCCCAGACTGATCATCAGGCCGGCAGCGGGCATGACAGCGATGACGGTCATCAGCACCTTGCCCAGCTTCTGTAAGAAGTCAAAGTTGATAAGCCCCTTTTTCCCCGGAGCTGCTTGTGTTGTTGCCATAATGTTCCTCCTTATTTCTTTTTGCGTCGTTTTACGCAATCGTTGCGCTTCTGTTGCACGACTTTACGCAACAAGAATAATCCAACTCTGCAATTTTTACAAGAGTTTTCTAGGTCAAAAATATATTTTCTTCTTTTTGCACAACAGCCCGCAAGTTTCTTTGTTGAAAACATCGAAGGTGCGCAAAGGGTGCGGTTGCACGATCTGCGCAAACTCGTGCGCAAATCATTGACATTGCGTGCAAACCGCCTTACAATAGACCTATTACATCAGGGAGGAACAGACTATGGCAGTTACCATCAAGGATGTGGCAGCGGCGGCGGGGGTATCGCCCTCCACCGTGTCCCGCACCTGCAAGGACAGCCCTTCCATCAGCCGGGAAACCAAGGAGCGGGTACGCCGCATTATGGCACAGCTGGGCTATGAGCCGAACTTTGAGGCCGAACCGGTGGAGGCATTTTCCAAGACCATCGGCATCATTCTGCCCTCCTCCCAGCGGGATGTCTACGAGAACGCCTTCCATCTGGAGATCATCCGCGGCATCGGGCAGTTCTGCAACCAGCGGCGGTATGTGAACACGGTCATCACCGGGCAGGACGATACCGAAGTTCTGGATGCCATCCAGAGCATGGTGGCCAACGCGCAGGCGGATGGCTTTATCCTGCTCTATTCCAAAAAGGACTGCCCGGTGGCAGCCTACCTGCGCAGCGAAGGGCTGCTCCATGTCATTGTGGGCAAGGCGGCGCAGTCCGCCAATCAGACCATCTATATCGACAACGACAACGCCCTTGCCGGTGAGGAAGCCACCGATTACCTCTATGAAATGGGCCACCGCCGCATTGCCTATTTTGGTGTCAGCAACGCCATGCTGTTTTCGGCAGAGCGCAGGCGCGGCTACCAGATGTCCCTGCTGAAGCATGGCATCACTCCCCGGGAGGAGGACTGTGTGGAGGTCAACACCCTGAACGACGCTTACGAAGAGCCGCTGAAGGCTCTTCTCACCGCACCGGACCATCCCACGGCCATGCTGGTCAGCGATGACATTCTGGCCGTGGTGCTGGAACAGTTCTGCGGCAAACTGGGGCTGCGTGTCCCGAAGGATCTTTCCATCGTTTCCTTCAACAATTCGCTGTTCTCCCGCATCACCAGCCCCCAGCTGACCACCGTGGACGTGAACCCCTATCAGCTGGGTATGGAGGCCGCCAGCCAGACCATCAACCACATCGAGAACCCGAATCTGCTGGCAACAAAGATCCTTGTGCCGCACAAGCTCATCCCCCGGGAGAGCTGCTGCCCGCCGGAAGTCTGATCAAAACAATGAGGCCGTTCCCTCTCTTTCTCAGAGAAGCGGAACGGCCTCATTTTGTTTATTTTTTCCGGTACTCCCGCGGGGTCATGCCAAAATGTGCCTTGAATGCCCGGTTAAAATAAGAGAGGTTTTCAAACCCGCACCGGGAAGCGATCGTCAGCACCGTCTCGTCCGTAGCGTGCAGCGCTTCGGCGGCGGCATTCAGCCGGTATTCGTTCAGAAAGGCAACAAAGCTCTGCCCTGTCATCTGCCGGAACCAGCGCATGAAGTGGCTGGAACTGAAGGAGCAGACCCCGGCGGCATCGGCGACCCGAAGCCCCTCGGCATAATGGGCAGAGATCCATTGCAGAACGGCTTTCAGCCGCTGGGTATCGGCAGTTTCCACGGGGAACTGCTGTTTCCCCTGCGCAATGAGCAGGGAGAGGAAGCGCAGCAGTGCTCCTTTGACCAGCAGCTCATAGCCGGGAAGCTTGGCGCGGTTGGCTTCCTCCACCTCCCGCAGGCAGGCAGCAGCCGGAAGATAGCACAGGTCGTTCTCCACTGGCTTGGAGATAACACAGGTCGTTGGGTGTCAGCCGCGCAGGCAGCAGCAGCCGCCCGCTTTGCAGCGGAAGCAGATATTTTTCGGCGCAAAGGTCCTCCGCACCGCCCAGAAGCTCCAGCTCAAAGATGATATTCTCGTATTCCATCCGCTTCCCCTCTGCCTGCCGCAGGGCGTGGAGGGTGCCGGGCGTAAAAATAAAGATATCCCCCTGGTAGGCCGGGCAGGACACCGCACCCACCTGCACCAGCCCCGCGCCCCGCTTGACAAAGACCAGCTCCATGCTCTCCTGCCAGTGGAGTGCCACCTGCGGAAAATCTCCCGGAATGGTGCAGGGATACAGATTGAAGGGGAACCGCACGGCACCGTGCTGCTTGGTTTCCTGCAATGATGCCTGATTTTGCATCTTCTCACCTCCAGATGATAGGATTGTACCACAATTTGCACTTTTAAGGCAAGATTTCGATTGTTTTATCTGGTATATCTTGCATTATAGATGTCAAACCTGTTTTCCGTAGCAAAGGAGGAGCCATTATGAGCTTTACCGAAACATTACAGAGTATCACCGGCAAGCTGCTGGCGGACTGCACCGATCAGGAGCTGTATCTGGCACTGCTGGAGCTGGTGCGGCAGAAGAGTGCCGACCGCGTGCAGCCCGTCACCGGACGCAAGCTGTATTATATCAGCGCCGAATTCCTCATCGGCAAGCTGCTGTCCAACAACCTCATCAATCTGGGGCTGTATGAAGAAGCCCGGGATGCACTGGCCGCTGCCGGAAAGCGCCTTTCGGACATTGAAGAGGTGGAGCCGGAGCCTTCTCTCGGCAACGGCGGTCTGGGCCGTCTGGCAGCCTGCTTCCTGGATTCGCTGGCAACGCTGAACCTGCCCGGCGACGGCGTGGGCCTGCGGTATCACTTTGGCCTGTTCCACCAGTCCTTTGAGGATGGTGTGCAGAACGAAAAGCCCGACCCCTGGCTCACCGCCCACAGCTGGGCTGAAAAGACCGATGTGACCTACCCGGTGGAACTGGCGGGCAAGGAATACACTGCCCGGCTGTACAAGCTGGCTGTCACCGGTTACGAGGGCCGCACCAACACTCTGAATCTGTTCGATCTGGATACCATCGACGAGAGCATCGTCCATGACGGCATTGCCTTTGACAAGACCGCCATCGACAAGAACCTGACCCTGTTCCTCTACCCGGACGACTCCGATGAGGCAGGCCGCCGTCTGCGGGTGTATCAGCAGTACCTCATGGTTTCTGCCGGTGCCCAGCTCATTCTGGCAGAGTGCGCCGCCCGGGGCTGCAATTACCACGATCTGGCCGACTACGCCGCCATCCAGATCAACGACACCCATCCCAGCATGGTCATCCCGGAGCTGATCCGGCTGCTGGGGCAGCGGGGCATTGAGTTTGAGGAAGCTGTGGAGATCGTTACCAAGACCTGCGCCTACACCAACCACACCATTCTGGCCGAGGCGCTGGAAAAGTGGCCCCGCGCCTATCTGGATGCCGTGGTGCCCCAGCTGATGCCCATTATCGAAAAGCTGGACGCACTGGCCCGCACCCGCACCGAGGACGAGAACCTTGCCATCATCGACAAGGACGACCGGGTGCACATGGCCCACATGGACATCCACTTCACCCATTCCACCAACGGCGTGGCAGCGCTGCACACCGAGATCCTGAAAAATTCCGAGCTGCACGGCTTCTATGAGCTGTACCCGGAAAAGTTCAACAACAAAACCAACGGCATCACCTTCCGCCGCTGGCTGCTGGAATGTGACCCGCGCCTGACCGCCACGCTGGAAAAGCACATCGGTTCCGGCTTCCGCAAGGACGCTGCCGAGTTGGAGAAGCTGCTGGCCTTTGCCGACGACGAAGCCGTGCTGGGCGAGCTGACCGCCGTGAAAAAGACCAACAAGGCAGCGCTGGCAGACTGGCTGCTGCGCACCCAAAAGGTGGCAGTGAATCCCGATGCCGTGTTCGATATCCAGTCCAAGCGGCTGCACGAGTATAAGCGTCAGCAGCTGAATCTGCTGTACCTCATCCATCAGTATTACGAGATCAAGGCAGGGCACCTGCCTGCCATGCCGCTGGTGAGCATCTTTGGTGCCAAGGCTGCTCCTGCCTACACCATTGCCAAGGACATCATCCATGCCCTGCTGACCCTCTCCAAGGTCATCGCCGCAGACCCGGAGGTGTCCAAGTGGCTGCAGGTGGGATTTGTGGAAAATTACAACGTCACCGCTGCCGAAAAGCTCATCCCTGCCTGTGACTTGTCTGAGCAGATCAGCCTTGCCTCCAAGGAGGCCTCCGGCACCGGCAACATGAAGTTCATGCTGAACGGTGCGCTGACGCTGGGCACTATGGACGGTGCCAATGTGGAGATCAGCCAGCAGGTGGGCGAAGAGAACATCTATATCTTCGGCCAGACCTCCGATCAGGTCATCCACCGCTACGCCGTGGGCGACTACGACCCGGCCCAGTGGGTGGAGGGCGATGCCAACATCCGCCGCGCCATCAGCTTCCTCACCGGCCCGGAGATGCTGGCTGCCGGCCATGCCGAAAACCTGATCCGCCTGCACAATGAGCTGATCCACAAGGACTGGTTCCAGACTCTGCCGGATTTCAATGCCTATGTCGTCCGCAAAGGGCAGGCCCTCAGCGATTACGCCTGCGACCCCATGGGCTGGCGGCGCAAGTGTCTGGTGAACATTGCCAAAGCCGGGATGTTCTCCTCCGACCGCACCATTGCCGAGTATGACCGCGACATCTGGCATCTGGGGAAGTAATCGTTTTTACTTTGCGTCATCCCAGCATCCAGCAGTTTCTTGTAGAAGATGCACTGCTTTCTGGTTGTGTAACCTTCGTTTCTCCCCGCCGCAAAACATTCCATATTTTTGACTCCACACTCACCCTCGCATCCTTCTGCAAACACTTTTCATTCTCCGATCTGATTCATACAATGCTATGGCATCGTAGAATCGGGTCGGATTTTTTTGCATTGTTGTTTACAGCACACGGACTAAGAGGGTGGGCACCTAAATATATACCCCCAATACTGGATGTCCAGTATTGGGGGTATATATCACACAACATTTGTGCAGCAGCTTCCTTTTTATGGGAAGAGCTATCATTTCGGTACGCCGGAGCATCTGCGGACGCTCCGGCGTACCATTTTTACAGGGAAGGCTTCTGCTCCAACAGGTCTGTCATGCTGCGCAGGCTGATGCCAAGGGTGGAAAGGTTATGCAGCATGGCGCTGGTGGCAGGGGGCAGGATGCCCAGAGCCCCCAGAAGGATGAGGGCCGAGTTGAAGCTGAGCACAAAGCGGTAATTGCTGCCCACCCGCTTTTGCAGGGCGTTGGCAATGGATTTTAACATTGTTAGCTGCAGCTTGATACGGAGGATCATTTCGGTCATGCTCACTTGCAGAAGTTCGCAGACGCGGCCTGTAAAGGCAGCAGAAAGATTGAATGCGTCGTACTTTTTTCGATTTTGCACAACAAATTTTTCAAAAGCCTCTTGACGCATTCTACATACCGTGGTATTTTTCTTGTAAATCCCACTGATTTTGTGGATTAGTCTGGAACCATCTACAAGATGTGGTCGTGTTCATTTTGAACACTGCCTCACCGTGGATTATCCCTGAAAGATTTACCGCCCCGCAACACACCCGATTCATTTTGCCGCCGTTTCACCCCGACAAAATCCATCGCTGCGCTGCTTGGGCGGTATTTTTCTTTTCTAGGGAAGATTGCACCTTGAAAATTTCATGAGCCGTCCGAACGTGATATCGGCTTTCCAGTCAACGCCGCTGCATAAACAGGGGCAGAAACTTCGTTCGGAGCAAACGGTGACCCACATACATGAGCAGCATAACCTCTACTTATTTTTACGCCTTAACAATTCGGAAACAATTACCCAGAAACAGTTTTGAGCGCAGCGGTAGAGGGCAAGAACCGTCCCGTGGCCACAAATTTTCAATTCTTGAAAATTTCCTGTCCATCCGGGACTTCACTTCTCAAACTCTTGCGAGTTTTGATGTGATCTTGTTGGGGTAGCGCTTGTCGGGGCAACGCCCCTCCATCTGCTGTCGCAGACCGCGCTGCCGCTTAAAAGCCCCACCGGGGCTTTCATTGCTCCGCTGCGCTTCGCAAACGCGGTCCCACCCCAAACCCTGCCGGGAACGTGTATGGCAAACTGGAAGTTGTAAATACATGTTTTCCCAAGTTCTTTTGCCATATCATGTATTCTTGAATTTAACATCAAATCTACAATTCTATCAGGCTCTTACTTTTCCATTTTCCACTCTTCCATCTAAGCACCATTCCAATTGCTCTAGCGCACTCATCACCCGCCATGGCAATATATGCTCCTACCGCCAGAAGTCCCATGTGTATTCCAAGAAAATATGTTCCACCAACTGCAAACAGATACATAAATATTGCACCAATTATAACTGGAAAAATAGCATCTCCACTTGTTTTTAATGCCTGTCCATATACAAGATTTGTCACTCTTCCAAATTCAAGGAATATATCTACTATCAACAATTTTACTACAAGCTCAATCATCTGTGTATCATCCGTAAATATATGAACGATAAAACGTCCGGTCATTGCAAATGTCACAGAAAAGCACGTTGCTGTTACAAGACCATATATCACAGCTTTCCGTGTACCCCTGTCGCATTCCTCATACTTCTTTGCCCCGATTCTCCAGCCAGTCATAATAGCATTTGCCTGTGCAAGTGCTGCCCCCACACAATATGAGAAATTGGCTATCTGCATAGCATACGAACGAGCTGTAACATTCATTCCATCCGTATCCATCTGGTTCATAAAACGCACTATAAATGTCATTGCTACATTATAAAGTGCTGTCTCAAATGCAGAAGGAAACCCAATCTTAACAATCTGTGCAAGTATCCTTCGTGGTTGTTCACGTTCAGGACTCTGCTTTGCTTTTATAAGTACAGCCCCCATTGCCGCTACAATAATAAGATTCACAGCTTTTGAAATAACTGTTGCAGTAGCAACTCCCATGACTCCCCAGTGAAACACAAACAGGAATACTGAATTCAGTATAATATTAATTACATTACCGACAACTGTCCCTATCAAGGAATGTTTTGTATATCCAAATACTCTTAAATAGCTGGAAAAAATAGGAATAAGCGCATTTAAAAAGCTTGCGCCTCCAACAATTTTAAGATATGTTTCAGCTGATTCAAGCAAAGCAGGAGCAATACTCACTGCCCTCAGTATCCCTCCTGAAAAGACAGCAAGAACAACAGATATCAAGATACCTGTCAGTGCATTAAATACAAGTCCAAGCTGTCTCGCCTGATATGCAATTCCAGGTCTTCCAGCCCCGATATTCTGTGACATCACCGCTACCATACCAGATGATATTACCCCGAACATAATGATAAAAACACCTATATATGTATTTGCTGTTCCGACAGCCCCAACAGCCTGGTCGCTTACTGATGATAACATCAGTGTATCAACCATACCTGAAAGCATATAAAATAAAGTTTCCAGACATATTGGCACAGATAGTTGTGTCAACGTTTTTCTTTCACCTTGCATGTTTTCCTCCACAAATTCCGAGTTGTTGAACTGAGCCGAGTATACCACACCATCCCGCAAAGCGCCAGCAAAACAAAAAGAACCACCGACCGAAGTCGATGGTTCTTGTCCTCGGGTGGAGGATGGTCCATCCGGAACTTCACTTCTCAAGCTCCTGCGCGTTTCCGAAGTGCTCTTGTTGGAGCATGCCTGCTCCAAACCCTACCAGGAACGAGTACGGCAAACTGGAAGTTGTCTGCTTAGTTCATTATTTCAATCATTTGCTCAATAAACCGTTCAGCGTCTTCCATATTATAAGTTTTTTCATTGATGACAACTTTCCCTGATGATGTCGCAAATACACTGTTGATCAGCAAATCATCATCATACACATAAATAGAAAGTGTTTTGTTCCCTAAATCGGATGTAGACCCATTTGAAAATAGTGTACCTACTGTTCTCCTGTAAGTATATTTATCTAACAGAGATAGAATGGCATTCTTTTGGTCTATGGTAATATCCTGGTAATTCACAGAATCAATGTATGCCTCACCATTTTCTACTCCAATCTGGCTGTATATCATTTTCATCTGGTTGTCAGCCTCTGCAACATCTGAAAGTGATAAAGGCTTGAAATATACGATACAGCAAATTAAAAATGTAATCACAATTACTATAGGGCATAACATTTTCTTTTTCATACACAATATCTCCAAATTCCGAGTTGTTGAACTAAGCCGAGTATACCACACCATCCCACAAAGCGCCAGCAAAACAAAAAGAACCACCGACCGAAGTCGATGGTTCTTCTCCATGAGTGGAGCATTGTCCACAGCACTCGAACCCAACACTTCCTCACGGGTGACCGTTTTGGCATCATCCGTGAAGTTGAAATTGAGTACGACCCGGTCATCAAAGACGTAGACCGAGTTGACAAAGGTATCAATGATCTGCCGCTGGTGTTCCGTGCTGCCCACGTCACCCTTGCGGAATTTTTCAAGCCAGAACCGAATCCACTCACGGGTCAGGACGGGCTTTTTCAGCTCTTCTTCCAGAATGCCGGTGTTCAGGGCTTCTTTCCGGGCTTCCAGCTCGTCCAACCGCTGCTTGGTGGTC
>OGPQ01002425.1_pt1 | contig 10623 bp, 9 predicted proteins | sample 1552971 | NCBI WGS metagenome assembly OGPQ01 (sample SAMEA2580232, study PRJEB22360) | human gut metagenome | biome: human gut; feature: human-associated habitat; material: faeces | place: Denmark | collected 2008/2010 | reverse complement strand
TCATGAACGAACTTTGGAAACGTTCGGCCCGCACCTTATATATAACGATGCGCGACAGCTATATGGATTGTCCGGATCGTGAACGGGCGCAATGGTGGGGTGACGAAGTGAACGAATTGGGTGAGGCTTTCTATGCCCTTTCTCCTTCCAGCCATAAATTGGCGCTGAAAGGGATTCACGAGCTGATGAACTGGCAACGCGAAGACGGTGTGATTTTCGCTCCGGCCCCGGCTGGTAACTGGCGGAAAGAGTTGCCATTGCAAATGTTGGCTTCGGTAGGTTGGTACGGTTTCTATACCCAGTATTATTATAGTGGCGACAGTAGCTTTGTCGCCGGTATTTATGACCGAATGCACCACTATCTGCACGAAGTATGGCAAGTAGATAAGAGCGGCCTGGTTATCGAGCGTGACGGCGATTGGAGCTGGGGTGACTGGGGAGAAAACATCGATATGGGCGTGTTGGTAAATTGCTGGTATTATTTGGCCTTGAAAGCAGAGAAAGCTTTTGCCATCCAACTTGGAAAAACAGCCGATGCCGATGAGATCGGCCGTATGATGTACAGTATAGGGAAATGCTTCGACACAAAGTTTTGGACAGGATCAGCATATCGCTCTCCCGGCTATAAGGGAGAAACGGACGACCGTGCACAGGCGATGGCTGTCGTTTCCGGTTTAGCTTCCGCTGATAAATATCCTGCTCTGGTACAAGTCTTGAAGAAGGAATGCCATGCCAGTCCCTATATGGAAAAGTATGTGCTCGAAGCCTTGTTCCAAATGAATGAACCGGCCTTTGCTTTAGAGAGGATGAAGCAACGCTATGCGAAAATGATGGATTATCCTGAATATACGACCTTGTTCGAAGGATGGGGAATCGGTCCGGACGGTTTCGGAGGCGGTACGATCAACCATGCATGGAGTGGTGGCCCTCTTACGTTGCTGAGTCAGAAAGTGTGCGGTATAGAACCTACCTCTCCAGGTTTTCGTTCCTTCAAGGTTTGTCCCCAAATGGGCACTTTGACCGAAGCCTCTGCTACAGTAGATACGCATTTCGGCAAGATAGAGGTGTCGCTGAAACGCAAAGGTAAAAAGATACAGGCCACCCTTTCCGTTCCCGAAGGAACGACTGCCGAAGTCATCTGGCCCGATGGCTCCCGCAAGAATTTCGATCCGGGGCGCCATCAGGCGAAACATGTAGGCCTTAAAGGAAAAAAATAGTACTTTTGTATCATTCTTTCTATTACTCTTCTGCGGGTAAGCCGTGGTAATTTATAAAAACATCTCCCTTTTCGAGAGGAGCGTGGGGCATGTGATCTTCGTATATCGCCTGGCAGCATTTTTGAAGATTGCATGCCTTTTTTGTGTCCTGCTCAAAAAGGGAAATACTGTCAGGCTACTGCAATCGGTAAGTTAACGGGACGGTATATTGTACGCGGACGACTTTTCCGTCTTTCATCTTTCCCGGAGTCCATTTGGGCATCGACTTGACAATCCGTAAGGATTCTTCATCCAATGAGGGATATAAAGCCTGTGTCACTTTGGCGTTTGTGATGCTTCCGTCTTTTTCGATAACGAATGTGACGACTACTTTTCCCTGTTTTCCCTGTTGCTGGGCTTCTGTCGGATATTTTATGTTTTTAGCAAGAAACTGCAATAATGCATTTTGCCCGCCCGGAAATTCCGGCATGATATCACATGTGTCATAAATCTTATCTTTTTCCGGTGGAAGCGGATTGGCTGCTTCCATTTTGGAAACAGTAGTGGTGGCGAGAGCAGTCGGCTGTTGGATAACCTCTGCTACCTTTTCATTCAAAACACGTGCCATCGCATCGATATTATTGAGCAATAGCAAGCCTGCGGCCATTGGAACCAGTGCCAGGTATTTCACTTTTCTGGCGTTGTTCGTTCTTTTTTTGTTTAACATAGTAATTCTCTTTTTAAGTGGTAAGACACTGAAATTGTTATATAAATTTGCAATAGCCGTATTGGGATGTTTTACTCCGATCAGATGGTACTGGTATTCTTTTTTGTCGAATCCGGCAAGCATGACTTGTTCATCTGCGATAAATTCATGATTTATACCGATCTCTTTCTTTAGCCACCAGGCAAACGGATTTAGCCAGCAGGCGATACAGATGATTTCACCAGCCATCATGTCGATCGAATGCCATTGGCGGACATGTGTTTGTTCATGGATCAAAATGTCATCAAGCCTTTCCCGTTGATGCGGATCGGATGAAATGAAAATCCAGCCGAAAAAGGAGTAGGAGGCTTCCGCTTCCGGAAGGATACAAACTTCGGTGCCGTTCAAAGTGATTTTCCTACATTTCCGGTGTAAACGAGAAACAGTGAACAGCTCCGCCAGACACCTGGACAGCAACAGGCCGGCTCCTGCCAGCCAGATAACTTGCATAACCTTGAGCCCGGCTTCTTTCCAGTTGGAGGCGGCTATTTCATTGCTTGCTGTCAGGACTGTTTCTTTAGGTAGCAACCCTGAATAGTAGCCGACTATACCTGCTACGCTTGTCTGGGTGGACAACCAGCCGCTTAAATCCGGTAAAGGATAAAGGAATGCGATCAGGTAAATCGACAATAACACCCCTCTGCGTAACCTGAAGAACGTATCGTCACGGAATAATAGGCGATAACAGATATATAAAAATGCCAATGCCAGATTTACCTTTAGAAAATAGATTAGTATCGGAGTTATCATATTGATATCTTTATAATTGATTATTCTTCCTTTTCGATCTGATCCATCAAGTCCTGCAAATCGCTTTTGGATAATTTACGATCGCGGACAAAGAAGGAAACCATTTCTTTATAAGAACCGGTGAAATAATTTTGTACGACATTCGACATGAAAGTACGCTTGTATTCCGCTTCTTTCACACGTGGAGAAAAGAGTGTGATCGTTCCGAATTTCTTTGGGGTGACGTACTTCTTTTTTTCAAGGTTCCGGACCACCGATGCCACGCTGGTGTAGGGCGGTTTCGGATCGGGCATTTCGTTCAGTATGTCACGGATGAAACATGATCCTAATTTCCAGATATACAACATCACGCTTTCTTCTTGTGCAGTCAGTCTTTCCATTGTCTTGTTGTTTTTTTTTTTTTTTGAATTTCAGATTACTATCTTTTCGCAAATCTACTTTATTTTAGTAGATAAGGGTACGTGTCTTATGGTAATAATTGTTAATGAGGAAAAAAGGGCTTCTTGCTTCCGGTGTTGTGGAGGATTTCATTTTCATGCCTGTGTGTTTTGATTTGGACTAACGGATCTTTAGGAAAAAAGTACGATAAGAAGAAGGGAGGCGATAAGCCCTGTTCTTGTTTTTCGCTTTTTATTATGTATCTTTGCCCAACAGAATCAAAGAAAAATACTTACCGGATGATAGACTTCAATATGATACCATCTCCCTGTTATGTGATGGAAGAAGAGTTGCTCCGCCGTAATTTGTCACTGATCAAGAGCGTGAAGGAGAGGGCGGGAGTTAATGTAATTCTGGCTTTTAAGGCGTTTGCGATGTGGAAAGCATTTCCGATCGTGCGTGAATATATTCCGTATTCGACAGCAAGTTCGAAGTTTGAGGCCAGGCTGGCTTTTGAAGAGATGGGTAGTCGGGCACATACCTATTCGCCGGCATATACGGAAGCGGATTTCCCGGAGATTTTAAGATACAGCAGTCATGTGACGTTCAATTCGCTTACGCAGTTCGAACGTTTCTATCCGATGGTGAAGGCAGACGGAAACCGGGTATCGTGCGGCCTGCGCATCAATCCGGAATATTCGGATGTCGAAACGGATTTGTATAATCCTTGCGCTCCGGGCTCCCGGATGGGAGTGGTTAGCGACCTTTTGGACGGTCAGTTGCCCGATGGTGTCGAGGGCTTGCATTTTCATACGCTTTGCGAATCGAGTTCGTATGATCTGGAAAAGACGTTGGGAGAAGTGGAAAAGCGTTTCGGCCGTTTCCTGCCGCATATCAAATGGTTGAATATGGGAGGCGGGCATCTGATGACACGAAAAGGCTATGATACGGAACATCTGATCGGGCTGTTGCAGGCGTTCAAGGCCAAATATCCGAACCTCGAAATCATCATGGAGCCGGGAAGCGCATTTGCGTGGCAAACCGGATTTCTGTTGACGACGGTGGTGGATATCGTGGAGAATCATGGTATCAAGACCGCGATCATAGATGCCTCTTTCACTTGCCATATGCCGGATTGTCTGGAGATGCCCTATAAACCGGTGATTCGCGGGGCTATAGAGCCGGAAGAAGGAAAGCCTGTTTATCGTATCGGAGGAAACAGCTGTCTGAGTGGTGACTATATGGGCGATTGGTCTTTCGAGCAACCCTTGAAAGTGGGGGATAAATTGATATTCGAAGATATGATCCATTATACCGTTGTCAAAACGACCATGTTCAACGGAATCCCGCATCCATCCCTGGCTTTGTGGAGCAAGGAGGACCGGCTTGTGATGTACAAAGAGTTCGGCTACGAAGATTACAAGGGAAGAATGAACTGAATCAATTGACAATTAATAAAGAAGAGGAATGTCTGGATTGTAAATCAGGTTGTGCAAATAAAATTGTCGATTGTCAATTGTCAATTGTCAATTATTTAGTAATTTAGCGCACTCATTCAGAAAAGAAATAATTAAGCAATAATTAAGGTATGGGTATTTTTAGCTTTTTCAGTAAGGAAAAAAAGGAAACTCTGGACAAGGGGTTATCTAAGACAAAAGAAAATGTATTTTCTAAGATTACCAGAGCCATTGCTGGTAAAAGCAAGGTGGACGACGAAGTCCTGGACAATCTGGAAGAAGTACTGATTACTTCCGATGTCGGAGTAGATACTACACTGAAAATCATATCCCGTATCGAAGATCGCGTAGCCAGAGACAAATATGTGACGACCAGTGAGTTGACTGCGATTCTGCGTGAAGAGATCGCTTCCCTGCTTACAGAAAATCATACGGAAGACCTGGAGTCGTTTACGGTTCCGGAAGACAAGAAGCCGTATGTCATCATGGTCGTAGGCGTGAACGGGGTAGGCAAGACGACCACGATCGGCAAACTGGCTTATCAGTTCAAGAAGGCCGGTAAAAATGTGTATTTGGGAGCAGCCGATACGTTCCGCGCCGCAGCTGTAGAGCAATTGGTGATTTGGAGCGAACGGGTAGGAGTGCCTATCGTGAAGCAGAAGATGGGTTCCGACCCTGCTTCAGTGGCATTTGACACGTTGAGTTCGGCAAAGGCGAACGGGGCGGATGTGGTGATTATCGATACCGCCGGTCGCCTGCATAACAAGATCAATCTGATGAACGAGCTGACCAAGATCAAGAATGTGATGAAGAAAGTGGTTCCCGATGCACCGCACGAAGTCTTGTTGGTATTGGACGGTTCTACCGGACAAAACGCATTTGAACAAGCCAAGCAGTTTACGGCTGCAACCGAGGTGAATGCTTTGGCGGTTACCAAATTGGACGGAACGGCCAAAGGTGGCGTTGTGATTGGTATTTCGGATCATTTCCGTATTCCTGTCAAGTACATCGGCTTGGGAGAAGGAATGGAGGATCTCCAGGTTTTCAATAGAAAAGAATTTGTAAACTCCCTTTTCGGAGAATAAAGGGAGTTGTACCATAATATATGAGGAAAAATAAGGTAGATATTATAACGCTGGGATGTTCAAAGAACCTGGTGGATTCGGAGCAGCTTATGCGCCAGTTCGTGGCGAACGGGTATACCGTCGAACATGACCCCCATAAGATTAATGGTGAAATTGTTGTTGTGAATACCTGCGGTTTTATCGGAGATGCCCAGGAAGAGTCGATTAATATGATACTCGATCTGGGAGAGGCCAAGAAGAAAGGGAAGATCGGTAAATTGTTTGTCATGGGATGTCTTTCCGAACGGTTCCTGAAAGACTTGGAGAATGAGTTGCCGGAAGTCGACCGTTTCTATGGAAAGTTCAATTGGAAAGAACTGTTGAACGATTTGGGTAAATCCTACCACCGGGAATTGGCTGCCGACCGCGTCTTGACGACTCCCCGGCATTACGCCTACCTGAAGATCGCCGAAGGGTGTGACCGTACCTGTTCGTATTGTGCCATTCCGATCAGTACGGGGCGTTACCAGTCCATACCGATGGAAGAGATCGAGAAAGAGGTCCGCCTGCTGGTGAAACAGGGTGTGAAAGAATTTCAGGTGATCGCCCAGGATTTGACTTATTACGGTTTGGATTTGTATAAACGCCATGCGTTGCCGGAACTGGTGGAACGCATCTCCGATATTCCGGGAGTGGAATGGATCCGCTTGCATTATGGTTATCCGTCCCATTTCCCTTATGATTTGCTCAGGGTGATGAGCGAACGCGATAACGTTTGCAAATACATGGATATCGCCCTTCAGCATATCAGCGACCCGATGTTGAAGAAAATGCGCCGTAACATCACGAAAGAAGAAACATATGCCTTGATACGCCGGATGCGGGAAGAAGTACCCGGCATCCATCTGCGTACAACCTTGATGGTCGGCCATCCAGGGGAAACCGAGCAGGATTTTGAAGAACTGGTCGAATTCGTAAAAGAAGCCCGTTTCGAACGTATGGGCGCCTTTGCTTACAGTCATGAGGAAGGGACCTATTCGTTTAAACATTATACCGATGATATCGATCCGGAAGTCAAACAAGACCGTTTGGATTATCTGATGCGTATACAAGAAGGCATTTCGGCCGAAGTGAACGGTTCCAAGATCGGAAAGGTATTCAAGGTGATGATCGATCGGGAAGAAGAAGATTTCTATGTCGGCCGTACGGAATTCGACTCGCCGGAGGTCGACCCGGAAATACTTGTTTCTAAAGAGAAGCTGTTGATTCCCGGAATGTTTTATAACGTGCGGATTGACGATGCGCAAGCTTTCGACCTGTATGGAAGCGTACTTTAATTTGACATAAAAACTGCAAAGATGTTTGTCGGTTTACGAAAAAATAACTAATATAGCTGCATAATCTATTAATGGACGCGGATATGAAAAATAAGGAACTGGTTACTGAACTTGCCGCCCGTATGGGTTGGACTGCGCAGGAAGTTACTGAAACGCTTTCTGTCCTGAGTTCCGTCGTCAGTTCGCGTCTGGTAGATAACGACACCATATATTTGCAGGGCTTCGGTCAGTTTGAGGTGAAAAAAAAAGCGGAACGGATCTCTGTCAATCCTTCAAACGGAAAACGGTATTTAGTTCCTCCCAAACTTGTCCCGGTGTTCAAACCCGGAACGACCGTCAAGAATAAACTTAAAGAATTAGGCGACCATGAATAACCGGCTGGCGATACAGGATCTGGCCGGTCTGTTGGCCGAATATACAGGTAAGGACAAGAATAGTTCCGAGCGCTTTTTGAGAGAATTCATAGCGGTCGTGTCGGAAGGTGTCTATACGGATAAACTGGTAAAGGTCAAAGGGCTCGGTACTTTTAAGATCATTCCGGTGGAGAAGCGTGAAAGCATTCATGTGAATACGGGTGAACGTTTTGTAATCCCGGAACATTACAAGTTTTCCTTCCTGCCGGACAAGGAACTGCGGGAGCTTGTCAATAAACCGTTCTCTTTTTTTGAAACGACCGAACTGCGGGAGAATGTCGATTTTACCGATATGGATGTCGTGTTGGACGAACCGGACATAAAAGAGACGGAAGACGAATCGATTGAGGAGATGATACCGGAAGAGAAACATCTTCCCGAAGAGAAACATCTTCCCGAAGAAGAACCTGTTGTCTTCTCGGAAGAGGGATCTGCTGTTCCTCCGGAAGAAGACCCGGTTGTCTTTTCAGAAGAAGAACCTGCCGGGCAGCCCGAAGATGAAGGGATGAATACCCTTGAACCGGTTGTGGACGAACGTTCAGATAGTTCCGGACCTGACAGTCCGAGCGAAGAGGTAGAAACTGGTCCGGATGCGGAAAGAAAGAAGCCCCGCACGAAGCGGATTGCCGTTGTTTCTATGTTTGTATTCCTTCTTATGCTATTCAATATCGGGCTTTACCTGAATCGCACGTACTTTTTCGAAAAGGAAAAAGAGTCCTTGAGGATTGATACGGTCTTTCCCAAAGGAGAGACTGTTGCGACCGAAGCCGTTCCGGATACGACAATCGTTTTTGCCAATGAAGATTCCTCCCAGACTGTGGGTGAAACAACGGTGGAAAATCCGGAAGTTGAACCCGAAGCCGTTTCGCCTAAAATCATTGCCCGTGTCAAGATCGAGCCGGGAAGCCGCCTGACGCTGATCTCGTTGAAATATTACGGAAGCAAATTGTTCTGGGTATATCTGTATGAATATAACAGAGCTGTCATAACGGACCCGAATAATGTGCCTATCGGCACTGTGATCGAGGTGCCTGCACCGGAAATGTACGGCATCGACCGTCGTGATCGTTCTTCCATTGAAAAAGCCGCTGCCCGCCAGACTGAGATACTGAGTGGCAAACTGTAATAAAAACTCTCTCTTTTAAGTAAAATAAAACAAAATAGTTCTGTGCAGGTTAGTATTATTTAACTGCGAAAGTGCAGAATACGAATTTAACATTTCTAATTTTGTGCATCTTAAAAAAAGCAAGTAAAAAATAGTAACAATATAATTGAAAAAAATCTATGAGTCAGACAGTAGACATTCGTGAGTTGAACGAGCGAATTGAAAGTAAAAGTTCGTTTGTGAACATGATTACGATGGGTATGGACCAGGTAATTGTTGGACAGAAACATTTGGTTGAATCATTATTGATCGGTCTGCTTTCAGATGGCCATATCCTGCTGGAAGGTGTGCCGGGATTGGCAAAGACATTGGCCATTAAGACACTGGCATCATTGATCGATGCGAAGTATAGCCGTATCCAGTTCACGCCGGACTTACTGCCGGCTGACGTGATCGGTACGATGATTTATAGTCAGAAAAGCGAAGAATTCCAAGTCAAACAAGGTCCAGTCTTCGCTAATTTTGTATTGGCGGATGAAATCAACCGTGCTCCGGCAAAGGTGCAGAGTGCCCTTCTGGAAGCAATGCAGGAACGCCAGGTGACAATCAGCGAAAATACATACAGATTACCGTCTCCTTTCTTGGTAATGGCGACCCAGAACCCGATCGAGCAGGAAGGAACCTATCCACTGCCTGAAGCACAGGTAGACCGTTTCATGCTGAAGGTCATCATCAACTATCCGAAGAAAGAAGAAGAAAAGTTGATTATCCGTCAGAATATCTCCGGAGTGAAGCCGGACATCAAACCGATCCTGACGAAGGAAGAGATCCTCGAAGCCCGTAAGGTTGTCCGTGAGGTTTATCTGGACGAAAAGATCGAACGCTATATCGTAGACATTGTGTTTGCTACCCGCTTCCCGCAGGAACATGGTTTGGCAAACCTGGCTAACATGATCTCCTTCGGAGCCTCTCCGCGTGCGTCCATCAGTTTGGCGCTGGCTGCCCGTGCGTATGCCTTTATCAAACGCAGAGGATATGTGATCCCCGAAGATATCCGTGCCGTATGCCACGACGTGATGCGTCACCGTATCGGTTTGAGCTACGAAGCGGAAGCCAATAACCTGACCTCCGAAGAGGTGATCAGCGAAATCCTGAACAAAGTCGAAGTCCCTTAAATAGTTGAAAGTTGAGAGTTGAGAGTTGAAAGTTGCGTAAGCAGCCCGTTTTTAGCTCTCCTTATTAACTCTCAACTTTCAACTCTCAACTTTCAACTGAATAATATGGAAACAAGTGAACTATTAAAGAAGGTTCGACGGATTGAGATAAAGACGCGCGGCTTGTCACGCAATATTTTTGCTGGGCAATACCATTCGGCGTTCAAAGGGCGCGGTATGGCGTTCAGCGAAGTGCGCGAGTATCAATACGGAGACGATATCCGTGATATTGACTGGAACGTGACCGCACGTTACGTCCGCCCATACGTGAAGGTGTTCGAAGAAGAACGGGAGCTGACGGTGATGTTGCTGATCGACGTGTCGGGCAGCAGGGACTTCGGTTCCGTGAATGTAATGAAGAAAGAAGTCATTACGGAGATCGCGGCGACACTGGCTTTCTCGGCTATCCAGAACAACGACAAGATCGGTGTGGTGTTCTTCTCCGACAAGATAGAGAAATTCATTCCTCCTCAGAAAGGGAAGAAGCACATCTTGTATGTCATTCGCGAACTGATCGACTTCCAGCCGGATAAAAAACAGACCAACATTGCACAGACATTGAAATATCTGACTAATGCGATCAAGAAGCGCTGTACGGCTTTCCTGATCTCCGACTTTATCGACAAAGACGGTTTCAAGGAGGCCTTGACCATCGCCAATCGCAAGCATGACGTGGTGGCCATACAGGTGTATGACCGCCGCGAGACGGAACTTCCGGCTGTTGGGCTGATAAAGATCAAGGATGCGGAAACCGGACAGGAGCGCTGGATAGACAGCTCGTCCGCCCGTGTACGGGCCGCCTACAAGGAATGGTGGGACCGCCGACAGGCTGCCATGAGCGATTCATTCAAGAAATGTCGTGTCGATTCGGTCTCCATCCGTACGGAAGATGATTATGTGAAAGCATTGATTGCTCTTTTTGACAAACGTAATTAAAGCAAAC
>OGPQ01002424.1_pt1 | contig 10626 bp, 14 predicted proteins | sample 1552971 | NCBI WGS metagenome assembly OGPQ01 (sample SAMEA2580232, study PRJEB22360) | human gut metagenome | biome: human gut; feature: human-associated habitat; material: faeces | place: Denmark | collected 2008/2010 | reverse complement strand
CCGCTTCATAGATGGCCTGAATGACCGTAGGGCTGGTGTAATGGGCGTTGAGGGTGGAGCTTCTGGCGGCGGCATATTCCTCCGGGGTCAGCAGCTCTTTCAGCTGGGCATACTCGGAAGCCCATGCCGGTTTCTCCGGGTCAAAGGCGTCGGCAAGACCGCCCCAGCCCACATAGCGGGATAGGACTTCCTGCTGTTCCGGCGTTGCCTGTGCGGTGGTTTCCTCCAGGTATTTCAGCAGCTTGATTGCCTCGACATTGGCCTGGAACTTGGCCTTGGGGCCGCCTTCGCCCAGGTGATCGTCGGTGATGTGGAAATTCTCGGTGGTGCGGCGCAGGTTCTCCTTGTATTCCCCGTAGGCGGCTCCCTCGGCAGCCTTGGAATTGGGGAAGGTCTGCCACTCGCCATTGACCTCCACAGAGATAGGCAACTTGTCCAGTTCCTCATCAGGTGTAGGTTCATCCCGCCGCAGACCGTCCTCGAATTGCTGCTTGTTGAGTACCTCGTTATCCCACGACTGCCCATGCGCGCTGGTGTCGATGCGCACATCGGTTTCGCCAACATAGCCGATTTTGCCTTCGATGGTTCGGGTGGGAAGGTCAACAACAACTTCGTCACCGACCTTGTAATCAACAGCCTTTTCAGGAGAAACGTCAATAATTTCATCCTGCTGCTGTTCATACAGTTCCCGGATATTGGGCAACCGTTCAACCCGGAAGATGGGCTGTCCGCTGTTGGTCAAGTCCATGTCCTGCAAGCTGACGGATTTGAACATGAAGTTGACGTGATCCACACGGAAATCCCGGCCATCTAGCTTGATGATGATGCCGATCGGCAGATAATCTTCCTCTCGCAGATATTTTGTCTGATGGTGGGTACCATCTCCGCCCTGTCCGGCTAGATAGATGCTGTTGCCCTCGGCCCACAGCTTCTGCGATTTTGCTACCCACTCTCTGCGCAAAAAGCCGGTCACTTTGACTTTTCCCAGCGCATTTTCCTGTGACAGCAAATTAGAACGAAAAACTTCCTTTACAGTGATTGCATCTTTGTCATAGAACAGAAAATATCCGCCCAGTTCAAAGCCAATCAGGGTATTGGGGTACTGCTCTTTCAGAGCATTGTATTCGGCAGCGGCATCACCATCCAGCATTGGGAGCTGTCGTTCCGCTTCCTGCACGGCGGCACGATGCTCTTTTTCCTTATCGGTCAGGTAGCGGTCAGACTGAATCATCAGGTCGATATATTTTTCGACCTGATTCCAGCGGAGAAGCACTTTCTGATGGTCGGGATAATGCTCAAACGTCAGACCCTTGCTGTCATGGTCAAGCCAACCACTGCTTCCGTCCAGATAAGTGTGTGAAGAACCGCCGGGGCCATACGGTGCATATTCTTTGGCAAGAGCTTTTGCCCGGAGTTTTCGGTCAGGCTGCAACTGATAAATTTTCCATATCCGAAGTTTGCTGCCTTCAACATTGGAACCTCTCCGCAGCGCATTTTCAATCTCCGCCTGCGACAAAACAAAAGCGGAGGGCGATTTTTCGCTCTCCGCTTGGTCGATGGATTCAATTTGTTTGGCTTCGGTGGGAATGTGGGCATCGAAAAAACTTAACTGTAAATCAGTTCGTTCAGCACCAGTTCCTCGGCCTGTGCTTTCAGACTGTTCATGTGCTGCACCCACCCCATCTGATGCTGCTCCTTGTTCGGAGCCGGGTTCTGCTTCAGCAGTCCCTGCATGGTCTGCTGCATCTGGCTCTCTGCCGTCTGCTCCACCTCCATCAGGTGCGGGTACAGGCTCCCGTTCAGGAGCATCGTGTTGTACAGCACCGGGCGATGCTTCATCAGGTAAGTCCGGCGCAGTCTGCCGTATTTGCCCAGTGCTTTCTCCTGCTGGGGCAGGGTCAGGTTCGGGAGCTGGTAGTCCCCGACGGTCGAGTAGGTCACGTTCCTGCTGTTCGTATTCATATTGGCTCCTTTCTGCATTGCGGCGGCGAATGGTTGTTTTTACGGTGCGCTCGATGTTTCGCAGCACCTCCCGGCTGCATTCGCTGACTGCGGTGCCCAGCGCATACAGGGCGGCAGGCGTGGAAAAAGAGAAGATGGCCTGAAAATCGTCACGGTCAAAATGACCGTCCGGCTCAAGGCCGCAGCGTTCCAGAACCATATACAGGATGCTGATTGCGGCGGCAGATTTGAACTGGAACTCCTGTCCGGCTTCATCATAATCTATCAGGAACGAACCGTCAACGATGTCGAGAATGTCGCCGCTGTTGTTGTCCCAATAGGAATCCACCAGCTTGCCCGTCAGGTCAGAAATCTGCTGGCTGAGCCTTTCATGGTAAACGCCGTACTCTCTGGCAATCATTTCCGACACAGGCTGCACCAGATCGGGGCCGAGCTGCCACACCTCCGGGTCACGGGAATTGCGGCGCACCCCGGTGTCGCTCACATCAAAGACATAGTGCAGACGCGGCACACTGCTGGACTGGTCTAACAGTGCGATGCCCTTGGAGCCGCGCCGGACATAGCGGTTCATGCGATTGTTCCAGATGTCGAAGCTGGCGCAGGCAGTGGCATCAGGCCGCTGGGCGTAGATCATCAACTGGTCTGCAAAACTGTACTTGTACAGCCGGGATGCAGTGGTCAGGTAGTCCGTCCAGTTTTCCCAATACCGGGTCAATTCTTTTGCCGTTTGCTGGGCAAGGGCGAGATATTCTTCGGTTTTGCTTGGCATTTTGGCCTCCTTCTTTAGTTTTCAGGGTATAAAAATAGCGGGCAACCTTTTTGTGGTCGCCCGCTGGAAAGTGTATCGAGATAAGATTATTTGCTATTGCCCTTTATGTACTTCATAACGCAGCACCCCATCACGATGACGGGAAGCACGGTTCGTAAACCGAGGTCGCCGACCCGCACATTTACATCAATCACAAGCCCTGCAAACCATGCCGCTAAAGTGAAAACAGTTGCCCATCCGTAATTCATAGAACTGTACTCCTTCATATGTGAATATTCAAAACTCTCTTCTCAGCTTCAGCTTTCATAGCTGCCCGCAAGGAACTTACATTTATTCGACTCGAATGTTTACCGGATTCAGTGTAAGGTTGCCTCCGCCCGCCACCTTATACCATTTGCCTCTTTCGAGTTTGATTCTTTCCGTTACGCCCTGTGTAATATATCCGATTCTGTATTTTTCTCCAGTCTCTACATCGGTAAAGACCACCTCAGTATCACAATCACCGCTCACTTTTACAGTTCCCCAAAGTGGCTGTATTTGTTCTGTCTTTATGGTGCCTTCATCGTTTGAAAGGGTGAAAGTATGGCTTCTCTGAATATTGATATAAATCGCCACCAGAAAAACCGTTGCCAGACATAAAGCAAACCTTCTTGTTTTCATCGAAACACCTCCTGCAAATTCGGTTTTATCGAATCATATCACATAAGCGGACTCTCCAACCCTACAGTTCAGTTTCCACTGCAAGCTGCTCCTGCTTCTCTTTTTCATCAGCGATTTGGACATCAACATCTTCGCGCATCTTTTTCAGAAGTGCAAGGACTCTCTTGATTTGATCCTTGGTATTCTCCACTCTGCTCTGTGCCTGATTGATGTGATCCAGAACCGCCCAGTCTGCAAAGAGGCCGTCAAAGAAGAAATCCGCAAATTTCAAAAAGCTGTCTACTGTAACCTGAAGGTCTGCGGTGATCTCAACATCGGCAAGTTCAGTTTTGAACCGCCGCAGTTCCACTTGAAGCTGTTCGATTTGTTCCTGCGCATCGTCCAGTTCCGCATACTTGGCGAGATCCACCCCCAGACCACCACCCATCACGTCCCATGTACTCCAGCCCTCGGCATTGTCGAGGGTTTCCAGAACTTCGTTGACCGTATGCAGGGCAGTCTTTCCGGCGTTGATGGCCTCCAGCAGTTCCCGTTTTTGGACTTTCAGCGCGGCAATGCGGCTTTCGCTTTCCGCAATCTGCTGTGCGGCAGGGTGGGCAGAGACTTTGATACTTTTGATCTTTTCGGAAAGAGCAGCTTGATACTGCCTTTCGCAATCGGACAGCCGTGCCAGCCTATTTTGAATCTGCTCCAAGTCGGCATCAACGGAAGAAAGATCATGGAGAGCCGCATCGTACTTGACACGGGCTGCATAGGCTTCCTGCCGTTCTTTGTCCAGCTTTTCATCCATTTTTCCAATCACTTGATAGAAAAATGCGGCAAGGCTGTGTCCCTCCAGACGGTCCACATCAGCCTGCTCTGCCAGCTTGGATTTTTCCAGCTTTTTCAGGCGATCAGCAAGCGTATCTCTCTGGGCGGTCAGTTCTTTCTGTTTTGCTTCGCAGCTTTTCTTTTCAGCGACCTGCTGCCAAAGCTCTTTCAACGTAGAATCACTCATATGGAATGTCCTTTCCCGGCATTACGTTTCTTCGTTCAGAAGCTGGTTCAAAAAATGCTGCCGATTATTTACAAATGTTTTGGTGATAACGTAGCTGTCCGTATCTTCATACTGACAAGGATGAATCGTGCCATTGTCGAAGCTAAAAATCTCAGCATCAGGCATTCCGAGGAGAATGGGTGAATGTGATACGATAATGAATTGCGCCCCTTCTTGGGCACACCGATAAATGTTGATCAGTAACGTGAGCTGCCGCTGCGGGGATAAAGCGGCTTCCGGCTCGTCAAAAATATAGACTCCATCTGCACCCATGTAGTCCTGCGCAATGGCGAGGAAACTTTCACCGTGTGATTTTTGGTGATAGCCTTTGGAGGGATGATCGTCATCGGAATAGTCGATTTCCTTGGTGGCTACATTATAGAAACTCTCTGCTCGGAGAAAATACCCGAACTTTGGTCTGCGATACCCCTTGGAAATCGTCATAGCCTCACATAGTTCCGAATGGGAGTTGTATGTGGAAAATGAATAGTTCTTCGTTCCACCCTCTGCGTTGAAGCCGTAAGCAACAGCGATTGCTTCCAGAAGCGTAGATTTTCCACTTCCATTTTCGCCAACAAAGAACGTAATGGGCTTATGGAATGTAAAAGTGTCGATTCCACTGATGGCAGGAATCTGACGAACATAATTGTATGGGCGAACTCTGTTCCAGTCGATGGTCAGCCCTTGGATAAACAAATCGTTCATACAGCACTCCATACTATATAATGTAAGAAACACTTAGCTCCGCTCAAACCCAAGATAGCGGGTGCCCTGAAAACTCAGCTTTCCGATGTCGCCCTGCACGAGCAGACCATAATCGCTTCCGTCCACTTCAAATTCCATCCGGTCTCCGCTTTCCACCTGAAACGTGACATAATAGGTCGTGCTCGACGTTGTGTGGAAGCCGTGCGCTCCGCTCATGTCGCCTGCATTGGCATGCCGGTGATACGAGACATCTGTGCGCTTTGCAACGATTACCGCCGGTACGGTCAATCTGGGCGAATTATTGTTCTTATGCCATGTGCTTATCCCCTGTATGACAGAAAAAATGATGATGCCAAATACGACAATAAACATGATGGGGACGATGAAACTCAATATATCAAACATTGCAAACATCTTTCAGCCCTCCTTCAACGTTCCAATTTTCGATCAGACAATTTACGTTCTACCTACATAGTATCATAGGTATTCCAAAAAGGCAAAAAGAAAAAGGTTATCCAATAAGCACGCTACTGGATAACCTTTTTAGGATCATTTTTCTGTTTTGGAACAGATCGAGTCGTCAGAAGTTAAAAATTAACTTACTTAACCAGCTCGATGATCGCCATCTCTGCGGCGTCGCCTCTGCGGGGGCCGGTTTTGATTATGCGGCAGTAACCGCCGTTAACGTCCTTATATTTGGGGGCAATCTCATCAAAGAGCTTCTTGACGACGTCCTCTTTGGTGACGTACGCCATGACCTTGCGCTTTGAGTGAAGAGAATCGTCCTTAGCAATGGTGATCATCTTCTCAGCCATTGCACGAACCTCCTGAGCCCTTGTAACGGTGGTCTCAATTCTGCCGTTTTCCAAAAGATAGGTAACAAGGCCTCTGAGCATCGACTTACGATGGTCGCTTGCTCTGCCGAGCTTTCTGGTACCGGGCATTTAGTTCACACTCCTTTACCGTTTAATGGGTCATTCTTCGTCTCTGCGAAGATCGAAGCCAAGCGAATTCAGCTTTGCAACGACTTCGTCGAGCGACTTTCTGCCGAGGTTACGAACTTTCATCATGTCTTCCTCGGTTCTGTTGATCAAATCTTCAACCGTATTTATCTGAGCTCTCTTCAAGCAGTTGAAGGAACGCACAGACAGGTCAAGCTCCTCAATGGTCATCTCCAGGACTTTTTCTTTGCCGCTGTCGCTCTTAACGACCATGACCTCAGTATCATAGGCCTCGCCGGAGAGATCTCCGAAGAGGTTGAGATGCTCGTTGAGGATCTTGGCACCGAGAGAAACGGCTTCCATCGCGTTGATGGTTCCGTTAGTCCACACCTCAAGGGTCAGCTTGTCATAATCGGTGATCTGGCCGACGCGGGTGTTCTCGACTGTGTAGTTAACCTTTAATACGGGAGTATAGATGGAGTCTATTGCGATAACACCGATAACGGGCTGCATAATCTGCTTATTTCTCTCAGCGGAGACATAGCCTCTGCCCTTGTCACAGGTCAGCTCCATGCTGACGTGAGCGTCGGAATTGAGAGTGGCGATATGAAGCTCGGGGTTGAGGATCTCAACCTCTGAATCGGTTTTGATGCTGCCGGCGGTAATCTCGTCGTCGCCGTTGGCGTCGATATAAATCGTCTTGGGGCCGTCCCCGTGGATCTTAAGGATGACGTTCTTCAGGTTAAGAACTATCTCGGTGACATCCTCTTTGACGCCGGGAATGGTGCTGAACTCATGCAGGATTCCGTCTATCTTAACGGAGGTAATTGCATAACCGGGAAGAGAAGAGAGCAGAACTCGACGAAGGCTGTTGCCCAAAGTCGTTCCGTAACCTCTTTCGAGCGGCTCAACAACAAAGCGACCGTATTTTCCGTCGGGAGAAATCTCGGCAGTATCTATTCTGGGCTTTTCGATACCAATCATTTAAAAACCCTCCTTTTAACCAAGGCAGGAAAGCAGCTTCCCTGCACAAATAAAATGCATTCAAAAACGCTGTCACAGCGGGGCAAAAATCCTACGCAACAGCCAGGTGACTGCCCTTGCGGGCAAATCACACGGCACATATTACTTAGAATAAAGCTCAACGATAAGATGCTCTTCAACGGGAACCATGATCTGCTCACGAGTGGGCAGTGCAAGTACCTTAGCAGTGAGAGCCTCTCTGTTGAGATCAAGCCACTGAGGAACGGGACGAGCTGCGTTCGCCTCGACGGTAGCCTTGATCTTTTCGCTTTCCTTGCTCTTATCCTTGATAGCGATCTCGTCGCCTGCCTTGATAAGGTAGGAAGGAATGTTGACCTTCTTGCCGTTTACTTTATAATGGCCGTGGGTAACAAGCTGTCTTGCTTCCGCTCTGGAATTTGCCCAGCCGAGAAGATAAACAACGTTATCAAGTCTGCTCTCGCAAATACGCAGAAGGTTTTCGCCCGTTACGCCCTGCTTGCGCTCAGCCATAAGGAAATACTTGTAGAACTGGCTCTCCTGAATACCGTAGTAACGCTTAGCCTGCTGCTTTGCACGAAGCTGAAGACCGTATTCAGTAGCCTTCTTGCGGCTCTGGCCGTGCTGGCCGGGAGCATACGCTCTGCGCTCGATAGCACATTTGCCGGTATAGCAACGCTCACCCTTGAGGAACAGCTTTTTGCCCTCGCGGCGGCAAAGCTTGCATACCGCACCGGTATATCTTGCCATATGTGTTACACCTCCAAAAAATTCTGGTTACACTCTTCTTCTCTTGGGCGGGCGGCAGCCGTTGTGAGGAATGGGGGTAACGTCCTTTATCATGTTAACCTCCAGACCTGCGGTCTGCAATGCTCTGATAGCCGCCTCACGACCCTGACCGGGGCCCTTAACATAGACTTCGACGGTCTTCATGCCATGATCAATAGCGATCTTGGCAGCCGTCTCAGCTGCGGTCTGAGCTGCAAAGGGAGTTGATTTCTTGGAGCCTCTGAAGCCCATCTCGCCTGCGCTTGCCCATGAAACTGCGTTGCCCTGAGTATCAGTGATGGTAACGATAGTGTTGTTAAAGGTGGATTGGATATGGGCTGCTCCGCGCTCGATATTCTTGCGCTCACGGCGTCTGCGGGTGCCGGTAGTCTTTTTTGATGCTGCTTTAGCCATAATATCCCTCCTCGATTACTTCTTCTTGTTAGCAATGGTCTTCTTGGGACCTTTGCGGGTACGAGCGTTGGTCTTTGAGCGCTGACCTCTGACGGGCAGGCCCTTGCGGTGACGAACGCCACGGTAGCATCCGATCTCGATAAGTCTCTTGATGTCGAATGCGGTTTCTCTGCGAAGATCGCCCTCTACCTTAAGGTGATGGTCGATATATTCACGAAGCTTGGAAACATCGTCCTCGCTCATATCCTTAACTCTAAGGTCGGGATCCACGCCGGTTGCTGCAATAATGTCGCTTGCTGTTTTGCGACCGATGCCGTAGATATAAGTAAGAGCTATCTCAACTCTCTTCTCTCTGGGCAGGTCAACACCTGATATACGCGCCATTTGTCAGTTGCACCTCCAAAATAAATTGGTTTTCGCCGGGATTAACCCTGGCGCTGCTTGTGCTTGGGATTCTCACAGATGACCATGACTTTTCCCTTGCGCTTGATTATTTTGCATTTTTCGCAAATCTTTTTGACAGAAGGTCTGACTTTCATTAGAATACCTCCTTGAAATCTTACTTGGTACGCCACGTGATCCGGCCCTTGGTCAGATCGTAGGGCGACATCTCAACTGTCACTTTATCGCCGGGCAGAATCTTGATGTAATTCATTCTCAGCTTGCCGGAAATGTGTGCCAATATTCTGTGCCCGTTCTCCAGCTCGACCTGGAAGGTCGCGTTGGGCAGGGACTCAACTACCGTACCTTCAATCTCGATCATGTCCTGCTTAGACATAATAACCTCCTAAGTGTTGCCGTTTAATTCTGCATCTATCCGCCGCAGCGCTCTTTTTAGCGCTCTGTCCGCCGCAAGCTCGCTCTCGGGGAGCGAAACGCCCGCGGGCTCGACGTGGCGAATGTTTTTGCTTTTTGGTCTGTTGAGCGGACGCTCACTGCCGTCGCAGACCGTGACGGTCCTGCCCTCCGCCTGCATCACTGCAAGCAGACGGCCTTTATCCCGACCGGCGAGCGACCTTATCACCGCACCTCTTTGAAGCATGGCTCTCACCTTAAGCGATGGTGAGGATGACGGGACCGTTTGAGGTTATCGCCACCGTATGCTCGAAGTGCGCGGAAAGGGAGCCGTCCTTGGTTTTAACAGTCCAACCGTCAGGCAACTGCCTGATTCCTGCGCCGCCCATGTTGATCATAGGCTCAATGGCAATGGTCATGCCCGGGAGCAGGCGCACACCTCTGCCGGGTGTGCCGAAATTCGGTACGCTGGGGTCTTCATGCATTACATGGCCGACTCCGTGGCCCGTGTATTCCCGAACCACCGAGAAGCCTCTCGCCTCGCAATACCTTTGGATTGTTGAGCCGATATCGCCGATCCTGCCGCCCGCGACAGCCGCCTTGATGCCCTCGTAAAGGCTCTCTCTGGTGGTGTCGCACAGCCGCTGTGCCTCGGGGGAAATATCCCCCGCTGCAAAAGTGGCGGCATTGTCGCCGACATAGCCGTTGAAGGTCGCGCCGACATCAATGCTGACTATATCGCCCGCTTTGACGATGCGCTTCTTGCTGGGTATGCCGTGAATGACCTCATCGTTTATGGAAATGCATGAAGCAGCGGGGTAGCCCGAGTACCCGAGAAATGTGGGAACTGCGCCGTGCCGGACTATGAAGTCGTGGGCAACCCGGTTTATCTCCTCGGTCGACACCCCCGGCTCAACTGCGGCGCCCGCCGCTTTTAATGCTCCCGCCGAAATAACGCACGCCTCTTTCATAAGACTGAGTTCTCTGGTCGTTTTGAGCACTATCATGCTGATCCTCCGTTAAGACGTAAATTTTTACGCTCGGGCTTAATCAAGGAAGCCCTTGTAGTGACGCATCATCATCTGAGATTCGATCTGCTTTACAGTCTCCAGCGCAACGCCGACCATGATGATGACGGACGTGCCGCCCATGGAAAGGCCATACATGCCGGTGAGGTTGCTGTAAAGGATCGGCAGGATCGCAACGAACGCGAGGAAGATCGCGCCGATGAGCGTTATCTTGGAAAGGATCTTGCTGATGAACTCCGCCGTCGGACGGCCCGGACGGATGCCGGGGATCGTACCGTTATTGGTGCGGAGGTTGTTCGCCATTTCAATCGGGTTGTACTGGATCGTCATGTAGAAGTAAGCAAACACAACGATGAGCAGCAGGTACAGAACACTGTACAGCCAGCCGGTGGAGGAGAAGGCATTGAAGAAGCCCTTCCAGAAGCCGGTCGGTTCGCCGACAAAGAGGCGAATGGTGCTCGGAATGGAGAGGATCGCAGACGCGAAGATGACCGGCATAACACCGCTCATGGTCACTTTGATCGGCAGGAACGTGCTCTGACCGCC
>OGPQ01002403.1_pt1 | contig 10685 bp, 9 predicted proteins | sample 1552971 | NCBI WGS metagenome assembly OGPQ01 (sample SAMEA2580232, study PRJEB22360) | human gut metagenome | biome: human gut; feature: human-associated habitat; material: faeces | place: Denmark | collected 2008/2010 | reverse complement strand
AAATGTTTATACCCCCCCCCCTGCCGCTACGAAATAATTCAGCGACCGACAGATTTACAGACAAAAATAGTAAGAGGCTCCCGATGGGAGTCTCTTACTATTTTTATACCCGTTACCCTTCTTATTTTATCTTACAGTATTCTCCTATTCCCCTCATATCTTATCACCATATATATATCATCATCCTTAATTATTTTTTCCGCTTCCCTGTGTTCCTCTTTGCTGTTTACCGCCTCTCCAACGGTTCGCAAATCACCGGATCACAATAAAAAACCGCTCCCCGAAGAGAGCGGCGATCTTTAATCCTTATCCGTTACCCGAAATTCGCATCCGGCATTCTCACACGATCGGAGAGCTGCCTGCGACACTTTGGAACAACCTCAATCCCGGGATATTCTCCCATCCAAACACATTCCGAGTGATCCGGATTATTTCGTATAGCGATATTCCGCACCATCCTTGCGGATCGTGACCTGCGCGCGGCCGGACGCTTCGACCCGGCCGATCACCTGCGCATCGACGTCAAACGAACGCGAGATGCGGATAATGTCGTCGGCTACCGACTCATCGACATAAAGCTCCATGCGGTGCCCCATGTTGAACACCTTGTACATCTCTTCCCATGGGGTCCCCGATTGTTCTTGAATCAACTTGAACAAGGGAGGAACGGGGAACATATTATCCTTCACGATGTGCATATTCTCCACGAAATTCATCACTTTGGTCTGGGCACCACCGGAGCAGTGTACCATTCCGTGGATTTCCGGGCGCAGTGCATCGAGTAATTTCTTCACTACTGGTGCGTATGTACGAGTAGGGGAGAGTACTAACTTACCTGCATCAATTGGAGAATTTTCTACACTGTCTGTCAGTTTTAACTTGCCGGAGTAAACTAATTCTTCAGGAACGGCAGCATCGTAGCTTTCCGGATATTTTTCAGCAAGATATTTGCCGAATACGTCGTGGCGGGCACTCGTCAAACCGTTGCTACCCATACCGCCATTATATTCTTTTTCGTAAGTAGCTTGTCCGTAAGAAGCCAGACCAACGATCACGTTCCCCGGACGGATATTGGCATTGTCGATAACGTCTGAACGTTTCATGCGACAAGTTACGGTAGAGTCAACGATGATCGTACGAACCAAGTCGCCGACATCAGCAGTTTCACCACCGGTTGCGTATACCCCTACACCCATTTCACGGAGTTCGGCCAGCAATTCATCTGTTCCATTGATGATGGCGGAGATTACTTCTCCGGGAATCAACAGTTTATTACGTCCAATGGTAGAAGAGACAAGAATATTGTCTACGGCACCTACACAAAGCAGGTCGTCGATATTCATAATCAATGCATCCTGCGCAATACCTTTCCAAACGGACAAATCACCCGTTTCTTTCCAGTACATATAAGCGAGAGATGATTTGGTTCCGGCACCATCGGCATGCATAATATTGCAATATTCCGGGTCACCTCCCAATATGTCCGGGATAATTTTGCAAAACGCTTTTGGAAAGATTCCTTTGTCGATGTTCTTGATGGCGTTGTGCACATCTTCTTTTGATGCGCTTACTCCACGCATCATGTATCGTTGATTACTCATGAGTTATAGAATTATTTTGTATACGGCTGCAAAAGTACAGCTTTTTTTTGGTACAGCCTAGAAAAACAGTCAGGTAAATTCCGGAGTAAACTTTCGATTATCATACGGCTATGCGTGTAAAGCCAAGATTATAATGCATATTTTATATGTTCACTCCAGATTGAATCAATCAGTTTTCCGACTGTGGCATGGCACCTTAAACTATATTCACTGATGTTTATATTGTACTTTTCAAGCAATGCTTTTCTTAAATCAGCATACTGAATTTCTGCAACATAGAAACCTGTATTAAGTGTTATTAGTTTTCCCTTGCAGAAAGGGCGAACGAAATTGAATACATCATTTTTAGAACTGAACTTTCTCTTCTTTTGAGCTGGCGGAAGTGTATTGGGAATTATAGAAGTCTTTCTTTCCCATATTGCATTAACAAGATTTCCTATGGTAAATAGATTACTGATTGCTTTCTCACTATATGTTAATTCATAATCTTTATCTAAGATTTGAATTAAAGGATATATACGTAAACCTGCAGTGATGATATTGGTGTCAAGAGTTATTAAAGATCCTGTACATAAACTTCGAACCAATCCAAATACATCATTCTTGTTCTTGAATGCTTTGTTTTTATTTGAATTTACTACAGACGAATTTCCTGATGCCATATTTGTAGATCTGTTGACAGAAGGCGCTTCTTGTTTGGGTACGATAGGCTTTGATTGAGGTTGTGTTTTGACTTTTTGCTCTGCTAAAAGATCCTCATATTCTTTCTGTACTTTTCTAGCTTTAGTTTGTTCATCGGACAGGCGTTTTTGTAATTGTTTGTTTTCTTCTATAGAACACAATAAACGCTTCTCTTTATCGAGTAAATCATTTTTTATTTTTTCATTTTCTTTTTTGTTTTCTATTATGGAAAACTCTAATTCTTTGATTCGAGAATCTGATTCTTTATTTAGGATTTGCATCTGCTTGATTTCAATCTTAGCTTTTTGTATGGCAGATTCATTCTTTTTTAAATTTTCAGTCATACTCTTGCAATCTTCAGTAGCCTGCAAAAGAGAACGTTGCAATCGTTGATTTTCGATTTCTAAATTACTTTTTATGGTCTGCAGTTCACTCACCATATTTATACTACGCCAATTGGTTCGCGCTACAGACAATTGTTTCTCATCCAATTGATAAGTGTTATTTCCATCAATGTAGTATAATATAGGAAAAGTCCAACCACATCTGTTGCAAAAATCAGAAGATATTGACACTTCTTTATCACATATAGGGCATATCTTGGTTGTATTTCCTATATATGTTTGTTTTTCAAATATTTGCTTGACTACATCTATTTGTTGTAAAGTCAAACGTTGACAGTCTTTTGCCAAAACGCTGATTTCTTCTTTTATCTTTTCTTTCTTAGCTTCGGCCTCTTTCTCTTGTCTAAGCTTTTCTTCTTCCCGTTGTTTTTGGGCAATATCTTCTTTGACTTTATTAATAGCACGGAGCAAATCTTTTAATGCATTTTGGGGATTTTCTTGATAATCGATATAATCTAATGGACGTATCAAAAGTTTAAATTTCTTGTTGTACTGGCTATTATCTATTTTTACAGGAATGATTGCTTTTTCTCCATCCAAAGCTTCAAATATTTCGCCTGCGGTCCACATCGATTCGTTCGAATGTTTGGAGGATATGAATATGAGCATCTTAGATTCAGCTATTGCGCCTGTGATAATTTCAATGAACTCTTGTCCACTGTAAATTCCGTCTTTATCGAACCAGTAGGTAATACCATTTTCATCGAATACATTTTGGATTTCCGCTATGGCATTACCAGGTATTACATTGTAGCTTTCATCAACGTAATCTCTGCGTGAATAGCTTATAAAAACATCGTATTTGTATTTCATGTTATATTGTATTTACTAAAATGTGACCTCTGATTTATAGTGCGAATATACTCTTTTTGAGTGGAATAAAGAATAACAAAGAAATATTTTGTGAAAAAAAAGACGACATAAAGTAGTGTTCGATATTAGTACTTAAAATAGTTGTTGAAAATTTGATAATTAATTGATTCTCTATTGAAACAGATACTTGATTATTTCCAAGCGAATGCTTTAAGATTGCATCACGAATATAATGATTTAATGCTGTAAAATGACATTTGTGATTAAATGGAAAATAAATGTACCTTTCTATTAGAAAACCATGCTTATCTGGGCCATCTTTTGTAAAATGTGAGGTGGATATAAATAAAAATAGTGGGAAAGTTTCTTCTTTTCCCACCAGCTAAAGATTTATTTATATTGCTAAGTATCTCTAAATGTAAAATATAAAGATCGATTTAGCCTCTTTTTAGAATTCTACCTTCGGAGCCTTCTCACTACCTTCCTCTGCTTCAAAATATGCTTTCTTATCAAAGCCGAACATTCCTGCAAAGATATTTTTGGGGAAACGGCGGATATTGGTGTTATAAGCCTGTGCAGCATCATTGAAATTTTTGCGTGCTACATTGATACGGTTTTCAGTTCCTTCCAGTTGAGCCTGTAATTCCAGGAAGTTTTGATTAGCTTTTAAGTCCGGATAATTCTCGGTAATAGCTAATAACTTGCCCAGTGCTGATGTTACAGCACCTTGTGCCTTTTGATATTGCGCTAACTTTTCCGGTGTCAGATCGGCAGCGTCTACTTTGATTTGAGTAGCTTCGCTACGTGCGGCAACAACTCCCTCTAATGTTTCCTTCTCATGTGTCGCATATCCTTTCACTGTGTTTACCAGATTAGGAATCAAGTCGGCACGACGTTGGTATTGAGTTTCTACATTTGCCCATTTGCCGGTAACATTCTCGTCCATAGTAACCAGACCGTTATATACACTTACTGCCCATATGACAAGGATAGCCACAACGGCTAAGATGATAATAATTGACTTCTTCATGTTTCTTGTTTTTATTGAATTTGATAATTTGTTTTCTACTTATTTTCTTTAGAAACGAGAACCGGCACCGCCGCCACCGCCCATTCCTCCGCCAAAGCTGCCTCCACTGAAACCGCCTCCGCCTCCGAAACTACCTCCGCCGAAGCCTCCAATAAATGGACCACCTCCGCCACCTCCCCGGTGGTGGTAATCATTATCATAACTTTGTTGGCGACGTATGATGGTATGTCCGCAGTTTCTACATGTATAGGTAACATCCTCGGTTTTCACCCCGTTAATTCGGGATACGACTGCACTTCCGCTTCTCTGTAATTGATGTTTACCACAATTCGGACAACGGCTTTGTTTGCGTGCCGAAAAGAAAGCAAGACCTCCGCCAATAGCAATAAAACAAAGAATGGCAAGAACAAAATCAAAAGAACCACCGCTGTTCGAATCGGAGAGAGCATCATTTTCCATAGAACCGTCAAGCCGCTGACAAGTCGCTTTTAGGCCGGCCACCATTCCGGCATCCCAATTTCCGTCTTTCAGGTAAGGAATCATATATCTGGTTTGAATCCTTTTACAGATCGCATCGGGGAGCACTCCTTCCAAACCATAACCGGTATAAAACTGGATACAACGTTGATCTGTAACCAACAAAATAACCAATCCGTTATTTTTATCTTTCTTCCCTACACCCCATTTATTAAGTAACTGATGGCAGAAGTTGAAACAATCTTCTTCTCCGATTGATGGAACTACGGCAACCACCGTTTCAATTCCTGTTTGTTGTTCCAAGGCATAAAGCATGGAGTCTATACTGTCACAAGCTGCCTGTGAAAGTATGCCGGCCGGGTTGCAAACATATTGCATTTTGTTTTGCAGGTGAACTTTTGGGAGGTTGTCCACCGTGTATACTTTCTCTTGAGCTTGTAGTGGGAACAGAAGAAAAGTAGCTAGTATAAAAGTCAATATTGATTTCATAACGATTATTTTACGTTTGCAAATATAGAAACTTTTTCTGTTATGAATCTAAAACTCCTTGTTATAATAGGTTTAATGAATGTATCGCCCGACGAATGCACGGACTCGGTCGGTGTATTCCTGTTTATTCTCTTTGTATGAAACTGCATGAGCCGCTCCTGGAACAATCCATAGTTCTTTGGGTCCCGGTTTGGCTTCGTAGAGCGAATATACCATCCAGGTAGGCACATACGTGTCTTTATCCCCGTGAATAAACAGCATCGGAAGTTGTGATTTGGCTACTTGTTTGAGTGAGGAAGCTTCTTTAAAATTCCATCCATATTTCTTCTCGCAAAGCCAGCTTGTGGTATACATGAGTGGAAAAGGGGGAAGATGGAAACTGGCTTTAAGCTCGTGTGAGAATTCGTCCCATACACTGGTGTAGCCGCAATCTTCCACAAAGCATTTGACAAACGGCTTTTGTTCCTCACCGGATACCATCATGGTGGTAGCACCTCCCATTGAGATTCCGTGTACAACCATTTGTGTACTATCTCCGAAAATTTCATTGGCAATGTTCATCCATTGCAATACGTCCCAACGGTCTTTCCATCCCATCTGGATGGCCGGGCCTTCACTTTCTCCCTGATGTTGCAGGTCGGGAAGTAATATGTTATATCCTAAATCTCGATTATACAGATAACCAATCATAAACATACGGATAGCATTATCTGTATGTCCATGCACAATGACGGCTGTCTTACTGGTGGGTTGCGGAGCAGCAACATAATACGCATGAAGTTGTATTCCGTGCGGATTGATGATGAAAGTATCTTTCAATGCATCCACTTGTTTCAGGCTGTCCACCCATGGACGTAGGAAAGGGTAGTTTCTATACATGAAGGGATAAGAGTCAGCATCTTTAGACAAAATCTTGGCATTCGGAGTCAATGAAAAGTTTAACATATAAAAACTTCCTCCGATGGTGCAGCCGGTCAATGCCAGCATGATAATAATGATGCTATATACAACTTTTCTCCTCATAAAAACTCTCTCTAATCCTTATTTATGCCATATCTCCCATGCAGCAAATGCCTGGAGCAGCAGCATTTCCAGACCGTTTTTAACAACAGCCCCTTGTGCTTCTCCTTTTTTCATGAACAGCGTAACATTCGGATTATATAACAAATCGTAGAGCAAATGGTTTGGAGTCAGTAGCTCATAAGGAATATTAGGGCAGAAATCTACCTTAGGAAACATACCTACGGGAGTACAGTTGACGATGATTGTATATTCTGCCATAATTTCGGGAGTCAGCTCCTCATAAGTCAGCATATCATCGGCTTTGTGGGTGCGTGATACGAATATACTTTCAAGACCCAGGTTTTTCAGCCCGTGGTAGACGGCTTTGGAAGCTCCGCCAGTACCCAGAATCAATGCTTTTTGGTGATGAGGCTGCAATAAAGGTTGAATGGATTGAGTAAATCCGATGATGTCGGAGTTGTAGCCAACCAGTTTGACTTTTCCTTTCTGCTGGCGGATGATTTTAATGACATTCACAGCACCTATCTTTGCGGTATCACGGTCGAGTTCATCCAAAAAAGGAATCACTTGTTCTTTGTAGGGGATAGTCACATTAAGCCCGCATAAATTGGGATTCTCTTCGATAACTTCCATGAAGTTATTAATGCTGGGAATTTCAAAATTCACATACTCTGCATTGATACCTTCGGATTTGAATTTCTCATTAAAGTATCCGATAGAAAAAGAATGTCGCAGAGGGTAGCCGATTAAACCATATTTTTCCATAATCATTTATTGCTTAGTTGGGTTATTGGGTTTACTTTTTAGAAGACGTACTATTTCTTTTACTTTACCGTCAGGGTATTTGTCTTTATAGTATTCCGTCAAATCTTCGTATATCCAGAAATTATAAGGGCGGCCGATAAAGATATTGAAAGTGTTAGATGACTTCTCGCCGTCAATGCCTAATTTCAATTTTATATGGTTGTATATTTGGTCGTCAGGAGGAATAAGTCTGCAAGTTTTGGCTATTTCAGTCGTTATTCCATACATACCATGAGCTTCTGCTTCTTCGATTGCGAATTCCTTTTTTGTTATAGGAAAGCCATCAGAATTGAGTAATGTATATGTACCGGAGTTCTTTTCCTGAATAGATATACTGTATGATTCTCCATTGGTATAGGGAGATTTACTCTCTAAATCGGCTTTTATTTTTTCTTTAATTTCGTCCGTTTCTACATCTATGCCATATTCTACGGCAACGATATCGAATTTCTGTTCAGATTGAGAGGGGGGGCTGGTAATTACTAAACCTTGTTTCTGGTCAATTTCTTGTCCGTTCAGGCAGAATTTCCGGTCGAATACGGGTTCTTTCTTTGATTTCCAGGTCAGTTTACTGGAAAAAGTGATGACAGATGGTTCTTTTCCATCATTCCAGTCTATTTCTACTTTCTCATTATCGAATGTATGATCGCCATTGAATTCTCCGAAAGTCAGATAATATTTTCCGTCTTTGCTTACTTCTGTTTGCAGACCTGTGAAATAGGCCATATAAGCTCTGGTGCGTTCGTTTAGCGGAGCATCTTTTTCGTAAGTCTCCCCTTTGTAGATCGCTTTTATTCCTTGATTGGCAATAGAGCCTTTGGTGAGTGGATTCAGTAAGTCATTGCCTTGAGCATCCTGTACTGAAATGTAAAGAACTATGGGAGCAAAATCCCATATTAGGTCATCTCCTCCATTGTTTGCCGGATCACAAGAGGTGAAATTGATACAACAAAAAATGCAGAGTAGAAATAGTCCAATTGATTTTGTTGTTTTCATAAGGTTACATTATTAGGTTATTTGGTTGCGGTATAAAGAGTGCAGATACCAAAGGTCAGCCGTTTGAAGTTGACTTCGCTAAAACCGGCTCGGGCGATGACTCCTTTCATGACTTCCCCTTGAGGAAATACTTTGATGGTGTCCGGCAGATAGCGGTAGGCACTGTTATCTTTGGATAGAAGCTTACCCAATAATGGAATGACGACTTTAGAGTAGATGGAAAACAGTTGTTTCATCGGGAAGCGGTCCGGAGTGGTAAGTTCCAGAATTACAAGATGACCGCCCGGTTTCAGTACGCGGCACATCTCGGAGAGCCCTTTGTCGAGATCTTCGAAATTGCGGATACCGAAAGCTACAGTAATAGCGTCAAAATCATTGTCGGCAAAAGAGAGTGAAGTGCAGTCCTCCCGGGCAAAAGATATTTTATCCGACAGTCCTTCCTTTTTTACTTTTTCACGTCCCACATTCATCATACCTTCCGAGATGTCCGTGCCGATTAGTTCGGCAGGTTGCAGTTTGCGGCAGGCGAGGATGGCAAAATCCCCTGTACCGGTCGCTACATCCATCATTCGCTGCGGTTGAAAAGGGCGTAACCAGGCAATAGCTTTTTTGCGCCAGCTGCGGTCGATACCTAAAGATAAGGTATGGTTCAGCTTGTCGTAGGCATGTGCGATGTTGTCGAACATACGTTCCACTTGCTCGGTCTTTTTTCCTTCTTCGTCGTAAGGCTTGATATGTTGTTGCGGGTAATCCATTTTTTAGTTGATAGTTGATAAATGATAGTTGATAGTTGAAGAATATAGTTGATAAATGATAGTTGGAAGATGACAGAGTTAATAGTTATATGCGATAAGCTGCATATTAACTATCATTTATCATCTATCAACTATCATTTATTATCTGTCATTTATCGCTTATCAGCTGTTCAAAAAAGTTTCGACGTTTTTGAATATACGTTCAGCGATATTGCTAGTATCTTCTTTCACGAATTTCTCACCGGTGATGTTTTCGAACAATTCGATGTAGCGGTCACTGATACTTTGTACGATAGCCGGAGTCATTTCCGGTACTTTCTGACCGTCTTTGCCTTGGAAGCCGTTTTCCATCAACCATTCGCGAACGAATTCTTTAGAAAGTTGTTTCTGCGGTTCGCCTTTTTCGAAACGTTCCTGATAACCTTCAGAGTAGAAATAGCGGCTTGAATCCGGAGTGTGGATTTCGTCCATCAGGTAGATAGTGCCATTGTGCTTACCGAATTCGTATTTTGTATCTACGAGGATCAGTCCGCGCTCTGCTGCGATTTCAGTACCGCGTTTGAAGAGAGCTAATGTATATTTTTCGAGAATTTCATACTCTTCCGGAGTAGCCAGTCCTTGTTTCAGGATTTCTTCCTTAGAGATGTCTTCGTCGTGCAATCCCATTTCAGCTTTCGTAGTCGGAGTAACGATGGGTTCCGGGAATTTCTGGTTTTCGCGCATTCCGTCCGGCAACTTCACGCCGCAAATTTCGCGTACACCGCTTTTGTAAGTACGCCATGCGCTACCACACAGGTAACCGCGTACAATCATTTCTACCGGAAAACCTTCACACAATACGCCTACCGTTACCATTGGGTCCGGAGTAGCCATTTTCCAGTTCGGACAGATGTCAGTAGTGGCATCAAGGAATTTAGCTGCAATCTGGTTCAGCATTTGTCCTTTGTAAGGAATACCTTCAGGAAGTACTACGTCAAAGGCCGAAATACGGTCGGTTGCTACCATGACGAGTTTTTCGCCGTTGATGTTGTACACATCGCGCACTTTTCCGTGGTACACGCTTTTCTGTCCCGGAAAGTTGAAATCTGTTTTTGTTAATGCTTTCATTGTCTTTATTATAATTACAAATTACAAGTTACAAATAACAAGTCGCAATAGGATTCCGAATCTAAAGACGATTAGTCTTTGGCCAGTTTCACCGGACGTTCGCCGTTGATAACCAGTTGTTCGTTTTTCCGTTTCTCCCGTTCGGCTTTCGCTTCTTTGTCGAATTTTTCGTAAGCATCCACGATACGTTCCACCAGTTTATGGCGTACGATATCTTTTTTATTCAGTTCAACAAAACTGATACCTTTCACTCCCTTTAAGATGCGGAGAGCTTGCACCAATCCCGATGTTTGTGAAGCGGGGAGGTCAATCTGTGTCATGTCTCCCGTCACAATCATTTTGGTGTTCATACCCATACGGGTGAGGAACATTTTGATTTGCTGTGTGGTAGTATTCTGGGCTTCGTCCAAAATGACGACCGCATCATTCAGCGTGCGTCCGCGCATAAAGGCTAACGGGGCAATCTGGATAATGTTCAATTCCATGTATTCCTTTAACTTGGCAG
>OGPQ01002399.1_pt1 | contig 10703 bp, 9 predicted proteins | sample 1552971 | NCBI WGS metagenome assembly OGPQ01 (sample SAMEA2580232, study PRJEB22360) | human gut metagenome | biome: human gut; feature: human-associated habitat; material: faeces | place: Denmark | collected 2008/2010 | reverse complement strand
TCAACCGGGATGCCTTCGTCTTCTGCGCCTTCACGGGCCTGAGCCATGCGGACGTGGTGAAACTTACCCATACGGACATCCATACGGACGATAACGGAGAGCGGTGGATCATCGACAGACGCCAGAAGACGGGCACTCAGTTCCGAGTAAAACTCCTTCCCGTTGCCGCAATGCTCTATGACCGTTATAAGGATCTGCGCCTTGCGGGAGATAAAGTCTTTCCGCTCAAAGGCACCTATAATACGTTGAATATGTCGTTACGGCATGTTGCCAGACACGCCGGCCTGTCGTTCAACCCCACGATCCATTGCGCGCGGCATACTTTTGCCACAACGGTCACGCTCACGCAGGGCGTACCTCTGGAGACCGTCAGCAAGATGTTGGGGCATAAACGCATCACCACGACCCAAATCTATGCCCGAATTACCAACGATAAAATCGGACAGGATATGGCGGCATTGAGCGAGAAACTCGACAGCGTCTTCAAGATTGCGCAGTAAGCCGGTGCGATTCTGGATACTATACCATAATCTCTTTCCGCCGGCAGGGAATTAAACGCCGGAGATGGAAATACGCAAGGCCATGCGAATCGCCCGAAGGGCGAGCCTTGCGTATTTCCATCTTTGGCGTTTTGCTGGTCGCATGTAGATTTGCAGCGTGATGTAATCACAGGTAATTTCGATATGGAGTCGCAGTGAACCGGGGCTTGTCGTAAGCTTTGAGGCTTGGCGGTAGATTTGGACTGCGACTCCATTAACCAGAGAGAATGGCTGTTTAGAATTGTAGGTTTGAAGACCTGGTACATGTGATAGCATACGACTCTCACAAAACTAACAAGTTATGCACTATTTGTATTATGTGGGTCTGGATGTGTCGAAAGAGACTTTCGATGCGTCTTTGGTCGCCTTCGAGGATGCAAACGAGATGGCTCACCGCAAATTCGCCAACTCCCGAAAAGGGATCTGCTCGTGTCTGCACTGGGTTGAGAAGCGGCATGGTATTCGGCTCGACGATGTGATTTTCTGCGCCGAGGATATGGGGAGCTACATATCCGAGATGGCGGTTTGTGCTTCCGACAGGACGCTGACTTTCAATTTTTCACTGATCTCGCCGTTGGTAATCAAGTATTCGATGGGTATTGCCCGTGGCAAAACAGACAGAGTGGATGCCCGGCGTATCGCCGAGTATGCGATCACTCACTATCGGAAGATAGCCCTTTATCTGCCGGCAGAGAAGGAACTGTGTCAGTTGCGCACATGGCTGATCTTAAGGGCTCATCTGGCAAAACAACGTGTAGCGAAACTGGTGTTGCTCGAAAAATTAGACTACAAAGAGAAATTCGCGGATGTATCTATTCAACGTTCCATGCTCCAGGAGGAGATCGCGTATGCAGAAATTCATATGAAAACCATCGAACGGGAAATGAAGGAACTGATAGCCGCCGACAGCAACATTTGCCGGAACTACAAGCTGCTGACCAGCATCAAAGGTGTAGGGCCGATCACGGCCATTGTGATGCTCTGTTCGACGCTTAATTTCACCAAAATCACAGACCACCGCAAGTTTGCCTGCTATTGCGGGCTGGCTCCGTTCGAACATAGCTCCGGCACAAGCGTTCGCGGGGGATGCCACACATCGAGCATGGCGAATCGAGACATTAAAGTACAACTGAACCGCAGTGCACTGATTGCCATCAGGTGTGATCCGCAACTAAAGGCATATTACGAACGCAAAGTGGCTGAAGGTAAACATAAATTCAGCGTCCTGAATGCTGTGAGGGCCAAAATCGCCGCCAGATGCTTTGCCGTCGTAAGGCGTGGAACACCATATGTAGCGTTGCAGATATAATCCGGCATACATATCTGCCATTCGATAAGATTTTGAGATCATTCAAAATCTCAAAATCTTATTGTCGGAACAGTCCGTCTAATTGGGAGCCGAACCTACTCATAATTAATGTATTGTCATTTCCGTACTCCGCAAATTAACGATTCTGACTATGGGATGCAAGGCTATACAAGCGCTTCGCGGCCTTGCATCCCATAACCAGAATCATTTTGCTAAACGCTACGACAAAAAATGACAATTTCCGGGCATGAAACTTTTTGCAGCTTTTATTTGGTTTTATCTTAGAATTCTACCGTCGGAATAGGCGGCTTTCTGCGGCCCGGACGCTACCCTGCGGACTGCCCCTCCAATAGCCATAATCCACGACACGCACGTCATATACCCCAATAGGCATAACAACCGCTCCCGACGTTTCGTTCAGCTGTCCGTTATAATTCGCATTGTCTGTTCAAAACGGTCGTCTGTTGTTCTTCTTCTCGTGGAGATAATTCAGCTCACCGCTGTAAATGTCCATGACAAATCGCAGCATATTGTCGACCAAGGCCGTAAGCCTTGTACTCTCATTCCCTAACAGGTGGAGTATTTCCGATACTTTGTGCTTGGTTCGGGCGCTGACATAGATTGCCGAGCGGTTACGGCAATCCACCGGCGCGAAGAACGTGCGTTCGAAATCCGGCAGCGCGATCTTTTTACGCCAGAATCCGGCCGACTCCTTTCCAGTAGTCGTTTGGATGTCGACGTCTGTTTTCTCAGCAGTCGGTGCCGATGCTCCGGATACCGTTTCCGATGTGTTTCCCTCGGGAGTGTCCGTATCTTCCTCTTCCGGTTCGGGAATCCTGCGGACGACTTTCGAATCCAAAGGGGCTTGTCCGGCGATCATCTGACGCATCAGCTCCTCATCGACTTCGATACGGGGATGTTTAGAAGGATTGGGTGCAGGGTTGTCTTTTTCCTTTAATGAATCCATGGTGCAACGTTTTTGAGATTGAATGTTCGGTTTGCAGTCGTAAAGCGTGTATGCCCGGTTTTGTGTTTTAAACCATTCAAAATACCGTTTTCCGTTTAATGTGGTTTATATCGGGATAATGAACAGAATAAGAAAACCGACCTTTCATGCTGCAATATACAACCGGGTGAAATGCTTCGGTTCCGATGTCCGCTCCAGACCGCTCCAGTCCGCACCGAGGGTTTGTTTTGGCGCCCGCAGGGTTGTAATATTGCACCGGGAAAGACCCGTCCTCGGAGGCCGTAGCGGAGGCTTTTCAAAACTTCAGTCAGAGATTCTCCGACGCGGATTTTTGTTGTCGCCAGACAACAGCGAGCTGTACCTTTGTCCGACAAATTGGCATTTGTCCGACAAAGGTCCTTGCTCTGCGAGGCCGGGCGTTCTCCCCAGTCGAACGCCTTTTGAACCGATATTATGGATACTAACAGAAAACTGACAGACAAGACCGGAAAGAAGCCCCGAACGCTGAGCTATAAATACTCTTTCCGCCTCAATGAAGAGCAGAACATCCGCTTCAACGAACTGCTCTGCAAAGCCGGATCGGAGCATAACCGGAGCCGTTTTATCGTCAAAAGAATCTTCGCAGAGGAGTTTGTTGTCATCAGACGTGACCCGTCGAAGACGCAGTTTATCGCCCGGCTGAATGACTTTTATTTCCGGTTTCAGCGTAGCGGCAACAACTGTGCGCCCGTCAAGGCGATATAATAAATATAGCGATGGCAAGCTATTAGGTAAGTGTTCTTTGAAAATAACCTATCATCAACCGACTTATCTGAAAGGGAAACCGGACAGGGAGTGTAGCATGTCGGGGTAAACCATAAGTCAGTTAGTTACCGAACTGCGACTGAATGGGGTGATGAAAGACAGATATGAGGATAAAATCCGGATTGATTGAATGACAGCCTGAGCGGTACCTAGCGAAACTGTGACGTTAAGGTAACTATACTCGTCATATCGTGATACTCTCATTGTAGTAGTTGTACAGAGAGAGCAAGAACTTATCACGACGCAACTGTAATGAACAGTAAAGGGCGGACGTCATATCCGACAATCTGTCGTGCCATAGTTATTATATCGTAAACGGGGATTACCTAAACCGGAATGCCGTAAGGCTATTGGACGAAGGTCTATGAATATCCGGCATGGTAACGGAGCCGCCGTAGTAGTCCGAGCGAGGGAAAGCTTCGCACATGGCGAAGGGCGGCAGCTAATATTTATTAATACGATTAACGGAAAATGCGAGAGGCATTATGAGAAGTCCCGCAAGAGTATTAAACAGTCTGACAAAGCATAGTCAAACCACGGAATACAGGTTTGAGAGGCTTTATCGTATTCTTTTCAATGAGGAAATGTATTATCTGGCTTATCAGCGAATATATGCCAAGCCGGGTAATATGACACAAGGTGCAGACGGAGAAACCATCGATCGTATGAGCCTTCCCCGCATTGAGAAACTGATCCTTTCGTTGAAAGACGAAAGCTACTCTCCCCAGCCATCGAGAAGAGTGCACATCCCGAAGAAAAACGGGAAGACACGACCTCTCGGCGTACCCTCTTTCGACGACAAACTGGTGCAGGAGGTAGTACGAATGGTACTGGAAGCTATTTACGAAGGTCATTTTGAAGATACTTCGCACGGTTTCCGTCCGCATCGTAGCTGCCATACTGCATTGAATGCCGTACATAAGAATTTCAACGGTAAAAAGTGGTTCATCGAAGGAGATATAAAAGGTTTCTTCGACAATGTCAATCATGATATTCTGATCGACATCTTAAAGGAACGTATCTCCGACGAACGATTCATGCGACTTATCAGAAAATTTCTGAAAGCGGGTTACTTGGAACAATGGCAATTTCATGGAACGTACAGTGGAATGCCGCAAGGTGGAATTATCAGTCCGATATTGGCCAATATCTATTTGGACAAACTGGATAAGTACATGAAAGAATATGCTTCCAAATTCGACAAGGGAGATAGGGGAAGACAGCGACGGGAATACGAAGTCCTCACTTACCAAAAGAGGCTGGTTATGCGTGAACTCAAAACAGCGACAAATGATGCAGAAAGAAAAGTGCTTGTCAAACGGCTCAAAGAGATAGACAAAACCCGATCCGCGATGCCGTGCTTCGACCCCATGGACGGAAACTTCAAAAGGCTCAAATATGTGAGATATGCCGACGACTTCCTGATCGGAATTATCGGCAGTAAAGAAGATGCCGTAAAGATCAAGGACGATATAAAGCGTTTCCTCGCAAACAGACTGGCATTGGAATTATCGGATGAGAAAACGCTCATTACTCATGCTGAAAAGCCTGCAAAATTCCTCGGATATGAAGTTACCGTCCGCAGGTCGAACCTGCAAAAACGGAACAAACGGGGAAGCCTGTCCCGTGTGTATGGAAACAAGGTCAGATTAAAGGTGACGACCGAAGTGATAAAGAAGAAATTGTTGGAACTCGGTGTGCTGAAATTCAGCTATCATAACGGGCACGAGCAATGGATTCCCAAACATAGGTCGGAACTTATCAATAATGACGACCTTGAAATCCTTGACAGTTACAATGCCGAGATCAGAGGGTTTTACAACTATTACTCGATAGCTAACAACGCTTCTGAACTGAACACTTTTCACTACATCATGCAGTACAGTATGTACAAAACCTTTGCCGGGAAATACCGAACCACGGTAAGACGAATTTGCCAAAAATACAAACGCAACGGAGTCTTTACAGTCGGGTATACGGTAAAAAACGGCCAGGTAAAAGAACGTCGCTTATACAATGAAGGGTTCAAAAGAAAAAGACCTTCTTATGATCGGTCGATTGACAGATGCCCGAATCCAATGCCTGGCGTCAGCACCACAAGCCTTATAGACAGGCTGAAAGCTCGGAAATGCGAGTTGTGCGGTGCTACGGACAATCTGGTTATGCACCATGTGCGTAAACTCGGAGAACTGAAAGGCAAGGAGAATTGGGAAAAACTGATGATTGCCAGACGGCGTAAGACTATGGCCGTTTGCGGCAGCTGTCATCAAAAGATACATCATGGAACGTTTTAGACTGACAATATTAGTGGAGAGCCGGATACGCTGGAAGGTGTACGTCCGGTTCGGAGGCGAGTATTGGGAAACCTATCATAGAAATATGACAAGGCGCCGGGTACTTAGCCTGCATAATCAGGTCGTAAAGGTCGTCAATTCGCACTTTTCCAACGTCGCAATCCCGCATCAGATCGCCGCATTGGAACAGCGCATGAGGGAATTGAAAGCCTTTAGTATCAAGATACTGAACCTTGCCAAACAAGCTAAGGAGTGGTTGCGAATATAAGATCGGGTTCCTCGCCCGGTGGAGCGTTGTATTATAACAAGGAGAAAGTGGATAAGGATGAAGCCGAGGTGCTGCTTTGGCAGAAGATGCTCGAACCATACGATAAATGCGGAGCCTCGATATTGACGCCTGCATGGAGAGTTTTATGCCGTATCTCGAAGCCAACAGAAGGACTACCAATACGGTGTTCCATGTTTCGCTCGACCCCTCGCCAGAGGATAAGCTGACCGACGAACAGCTCAGGAAAATCGCCTGTGAGTACATGGAACGCATGGGTTACGGCAAACAGCCTTATATTGTTTTCAAGCACAAGGACATTTCCAGAGAGCATCTCCATATCGTGTCGCTGCGGGTCGATGAGCAGGGCCGCAAACTCCCGCACGATTTCGAGGCCCGGCGCTCGATGGAAATTCTGCGTGATTTGGAGCGGAAATACGGTCTGCATCCGAGTATCAAAGGCGAGGAACAAGCAGACAGGCTCGGCTTGCGCAAAGTAAACTATAAAGAGGGCAATGTCAAACAGCAGATATCGTCCGTCGTGCGGTCGTGCTTGTGCAATTACAAATGTTCGTCCTACGGAGAGTTTCGCACCCTGCTGGAACGTTTCAATGTCTCAGTTGAAGAACGTACGGGAACCATCGACGGCAGGGATTATGCCGGAGTGATCTACGGGCCCTGACCGATGACGGCTATGGTGTCGGAACGCCGTTCAAGTCGAGTCGTATCGGAAAGGATATCGGCTATAAGGCCTTCAAAGTATTACGGGATGTCGAAAGACAAACTGAAAGAACCGGGAGCGCTCGACCAACGGCGACAAACAGTCAAAGATGCCATGAGCCCGCATAACACGCGGGAAGAGTTCCGGCGGCTGCTCAAAACGGAAAACATCGACGCAATCTTCCGCATCAATCCGATTGGCAGAATCTACGGCGTGACGTTTATCGACCACAATGCAGGTATCGTCGCCAACGGATCGGTACTGGGAAAGGAGTTTTCAGCCAATGTCTTCAACGACTTGTATCCGGCACCGAAAGAGGAATGTCAGGTTGCAGAACAGCGATATCCGGAACGAAAACTCGACCCGCAAAGTCATACGACCAATCCCCTGACCGAAGCTGCCGACACCCTATTGGATTTGGCTGATACGAAGGCGTATGAGGAACAGCAAAGGATAATACAGAGGCGAAAAAACGAAAACCGCATCAATAACATATTGTTTATCGTATAAATCCTTGAAATTAAAACAGGTATGTCGGTTTGAAACATATTCGACCGAAGATGTCTGACTTACGCGTTATCCGGTTCATGCCGTATTCTTTTTTTTGGGGAGGGGGGGGGAGACGAAGGGTGTCGACGCCCGAACAAGTAATGTAATACTATAGAAAGAAGCAATACCAAGAGCATGCCGAGGAACATGTCGTCATATCCCCGGTATTTCACGAGTAATCCTGCTAAAATCCTCCCAATGCAATCCCGAAATCGAAAGCCACGAAAAACGTAGAGCTTGCGGCACCTCGTCTTTCGACAAGCATGGCCATGGTCTGCAGGGCAGACTGCACAGCTCCGAAACTGTATCCCAGCAGTGCTGCCACAACAACAGGTAGCACGGTATGTTGTGCGCGAATACCAGCAGAAGTATCCCGGTGATAATAGCTGCATTTCCTGTGTACACCAGTCGCGCCTCACCGGACTTACCACCACACGTCCCAGCTACGGCAATGCCGATGAAATAAATACCTTCGCTGGGCAGACAGTGGAGTACGGCATAGATCGCGACATATACCTCGACTACTCCGTATGCCATCATGAAGAAGAGTTGTGTAACAGCGGCCGGCACGGACATCGGTTCGAACAATTCGCCGAGCTTTAACGGCGTGTCGACTGTGGCGATGCCTGCCGAGATGAAATACCCCATCGGGACGAACGCCACTCCTGCCAGTCCGCATATAAGGACGAGGCGACGGCCTTGAGTGTCGACGAGCCATCCTACGAAGGGTCTCGACAGGATGGGCGCGATGCTGAACAACGCTGTTGCCAAATCTATGGTACGGCATCTCCGCCCAGAGAGGAGATAAAAAAGGGGAACGTGGGCAGCAGCGCATGAAAGTTAACGAAAATGAGGAAATTAACCAGGCATGTCTTGATGAAAGAGCCGATCCATAGTTTGGGAAAGTCTTCCGTTCTGTTCATATTGCTATTAACAAAAAAGGGTCAAATCAGGTCTCTAAAAATACAGCTCTGATTAATTAAGATTTCGATCTTTTGCACAGAGACAAAATATTCAGAGTGGATTATTTTACGGAGTTTTTCCGTATTAAGGACTATGAAACAGAGCAATCAGGATGCAGCCAAGGTGCCTTCTATAGTCTGGCAACTAAAATTGGCCTTATTATGTACGATTTTCGCCCTGTGAGGAATGAGGTCTGCGTATATTTGAAATATCATTTGGAACTTGCCGTATCTGGTATTTTTGAACGTCGAGAGGGTTCCAATGACACCAACCTTAAATTTCAACCTCAAATTATGGAGAAACTGCGACTCTTAACACTTTTATTTTTGACGGTGGTTATCGCGGCCTGTCAAAAAGATCCCACGCAGAATGGATCATCTGATCCGGATGTGGTCTCATTCCAGGGATCGGTTTCATTCAAGACTGTGGACCCGGCTGAAAAAGGGCTTGATCTGATCTGGAATGCCGATGTAGACCGGATCGGGCTGTTTGCAGCCGACGGCGAGACCGTCGAGCATGCCAATATTTATTATGCGGCCTTTTCATCGGCGGCAAATACGCAGTTCGTCTGTCCTTCGCAGGACCGGCGAATCGTGTGGAGCGCCGGTGCTGCCTCACGCGATTTCTACGCCTATTATCCTTATCGTACGACATACGATGATTTGACGGCTGTTCCGGTGGCGATTGCCGCGAAACAGAAAGGAGCGGCGGGCGCTACGAAGCATCTGAAACAACTGGTCAATTTATATGCCGTGAGCAAGGGTGTGAAAGGTCCTGTCGAAACCGTATCCTTGCCATTCGAAAGCGTTGCCGCGGTCATCGAACTCCGACTTGCCGCCGACCGGACATTATCGGATGTCAGGAACATAACGTTGCGCAGTACCGACGGCGGGATGTTGGCTTTCGAAACGGGGTCGCTGAATCTGCGGAACGGGGCGGTAACACCCGGAGAGCAGACGGCGGCCGAGATAAACTATGAAATCGAAGGACAAGCGACAATTTCACGCACACCGACGAGCTTTTTCCTGGCTGTGAATCCCGTAGAAGCGGGAAAAACGCTGGAAGTGCTGGTCGATTACGGAGAAAAGCATCTGTCGCTGGGATCGGTGACCGTTCCCGAAACCGGAATTCCTGCCGGACGGTTGACCATATTCTCATTGGGTTACGAATTTCCACAGCGCATCGCGGAGGACTTGAGCGCTAACGGTACGGCGAACACTTATCTGATAACCAAACCCGGTACGACCTATAAGTTCCGTGCAACGACCAAGGGCAACGGGGTGCCGCGCACCTACTCGTACTCGGTAGACGGCCATCCGGTAACCAAATCCTACTCCGAGACTGATCTGGCTATCAAGCCTATGGCGGCAAAACTCGTGTGGTACAATTCGCCGAAAACGGCCGACGGCTGGGTACGCGAAAGCCCCGTGACTATCGAATCCGTAGAGTATGACGACTGGGAAGGTAACGTCTACTTCACTACCCCGGCCGAGTTCGTTCCCGGCAATGCCCTGATTGCAGCTTATGATGCCGGCGGCGAAGTCCTTTGGAGCTGGAATATCTGGGCTGTCGAGAATTACGATTGCGACGCCGAAGCGCGACAGGTCGGCCGTTATATGATGATGGACCGTAATCTGGGCGCCATGGCGGGACGCGAGGCGATGAACTCCTCGGATAAACGCGTTGCGGCTTGGGCTTTAGGCAACTATTATCAGTGGGGGCGCAAGGACCCGTTCCCGGCAGCTGCGGAGTACGACGACACGGGATTCGGCAGCGAGATGTACTGGGGACTTCCAACTTATACGCCTATTGAAGAATTGCAGCAGGATTATTCCTCCGAGAGTTGGGGCGCTCGGAACATGATGTTCGGCAAGATCGGGGCAAATAACGCCTATGCCGTGGGTGACAAGGCTGTTGACGACGCCGTTGCCCTGTCTGTGAAATATCCCTACCGTTGGATGGCCAAAGAGGTCAGCGGCGTTCAGGCCGACAACTGGCACACCCCCTCCTATTCGTGGTTCAATAATACAGGTTCGGCTGAGAATCAGACCGGATGGTTCTGGTTGTGGGGAAGCGAATACGTCGGCGACAATCTGAAGAGCATTTACGACCCGTGTCCCGCGGGCTGGAAAGTGGCGCCGCCCGAAGCCCTCGATTTCGCCCTCGGCAACGTTGCGGAACTCGATGAAAAACCGTTCGGGCGTTACTCCCGTGCATACGATCTCTATTTCCCCTATACCGGACAGCGGCAGTCAGCCTTCAACGGCAGCCATATCCCTTCGCTCACGAACA
>OGPQ01002396.1_pt1 | contig 10720 bp, 4 predicted proteins | sample 1552971 | NCBI WGS metagenome assembly OGPQ01 (sample SAMEA2580232, study PRJEB22360) | human gut metagenome | biome: human gut; feature: human-associated habitat; material: faeces | place: Denmark | collected 2008/2010 | reverse complement strand
GCTGCTCGCGATAGGCAGGGTTGGCGCAGGGCATGACAGCGCCGAGATAGCCGACGGCTTTGCGGGTGCTTCAAAGATAAGGGAGCTTATCCGCAGCGGCGGAGATATAAGCGGCCTTGTGCCTGCGGCGGCGGGGGAGATATACCGCGGCGCGGAGCAGGCGGATATAAGCCGCATAGAGCGGGCTATCCTCTATAAAATGAGGACAGTCGGTGCACAGGAGCTGGCGTCGGCGCCCGACATCAGCGAGGGGATAGAGAACAGGATCCTCACGGCGGCGAGGGAGGCCCGCAGCCTTGAGGAGCTGTATACGCTTGCCAAAACTAAAAGGTATTCGCACGCACGCATACGCAGAATAATATTAAACTGCTTTTTGGGCGTTACCGCCGAGCTTGCCGCGATCGACCCGCCTTATATCAGAGTCGGCGGATTCACCCCGAGGGGGGCGGAGCTGCTGCGTGAGGCGGCGTTGAGCGCAAGGCTGCCTATTCTCGCCAAAACAGCCGATATCGCCGCTCTGAGCGAAGAAGCAAAGGCTGTTTTTGCCGCGGAATGCAGGGCGGGGGATATCTATGCCCTCTGCCTGACGAATGCCGCCGAATGCGGCGCGGAGAAGCGCTTTCGCCCTATTATAATAAAGTGAAAATTTTACCGTTACCGCCGTTGCCCGAGTGGCAGCGGCTTTTTTGACGCTTTTTGATAGGCATAATACACAAAAGTGAAAAAATTATCCACAAAATAATTATGGAAAAACATCGAAATTTCATATGGATGCACAAAGAAATTTTATTTGCCGTTATTCGCTTGACAGACGGCCGCTCAAAATGTATAATATCGTTCCGTATTATTTATAATGGATTAATACCCCTATAATTTATTTTATCTTTGCGCTTAATATTATAAAATATATGGGGAGATCCCGCAAAATTTCGATTTTCCGAGAGAAAAACGGAAATTCAAAAGAACGGAGTGATTTTGCCTATGCTGAAAGTGAAACCCGTTACACGAGGAAGCTGCCAACGCATGAGCTTCGGTAAGATCGACGAGGTCATGGATATGCCCAACCTCATCGAGGTTCAGAAGGCGTCCTACAATTGGTTCATCGAGAAGGGCCTCAAAGAGGTCTTCCGCGACATGGCCGATATTACGGACTATACCGGGAACTGGGTGCTCAGCTTCATTGATTACCGCCTTGACGACAAGCCGAAGTATTCGGTGCGCGAGTGCAAGGAGAGAGACGCGAACTACGCAGCGCCCATGCGTGTGACAGTCCGCCTTCAGAATAAGGAGACCGGCGTTATTAAGGAGTCCGAGGTCTATATGGGCGACTTCCCAATAATGACCGACAGCGGCACCTTTGTCATCAACGGCGCCGAGAGAGTCATTGTCTCTCAGCTTGTTCGTTCGCCCGGCGTTTATTACGGCATGACCCACGATAAGACCGGTATCGAGCTTTACACCAGCACCATCAACCCCAACAGGGGCGCATGGCTCGAATATGAGACCGACGCCAACGATATTTTCTACGTCCGCATAGACAAAAATCGCAAGATATATATCACCGCTTTCGTGCGTGCCCTAGGCCTTAGCTCCAACGATGATATCCGCCGCTTCTTCGGCGAGGATGCCAAGCTCGAAGCTACCATGGAGAAGGACGAGACCCGCAACACAGAGGAAGCGCTCATCGAAGTGTTCAAAAAGCTGCGCCCCGGCGAGCCCGCCACCCTTGAGGCCGCTCAGCAGCAGTTTGACAACCTCTTCTTTGACTCCCACAAGTACGATATCTCCCGTGTCGGCAGATATAAGTACAACAAAAAGCTCTCGATGCTCAACCGTCTCCCCGGCTGCGTAGTCGCAGAGCCCGTTATATCCGAGTACACCGGCGAGCTTATAGCCGAGCCGGGCGAGGTGCTCACCAAGCAGAAAGCTATTGAGATAGAGCAGGCAGGCGTTATGAAGGTCGTCGTCAGATGCGAGGACGGCAGCGATCTGTTCGTCATCTCAAACGGCATGGTCGACCCGATGGCTCTGCTCCCCGAGGGCTTCACCAGGGAAGAGCTTGACGAGATAGCCATCAATGAGAAGGTCCGCTTCTCCGTTATGAGAGAAGTCCTCGAAAAGTGCGGCGATGATAAACAAGCGCTGCTTGAGGAGATGAGGCTCCGCTGCGACGACCTTATCCCGAAGCATATTATCGTCGACGATATATTCGCCTCGGTCAACTACGTCAACTGCCTGACCAAGAAGGTCGGCAACATCGACGATATCGACCACCTCGGCAACAGACGTATCAGATCCGTCGGCGAGCTGCTCCAGAATCAGTTCAGGATCGGCCTTGCAAGGATGGAGAGAGTTGTCCGTGAGAGAATGGCCATCCAGGCGCAGGAGGATGAGGATAAGATAACTCCGCAGAGCCTTATCAATATCCGCCCCGTCATGGTCGCCGTCAGAGAGTTCTTCGGCTCTTCGCCGCTCTCACAGTTCATGGATCAGCACAACCCCCTTGCCGAGCTTACCCATAAGCGCCGTCTTTCCGCCCTCGGCCCCGGCGGTCTTTCACGAGACAGAGCCGGATTCGAGGTCCGCGACGTTCATTATTCGCACTACGGACGTATGTGCCCGATAGAGACCCCCGAAGGCCCCAACATCGGCCTTATCTCCTATCTTGCAACATTCGCCAAGATCAATGAATACGGCTTCATCGAAGCTCCGTTCAGAAAGATAGATAAAGAGACCGGCGTGGTGCTCGACGAGGTCGAGTACATGACCGCCGATACCGAGGATGAGTACATCGTCGCCCAGGCGAACGAACCCCTCGATGAGAATAACCGCTTCGTCAGAAAGAAGATCACCGCAAGGCACAGAGACGAATTCCTTGAGATCGACAACACCAAGGCCGATTACATGGACGTTTCGCCCAAGATGGTCGTTTCGGTTGCAACGGCTCTTATCCCGTTCCTTGAGAACGACGATGCAAACCGTGCGCTGATGGGCTCCAACATGCAGAAGCAGGCTGTTCCTCTTCTCAAGACCGAAGCCCCCATCGTCGGCACCGGTATGGAATATAAGGCTGCCGTTGACTCCGGCTCCGTCGTGCTCGCCAAAGAGGGCGGCGTAGTCTCCAAGGTTGCGGCCGACAGCGTTGATATCCTTGAGGACGGCGGCACAAGCAGGCACTATGAGCTTATCAAATTCATGCGCTCCAACCAGGGCACCTGCACCAACCAGCGCCCGATAGTTTCCGTCGGTCAGAGAGTCGAGAAGGACGAGGTCATCGCAGACGGCCCCGCTATCGACCACGGCGAGCTGAGCCTCGGCAAAAACGCCCTTGTCGGCTTCATGACATGGGAGGGCTACAACTACGAGGACGCCGTTCTTATCAATGAGAAGCTCGTCAGAGACGACGTTTACACCTCTATCCATATCGAGGAATATGAGACCGAGGCCAGAGACACCAAGCTCGGCCCCGAAGAGATAACCAGAGATATCCCCAACGTCGGCGAGGACGCCCTCGGCAACCTTGACGACAGAGGCATAATCCGCATCGGCGCAGAGGTTCACTCCGGCGATATACTTGTCGGCAAGGTAACGCCCAAGGGCGAGACCGAGCTGACCGCCGAGGAGAGACTGCTCCGCGCGATATTCGGCGAGAAAGCCAAGGAAGTCAGAGATACTTCCCTTAAAGTGCCCCACGGCGAATACGGCATCGTTGTCAATGTCGAAGTATTCACCAAGGAGAACAGCGACGAGCTGTCGCCCGGCGTAAACAAAGTTGTCCGCTGCTACATCGCCCAGAAGAGAAAGATCTCCGTCGGCGATAAGATGGCGGGTCGCCACGGTAATAAGGGCGTTGTTTCAAGGATCCTTCCTCAGGAGGATATGCCCTTCCTGCCCGACGGCACACCGCTTGATATAGTTCTTAATCCCCTCGGCGTTCCCAGCCGAATGAATATCGGTCAGGTTCTCGAGGTTCACCTCGGCTTTGCCGCAAGAGCGCTCGGCTACAAGATAATGACCCCCGTATTCGACGGCGCCCATGAGGAGGATATCACCGAGGCATTTGCGGAGGCAAACCGCCGCACTATGGAAAAGGCTGAGCAGGAGGCCAAGGAGAAGGGCGTTGAATTCGACCCCTCCAAGGTGCCGCAGCTCCGCATGGACTGCAAGTCCATCCTTACCGACGGCAGAACCGGCAGGAAGTTTGATAACCCCGTAACCGTCGGCGTCATGTATTATCTTAAGCTTCATCACCTTGTTGACGATAAGATCCACGCCCGTTCGACCGGCCCGTACTCCCTCGTCACTCAGCAGCCTCTGGGCGGTAAAGCTCAGTTCGGCGGCCAGCGTTTCGGCGAGATGGAGGTTTGGGCGCTCGAGGCATACGGCGCAGCATACACCCTTCAGGAGATACTTACCGTCAAGTCGGATGACGTAGTGGGCAGAGTCAAGACCTACGAGGCCATCGTTAAGGGCAAGAATGTCCCGACTCCCGGTATCCCCGAATCCTTCAAGGTCCTTATCAAGGAGCTCCAGTCCCTCGCACTCGACATCAAGGTGCTTGATGAGAACGGCGACGAAGTCGATCTCCGCCAGACCTATGACAACGACGACGCCGGCTTCGCACCGGATGATAAGGCGTTCCAGAGCGTCAATGACGCCGAGGGCAGCGACGATTTCATCGTTGACGAGGACAGCGAGGAGAACGATATCTTCATCAGAGACGACGGCGACGACGATGATGGTTTCGCCGACGAATTCCGTGATAAAATGGGCGATGAAGATTACGGTCTTGATTTAGAACCCTCGGAGGACGATTACGAGTAATCGTCGTTTCACACCAAACTAACGGAAGGGGCATCGTTATATGGAAAACGTAGAAGCCAACAGCAATCTTTCTTTTGAATCCATAAAAATCGGCCTTGCCTCGCCCGACCAGATAAGAGAATGGTCATACGGCGAGGTCAAGAAGCCCGAAACCATAAATTACAGAACCCTCAAGCCCGAGAGAGACGGTCTTTTCTGCGAAAGGATATTCGGACCGCAGAAGGACTGGGAGTGCCACTGCGGTAAGTATAAGAGGATCCGCTATAAGGGCAAGGTCTGCGAGCGCTGCGGCGTTGAGATCACCCGCTCCAAGGTGCGCCGTGAGAGAATGGGTCACATTGAGCTTGCGACCCCCGTTTCACACATCTGGTATTTCAAGGGCACACCCTCGAGAATGGGCGTTATCCTTGATATCTCCCCCAGAGAGCTTGAGAAAGTCCTTTATTTCGCAAAGCACATAGTTATCGACCCCGGCGATACGCCTCTTGAGAAGGGTCAGACCCTCGACGAGAAGGATTACGACGAGTATCGCCTTAAATATGACGACGCTTTCAAGGCAGGCATGGGCGCCGAGGCTATCAAGGAGCTGCTCTCCGAGATAGACCTCGATAAGCTCTCAGAGGAGCTTAAAGCCGAGATGGAGAGCACCTCCGGCCAGAAGAAAGCAAAGGCGCTCAAGCGCCTTGAGGTCGTCGAAGCCTTCAGACAGTCCGGCAACAGACCGGAGTGGATGATCCTCGACGTTATCCCTGTTATCCCGCCGGAGATCCGCCCCATGGTTCAGCTCGAGGGCGGCAGATTCGCCACCTCCGACCTTAACGACCTTTACAGACGCGTTATCAACAGAAACAGCCGTCTTGCAAAGCTTATGGAGCTCGGCTCCCCCGAGATAATCATCAGGAACGAGAAGAGAATGCTTCAGGAGGCCGTTGACGCCCTTATCGACAACGGCAGAAGAGGCAGACCCGTTACCGGCCCCAACAACAGGGCGCTCAAGTCCCTTTCGGATATGCTGAAAGGTAAGCAGGGACGTTTCAGACAGAACCTGCTCGGTAAGCGTGTCGACTACTCCGGCCGTTCGGTTATCGTCGTCGGACCTGACCTTAAGCTCTATCAGTGCGGTCTTCCCAAAGAGATGGCTCTCGAGCTCTTCAAGCCCTTCGTTATGAAGCGCCTTGTCGAGACCGAGGTCGCGGGCAACGTCAAATCCGCCCGTAAGATGGTCGAGCGCTCCAACCCCGCAGTGTGGGATGCTCTTGAGGTAGTCATCAAGGATCACCCCGTCATGCTCAACCGTGCTCCCACGCTTCACCGCCTCGGTATCCAGGCATTCGAGCCGGTGCTTGTCGAGGGCAGAGCCATAAGGCTTCATCCCCTTGTTTGTACCGCATTCAACGCTGACTTCGACGGCGACCAGATGGCAGTCCATGTTCCGCTTTCGGCAGAGGCTCAGGCAGAGGCTCGCTTCCTCATGCTTGCGGCTAACAACCTGCTCAAGCCCTCGGACGGCCGCCCCGTTACCGTTCCCACTCAGGATATGATACTCGGCTCCTACTATCTGACCATAGTCAACGACAACAACCCCGCAAACTCCGACTATGTTCCCGAGGATCCCTGTGAGCCCGGCGCACCAACCGAGTTCATCGACGAGAAGGGCGAGAAGCATTTAATATATAAAACATTTAATAATGTCGACGAAGCGATGATGGCATATGACGAGGGCGATATCGGCCTGCACGTCAATGTCAGGATCCGCATGACCAAGGAAGTGAACGGCGAGAGCGTAACTCAGCTCGTCACCACCACCCTCGGCAAGGTCATCTTCAATACGCCTATCCCGCAGGATCTCGGCTTCATTGACAGAACCGACCCCGCCAACCTCTTCACCCCCGAGGTCGACGTGCTTGTTAACAAGAAGATGCTCGGCAAGATCATCGACCGCTGCATCAAGGTTCACGGCACTGCGATCGCAGCCGATGTGCTTGATAAGATCAAGGCTCAGGGTTACAAATACTCAACTCGAAGCGGTATCACCGTCGCCGTCTGCGACGCGACCATCCCGCCGCTTAAGAAGCAGCTCATTGAGCACGCCGAAGCGAGAGTCGCCAAGATCACTAAGGAATACGAGAGAGGTCTCATCACCAACGACGAGCGCTCCGAGGATGTCATAAAGGCATGGGAGGATTGCACCAAGGATGTCTCCTCCGAGCTGAAGAAGAACTTCAGAAAGTTCAATCCCATCAACATGATGCTTGACTCCGGCGCCCGCGGTAACGATTCACAGCTTCGTCAGCTTGCAGGTATGCGCGGACTTATCGCCAACACCGCAGGTAAGACGATAGAGGTTCCCATCAGAGCTAACTACCGTGAAGGTCTTAATATACTCGAATACTTCATTTCCTCCCGCGGCGCCCGTAAAGGTCTTGCCGATACCGCGCTCAGAACGGCTGACTCGGGTTATCTGACCCGCCGTCTTGTCGATGTTTCTCAGGATGTTATCATCCGTGAGGAGGATTGCCACTGCACCGACGGCATCAACGTCTATGATATTTATGACGGCGATCCCAACTTCGGCGGCAGAAAGATAGTCGGCCTTGCCGAAAGACTGACCGGAAGATTCCTGCTTGAGGATTATCACGACCCCGAAACGGGCAAACTGATAGCAAGCAAGGATGAGATGATGACCGATGTTATCGCCGAGCAGGTCGCCGCAAGCGTCCATGCAGAGCATGATAAGCAGGTCGCCGCAGGCATCCTGCCCGAGACTTCAAGAGCGCAGATCAAGATTCGTTCGCTGCTCTCCTGCTGCTCGGAGCACGGCGTTTGCATCAAGTGCTACGGCGCAAACCTTGCAACGGGCGAGCCTGTGACCGTCGGTGAAGCTGTCGGTATCATCGCAGCTCAGTCCATAGGCGAGCCGGGTACTCAGCTTACCATGAGAACATTCCACACCGGCGGCGCTGCCGACCAGTCGGATATCACCACCGGTCTTCCCAGAATTGAAGAACTCTTTGAGGCGCGCAAGCCCAAGATGCTCGCCATCATGAGCGAGATCGACGGCGTCGTCTCCTTCAGAGAGATCAAAAAGAGCCAGCACGTTATCGTCACCGCCGACGACGGCGAGGAGAAGGCTTACCTCATCCCCTACGGCTTCCGCCTGAAGGTTGAGGAGGGTCAGAGAGTCACCAAGGGCGCACAGCTCACCGAAGGTGCTCAGAACCCGCACGACATCCTTGCAATTCTCGGCGTTGAGGCAGTCCATGACTACCTCATCAGAGAGGTTCAGAGGACCTACCGTATGCAGGGTGTTGACATCAACGATAAGCATATCGAGGTCATCGTTCGCCAGATGATGAGAAAGGTCAGGATAGTAGACGCAGGCGACTCCAAGTTCCTGCCCGGCACCGTGGTCGAGAAGATGGACTTCCGTCTTGAGAATGAACGCCTTGCAAGAGAGGCTGAGGAGAAGGGCGTCGAGCCGAAGTTCGCAGTCTCCGCCCCCACCCTTATGGGTATCACCAAGGCTTCGCTCGCAACGGATTCGTTCCTCTCCGCCGCATCGTTCCAGGAGACCACCAGAGTCCTCACCGACGCCGCCATCAAGGGCAAGACCGATCCCCTTATCGGCCTCAAGGAGAACGTCATTATCGGCAAGCTCCTGCCCTCCGGCACCGGCATGAAGTGCTACAGCAAGGTGGAGCTTAAGCCTACAGGTAAGTTCGGTAATATTGCCGAAAATGCCGAGTAATTTTTGTCGAAAGTGTTGACAAACGAGCTTCACTTGTGATAAAATACAAAATTGTGGTGTCAAAGGCTCCGTCGTAAGGCGGCGGAGCCTTGCACGATACATATTTTAAAAGAAAGGAGAGATTGTTTTTGCCTACCTTTAATCAGCTTGTTCGTAACGGCAGAGAAACGCTCGAAAGAAAGCCCAAGGCTCCCGCTCTTTTGAAAGGCCTGAACTCCAAGAAGAATGTTCTTACCGATCAGGATTCACCCCAGAAGCGCGGCGTCTGCACCGCTGTTAAGACCGCGACCCCCAAGAAGCCCAACTCGGCTCTTCGTAAGATCGCCAGAGTCCGTCTTACCAACGGCATCGAGGTTTCGGCTTATATCCCCGGCGTAGGTCACAACCTTCAGGAGCACTCCGTTGTCCTCATCAGAGGCGGCCGTGTTAAGGATCTTCCAGGTGTTCGTTACCACATCATCCGTGGCGCTCTCGATACCGTAGGTGTATCTGGACGTCAGCAGTCCCGTTCCAAATACGGTGCTAAGAAAGACAAGAAATAAGATTTCCTGTCAACCAAGTTTTATGTGATCAACTAACATCTATATAAGGAGGAACTAACAATGCCGAGAAAAGGTGCTGTTCCGAAACGTGACGTGCTGCCGGATCCCGTGTATGGAAACAAGACAGTCACTCGTTTCATCAATAAAGTAATGCTTGACGGCAAGAAGGGTGTCGCAGAATCCATTGTATATGGCGCATTTGACATCTGCCACAGCAAGCTCAACAAAGAACCGATCGAAATTTTCGAACAGGCTCTGAACAATGTAATGCCAGTTCTGGAAGTTCGTGCTCGTCGTGTCGGCGGCGCAAACTACCAGGTACCGGTAGAAGTAAGAGCAGACCGTCGTCTGACTCTGGGTATCCGCTGGATGGTCAACTATGCCCGTCTGCGCAGCGAACGTACCATGGAAGAACGTCTTGCAGGTGAACTGATGGACGCTTTCAACAACACTGGTGCTGCTGTAAAACATACTAATAATACTGCAACAACAGCTGCAAAAACCCTTCTTGCCTTCTTAATCATTATTAACCTCCCATACATTATAGATTAAATAGCAAAAGAGGCGTTATTTTGCTGGCAGTGTCCGATATCATGCAAAATAAATCGCCTCTAATGCTAAAAATACCATAATAAGGATAAAAATGAAATGGCTTAAAATTACAAAGATTTACGCAAGTGTTTGTGCATTTTGTATAGTTAGTTCCGAAATATACCGTTTTCTTAATACATTTTTACTTAAAAACTGATTTATTGCTATTACACAATCACTCTCTATTATCTTTCAGGCTTTCAACCATATCAACCCTGTCAGCCTTTCTTCTCACAGTAAGAAGTGATACTGCATAGCATGCAATCACTATTACTATAGTCAGTATTATGCTCTGTGCTGTTATTACCGGTGTGTAAAGCACCCCCTCCATTCCAGAATATATCCTGAATACCTCAACCATCATAAAATACCCTGTAAGCAATCCGACTGCTATACCAAACGGTATTATTATATGGTTTACATCAATAATCATTCTGTTAATTTCACGGTTCTTAAGTCCGAGTACTTTAAGCATTGATATGTTGTGGCGGTTCTCTGAAATAAGCATATTTACAGATACATACAATGCCGCAATACATATAATCGCACCGATTACCGCAAGTGAATATATAATTGCACCCATCTCTGTAAGAATAGTCTTCATCTGCTCCCTGATGTCATCTGATGTCACCGTCTTAGATATCTCATCGCCTAAGTCAAGCTTCTTCTCTGACAGCAGTCCGTTGTATGTTCCGTCATCCCATACGAGCAGTTTTCTTGCATTGTTCTGGCTGCACACAAGCAACTTCTGGCTGTCATTCATTATAATTCCGCTTATTGTGACTTTCTTTTCTTCCATTGTAATAGGATTAACAAATGTAAATTCGTCCCCGGCTTCGAGCTTATAGGCATATGCCATTACATTTGTAACATAATATCCATTGGAAAGGTCTGCCCTGCTACCATCCTCAGTATCAATATTCAGATACTTCACATCTGTATCCGCGCCTATCAGTGAAAATGAAGAGCCGTCATGCTCGTATTTTCCTATAACAAGCTCATCTGCTCCTGCCAC
>OGPQ01002387.1_pt1 | contig 10779 bp, 8 predicted proteins | sample 1552971 | NCBI WGS metagenome assembly OGPQ01 (sample SAMEA2580232, study PRJEB22360) | human gut metagenome | biome: human gut; feature: human-associated habitat; material: faeces | place: Denmark | collected 2008/2010 | reverse complement strand
GTCATCCCCGAGGAAGGCTCCTTCCAGTGCGGCGGCCGATGGTACCATCCCGCTGTGCTCTTTCTCTACCGCTGACCTGAGCCGCATCACCTACACCTACAACGGGCAGACCCTCACGCTGGACGATGCGGACGGCAGCTGGACGCTGGCGGAGGACTCGGACTACCATCTGGACGAGAGCGCCTGCAATACCATGGTCACAGCGCTTTCGTCCCTCCATGCAAAGCGGCAGCTGGACGCGCAGGCCGGGGAGGACTACGGCTTTGACGCGCCGGAGTTGACTGTAACAGTCACGGCGGCCGGGCAGACCACCTCCCTGACCTTTGGCAGCAGCAACACCGTCACCGGCGACCGCTATGTGCAGAAGGACGGAGACACCGCCCTGTATACCGTGGACGCCAGCCGGACGGCCTGCTTTGCCTACGATAAGGCCGGGCTGTTCGGCAGCTTCAGCCCGGCGGGCTTTGCCGCGTCGGATGTGGAGCAGGTGGCGTATACGCTGGCCAGCGGAGAAAAAGTCTCGCTGACTGCCGGTTCCGAGCTGGCAGGGGACGGAGACGAGGCGGATTCGGCTTCCTACGAGACGGTGTGGCGCTTTGCTGGAGATGCCGACACGGACCTGGATCAGGACAAGGTGCGGAGCATGCTCTCGGCCCTGAGCAGCTATGTGTCCGGCCAGATCACCCCCGCCGACGGCGCGGACCCGGCGGCCTGCGGCTTTGATGCCCCGTTGGCCGTGGTACAGGTGACCACGGCCGACGGAACAAAGACCCTCACCTATGCCAGCGGCACCGATGGGGATTACCTGATGGTGGAAGGCGATGATTCCATCTATGCAGTGGACGGCAGCATCGTGCAGGCCGTGACCCAGACGGCCGACGCGCTGACAGCGGCCTGAACGGCGAAAAAATCCATCCTGCGCCCGGCGAAAAAACCGCTGCGGCGCAGGATTTTTTTATGGTCCCTGTAAAGTTTCGGCAAACCTCGACAGAGTGATTGACATTTGCCCCCGGATTGTTTATGATAAACCATGACAGGGCAGAATAACTGCGCAATATTACGGTCGTCATGGATGTTGTGCAGGGCTGGGTCACCCTGATGCGGGAGAAGGATGGGGCACAGGCCCTGTCTTTTTTCGTATCTGAGTTATAAGGAGGATATTGTAAAAAAATGGACAACTCGGTGATCGTTTCACTGCGGGATATCGTAGTGGAATTTGATGGTCAGCGCATTCTGGATGGGCTGAACCTCGACATCCATGACAAAGAGTTTGTGACGCTGCTGGGCTCCTCCGGCTGCGGCAAAACCACCACCCTTCGCCTGATCGCAGGCTTTCTGGAGCCCAACTCCGGCAAGGTGCTGCTCAAGGGCCAGGACATTACCGGTGTGCCGCCCTACAAACGCCCGGTGAATACCGTTTTCCAGAAGTACGCGCTGTTCCCGCACCTGAACGTGTTCGAGAACGTGGCCTTCGGCCTGCGCCTGAAGAAGATGGACGAAGAGACCATCCGCCGCAAGGTGCGCAACATGCTGGAGGTCGTGGGACTGAAGGGCTTTGAGCGCCGCAGCATCAGCCAGATGTCCGGCGGCCAGCAGCAGCGCGTGGCCATCGCCCGCAGCCTGGTCAACGAACCGGAGATCCTGCTGCTGGACGAGCCTTTGGGCGCACTGGACCTCAAGCTGCGCAAGGAAATGCAGCTGGAGCTCAAGCGCCTGCAGCGCGAAATGAACATTACCTTTATTTATGTCACTCACGATCAGGAAGAAGCCCTGACCATGTCCGATACCGTTGTGGTCATGAACGGCGGCAAGGTGCAGCAGATCGGCACCCCGGAGGACATCTATAACGAGCCGAAGAACGCCTTTGTGGCAGACTTCATCGGCGATTCCAACATCGTGGACGGTGTGATGCACAAGGACTTCCTGGTGTCCTTCTCCGGCGTGGACTTCCCCTGTGTGGACCGCGGCTTTGCCCGGGAGCAGAGCGTGCAGGTCGTGGTGCGCCCCGAGGATATCGAGGTGGTCTCCCCGGTGGAAGGCCAGCTGGTGGGCGTGGTCAACGACGTCATCTTCAAGGGCGTGCACTTTGAAATGCATGTGGAGTGCGAGGGCCGCGAGTGGCTGATCCATTCCACCCGCGCCTGCACCCCCGGCGAGACCATCGGCATGCGCATCGGCCCCAACGAGATCCACATCATGGCACGGAGCGAGGGGTGATGCGCCATGAAGATTTATGACAAGAAGCTGGCCTATCCGTACTTTGTATGGATGACCCTGTTCACGGTGGTGCCGCTGCTCATTGTGGTGTATTACGCCTTTACCGACGGCAACGGCGCGTTCACCATGGAAAATCTGGCTTCCATCAGCGGTTACGGTTCGGTGTTTGCCCGCAGCCTGCTGCTGGCCCTCATTGCCACGGTCATCTGCCTGGTGCTGGCGTTCCCCATCGGCTATTTTCTGTCCCGCCTGCGGGTGAACAAGCAGCATATCATGCTGATGCTGGTCATGCTGCCCATGTGGATGAACTTCCTGCTCCGCACCTATGCCTGGATGGGCCTGCTGAGCATCAACGGCCCTGTGAACGCGGTGCTGGGCTTTTTTGGTCTGGGCCCCTATACCATGCTGAATACCTCCGGCGCGGTGGTGCTGGGCATGGTGTATAACTATGTGCCCTACATGATCCTGCCCCTCTACACCAGTATGACCAAGATCGATCAGAGCCTGGTGGAAGCGGCACAGGATCTGGGAGCCTCCACAACCCAGACCCTTTTCCGGGTGCTCATCCCCATGAGCGTGCCCGGCATCAGCACCGGCATCACCATGGTGTTCGTTCCGGCGGTGTCCACCTTTGTCATCAGCCGTATGCTGGGCGGCGGCTCCAACCTGATGATCGGCGACCTGATCGAGATGCAGTTCCTGGGCAACAGCTACAACCTGAACGTCGGTTCGGCCATGAGCCTTGTGCTGATGATCATCGTCCTGCTCTGCATGAGCTTCACATCCAGCTTTGATGAAGATGAAATGGAGGGCGTGTCCTGATGAAAACGAAACATCTGCGCCTGATGCAGCGGGCCTACGTCATCCTCTTCTTCTGCTTCATGTACCTGCCCATTGCCTATATGATCGTGTTCAGCTTCAACCAGAGCAAGGGCTACGCACTGTTCACGGGCTTTACCTTCAAGTGGTACACCAGCCTGTTCCATAACTCTGCCATCCTGAGCGCTTTGCGCGTCTCACTGGAGGTGGCCCTCATCTCTGCGGTCATTGCAACGGTTCTGGGCACGGCGGCCTCGCTGGGCATTGCGTCCATGAGCCGCAAGAGCCGCCTGGTGATCACCAACATCACCTATATCCCGGTGGTCAATCCGGAGATCATCACCGGCATCTCCTTGATGCTGCTGTTTGTGGCTTACCAGCGCTTTGCCGAGGGAGTCTCCTGGCTGCCCGACACCATCATGGGAATGCCCACGCTGCTGATCGCGCACATCGCCTTCAATGTGCCCTATGTCATCTTCAACGTAACCCCCAAGCTCAAGCAGCTGGACATCAAACTGTATGAGGCAGCTCTGGATCTGGGCTGCGACCCCAGGCAGGCGTTCTTCAAGGTCATCCTGCCTGAGATCAGCCCGGCCATCCTGTCGGCCTTCCTCATCTGCCTGACCTACTCCATTGATGATTTTATGATCTCCTATTTCAACTGCGGCACGGTGGAGACCCTGCCCATTGCCATCTACTCCATGACCCGGAAAAAGGTCAGCCCGGAGATCTACGCCCTGTCCACCATCATGTTTGTGGTGATCCTGACCATCATCCTCATCTCCAATGCCATGGAGAGCCGGGAGTACCGCCGGGATCAGAAGGCACTGAGAGGGGAGGACGTAAAATGAAACGTTTTACTGTTCTGCTGCTGACGCTGGCCATGGCGTTCTGCTGTGCTGCGCCCGCCTTTGCCGCCGGAACCATTGAGGTGACCGAGGACGTTTCGGTCTCGGACGATTACGACTGGACCCGCTTTCAGGGCCAGAACCTCACCCTCAACGTTTACAACTGGGGCGAATACATCTCCAACGGCTCCGATGACAGCGTGGATGTGGTGGCCGCCTTCGAGAAGCTTACCGGCATCAAGGTCAACTACACCACCTTTGATTCCAACGAGTCCATGTACGCCAAACTGAAATCCGGTGCGGCCAACTACGATGTGGTCATCCCTTCGGATTACATGGTGGCAAAGATGATCGCCGAGGGAATGCTTGCACCGTTAGATTACAGCAACATCCCCAACTCCCAGAACATCGATGCGGTCTACCGTGATCCGGATTATGACCCCACCAACGCCTATACCGTGCCCTATATGCTCTGTACCACCGGTATCATCTACAACACCACCATGGTGGAGGAAGCCCCCACCAAATGGGCTGACCTGTGGGATGAGCAGTACGCGGGCAATATCCTGATGTTCAACAACAGCCGTGATGCCTACGCCATTGCGGCGTTCAAGAACGGTACCAGCATCAACCCCGAGACCCCGGAAGAGGTGGACGAGGTGGTGGAGACCCTGAAAGCGCAAAAACCGCTGGTGCAGGCCTACGTTATGGATGAGATCTTTGATAAGATGATCGGCGGCGAGGCGGCCATCGGCGTGTATTACTCCGGCGATGCCATCACCATGATCGATGATAACCCGGATCTGGCCTGGGTGTTCCCGGAGGAGGGCAGTGTGTTGTCGGTGGACTGCATGGCGGTGCCTGCCACCAGTGAGCACAAGGAAGCTGCGGAGATGTTCATCAACTTCATGTGCGAGCCGGACATCGGAAAGGCCAATGCGGAGTATATCGGCTATACCACCCCCATGCAGAAGGTGTGGGATATCCTGGACGAGGATCTGAAGTACAGTGAGATCGCATACCCCTCTGAGGAAGTGGAAGCCAGGGAAAAGGTGTTCACCGCCCTGAGCGATGAGGTCAACAACGAGCTCGATGTAAAGTGGAGCGAGATGAAGAGCTACAATGAGGGCGGCAGCGGCGTTGTGTTCCTGATGCTGCTGCTTGCCATGGTAGCGCTGGCCTGCTTCAATATCTGGCGCAAGCTGCGCAAAAAGACCCGGAATCAGTATTGAGAAGAAAGGGCCCTCTCCGTCAAAGCCTCTGGCAATGCGAAGCAATGACGGAGAGGGTCCTCTTTTGGAAAGGAAACGTATGAATCAATATACCTATCATACCACCGTCCTGAACGCAGACGGCGATTTTCGCCGGATGATCAAGCCCAGCGCCCTGTTCCGCTATGTGGAGCAGGCTGCGGCAGACCACGCCCGCGCCTACGGCATGGACGATGCTTTTTTCAAAGCGCACCACACGGCGTTTCTGGTGGGCAAGCAGGCGGCGCAGATCACCCGGATGCCCCTGCGTGCCGAAAAGCTGACCTTTCTTACCGCCTGTGAGCCGTGCAAGAAGGGTTCGATGAAGCGGCTGACCCGCATTCTGGACGAAGCAGGGAAGGAGTGTGCCCTGATCGACAGCCGGTGGATCGTGGTGGATACCGATCGCGAGTGCATCCTGCGCCAGCCCTCCTGGTATACGCCCGGTTACTGGAACGAGGATCTGGACGGGGAGCTGCCCCAGCTGGTGCACAAAGCAAAGGAACTGACCTGTGCAGGCAGCCGGACAGCCAGTTACTCCTTGTGCGACCTGAACGGCCATGTGAACAACGCCTGCTATCTGGACATTGCCTGCGATGCCCTGCCGCTGGAGGTGGTCAAGGCCGGGCCGTTGAAATTTGTCTCCGTCAAGTACCACCGGGAGATCCCGCTGGGCAGTCAGGTCGAGGTGTTCTATGCGCCCTCGGCCGATGGCTGGTATGTGGTGGGCCGCCGCGAAGAGCACGCCGCGTTTGAATGCTACCTGGAATTTACAAAATAAATCCGGAAAAATTACAATTATGTTACAAAATCTGCGAAAAAGGTCTTGCAAAACAGGAACAAAAGAGTTACAATATGGTTACAGAAAGCGATGAGCGCTTTTTGAGACTGAAATCTTTTTCTTCTTGTTGAATAAGAGATATCGGGTGCAGGGCCTTCTCCTCCTCCGGCTGTTCTCCTTCACAGCTGTCGGCCACTGTATCGCACAGGCGGTATCTCGCTTCGTGTGCAAAAAAGTCCGTCCGGTTTTCCGGTGCGGACTTTTTTGCACTCTAATTTGTGTCAGAAAACCGGCCTGTCAGGCGGAAAAGTATGACCTTGCACGTTTTTGGTGGTCAATTTTACTGTTTTTCCGCAAAGGACAGTTCTAAAGTTTGTTGCCACTGGGGTTTGTATTCTGACGGGGTTTGTGGTAAAGTATAGTCAATCAATTTATAAGCAGCAAACATGAATTATTTTGATGCTGGCCCGTTGTTGATGCGTTAAGAAAAAAGGAGTTTAGAGTATGGCTTATTTCTATGAAGAACCTTCCCGCACCTTTGGCGAGTACCTGCTGGTTCCGGGTTATTCCTCTGCAGAGAATGTCCCCACGGCAGTCAGCCTGAAGACCCCGCTGGTCAAGTACCGCAAGGGGGAAGAGGCCTGCCCGCTGGAAATGAACATCCCCATGATCAGTGCCATCATGCAGTCGGTCTCCGGCGATAAACTGGCCATTGCACTGGCACGTGAGGGCGGTGTGTCCTTCATTTACGGCTCCCAGAGCATTGAGAACGAGGCTGCCATGGTGCGCCGCGTCAAGAGCTATAAGGCCGGTTATGTGGTCTCCGATTCCAACCTGGCTCCCACCGCCACCCTGCACGATGTGCTGGAGCTCAAGGCCCGCACCGGCCACTCCACCATCGCGGTCACCGCTGACGGCACCCCCAACGGCAAGCTGCTGGGCATCGTGGCCTCCCGCGACTACCGCGTCAACCACACCCCGGATGACGCTCCCGTTACCACCTTCATGACCCCGCTGGAAAAGCTGGTCACTGCCCCGGAGAACACCTCCCTGCATGACTGCAACAACATCATCTGGGACAACAAGATCAACACGCTGCCGCTGGTGGATGCTGAGGGCAACCTGAAATACTTCGTGTTCCGCAAGGACTACGATTCCCACAAGAAGAACGTCAACGAGCTGCTGGATGCCAACAAGAGCTATGTGGTCGGTGCCGGCATCAACACCCGCGACTATGCCCAGCGCGTTCCCGCACTGGTCGAGGCTGGCGTGGATGTGCTCTGCATCGACTCCTCCGAGGGCTACTCCGAGTGGCAGAGCCGTACCATCGCTTGGATCCGTGAGCACTACGGCGACACCGTGAAGGTGGGCGCAGGCAACGTTGTGGATGCCGAGGGCTTCCGTTTTCTGGCAAAGGCCGGCGCAGACTTTGTTAAGATCGGCATTGGCGGCGGTTCCATCTGCATTACCCGTGAGACCAAGGGCATCGGCCGTGGTCAGGCCACCGCTGTCATCGAGGTCGCAAAGGCCCGTGACGAGTACTACAAGGAGACCGGCATCTATGTGCCCATCTGCTCCGATGGCGGCATCGTCCACGATTATCATATCACTCTGGCTCTGGCCATGGGTGCTGACTTTGTCATGCTGGGCCGCTACTTCGCACGTTTTGACGAGAGCCCCACGAACAAGGTGCGCATCAATGGCCAGTATATGAAGGAGTACTGGGGCGAGGGCTCCAACCGTGCCCGCAACTGGCAGCGTTACGACCTGGGCGGTTCCACCAAGCTGAGCTTTGAGGAAGGCGTGGACAGCTATGTTCCTTACGCCGGTCCTCTGGCCGATGGTGTCCAGACCACCCTGTACAAGGTCAAGAGCACCATGTGCAACTGCGGCGCACTCTCCATCCCCGAGCTGCAGCAGAAGGCCAAGCTGACTGTGGTTTCCTCCACCTCCATCGTGGAGGGCGGCAGCCATGACGTTGTGCTGAAAAATGCAACCCCCAATATTATAAACGGCTGAGCCTGAACAGGCTTGCAGGGCCGCTCCCGGAGCTTTCGGGGGCGGCCCTTTTGACAGTACCGGAAAAAAGATTTTTCTTTCTGCACGCAGGAAATTTACAAAAGCCCTTGCACCCGGGCGGCAAAGATGCTATCATGGTACAAACGTCCTGTCAAGACAGGGTGCAGGCCCACGCACTGCCGGAACAAAGGCAGGGGAGAAGGGGCTGTTTTTTCGGCAGCGGCAAGGCTTTTTCGCTGCTGCGAAGTACAAGGAGAGGAAACTTTTCATGGACGAGATCAAAGTTGTTCCGTACATTCCGGACGAAGATTATGATAACCCTGCCATGGTGGTGGATTTCTACGAATTCACGATGGCAAACTGCCTGTTCCTGCACGGCTTTAAGAACACCACCCTTGTGTTCGATATGTTCTTCCGTAAGAACCCGGACAACATGGGTTACTCCATCAGCGCAGGCCAGCGCAAGCTGACCCGGTTCCTGCTGAATTATCACTTCAACGAGCAGGATATCCGCTGGCTGCGCACCAAGGGTATGAGCGAGGAATTCTGCGAGTATCTGCGCACCTACAAGTGGAAGGGTGATATGTACGCTCTGCCCGAGGGCACGGTTTGCTACCCCCATGTGCAGATGGTCCGCATTGAGTGCGACCTGGTGGGTGCGATCCTGATCGAGACCTACCTGCTGCAGACGATGAACTTCCACAGCCTGATCACCACCAAGGCGACCCGTGTGACCGGCCTGAACACCCATACGCCCCGCAGCGTCATGGAGTTTGGCACCCGCCGCGCACAGGGCGAGAGCGCAGGCAATGATGGCGCGTATGCCGCTGTTCTGGGCGGCTGCATCGGCACTGCCAACTGCCTGGCTGAGATGAAGTATGGCTCTGAGGTCAAGGCGGTTGGCACCGTGGCACACAGCTTCATCGAGTTCTTCCCGACGGAGTTTGATGCCTTCAAGGCCTTTGCGGATACCTACCCGGATTCCGTCAGCCTGCTGCTGGATACCTACAACATCATGGAGAGCGGCCTGCCCAACCTCATCAAGCTGGACGACTACCTGATCGAGAAGTACCCCAATGACCCCAACCGCCGCGTCAAGAGTGCCCGTATCGATTCCGGCGATCTGGCCCGTGGCTCCAAGCGCCTGCGCAAGGCACTGGATGCCGCAGGCAAGCCCTATATCAAGCTGGTGGCCTCCAATGGTCTGGACGAGCGGAAGATCGCCAACATGGAGCTCTATGAGCACGCTCATTTTGATTCCTACGGCGTGGGCGAGAATCTCATCACCTCCGCTTCTGACCCTGTGTTCGGCGGCGTGTATAAACTGGTGGCGGTCAAGCTGCCGGATGGCACCTATCAGCCCAAGATGAAGTGCTCGGATTCTGCCAGCAAGGCCATCATCCCGGGCAAGAAAATGCCCTGGCGGCTCTACGATGAAAATGGTCAGGCCCAGTGCGATCTGATCGCCATGGATGGCGAGGTCATCGAAGCGGGCAAACCGGTAAAGATGGTCAACCTTGACCCGGATGCCATCGAGCGCACCATTACCATCACCCCCACCAGGGTCAAGCGGCTGCTGGTGCCCCATATCCTGAACGGTGAGCTGGCCATCGAACTGCCCGGGATTGCCGAGAAAAAGGCCTATATCGCAAAGCAGCTGACCGAAGAGACCTGGGAGACTGAGCTGCGCATCGAGATGCCGCATAAGCACTATGTCAATATGACCCCCGCTGTGGCCGAGTGCCGTGCCAAGATGTATTCGGAACTGCATGGCGGAAAGGTGTAACTTGACAAAGCAGGGTTTCTATTGTATTATAATAGCCGTTGTGTGAATCTTACATGTTTTGATACATGTTTGCAACTCCGTAACGACGGACTTGTGATAAATGTTTACCTCATCACCTGTTATTCCCGGCTCTCTGTGAATGTCCAGAGCAGCAGGGCTTTGTAAGCCGGGTTTCTATGCGCCACTGTGGTGAAATTGGCAGACACGAGGGACTTAAAATCCCTTTCTGGAGACAGAGTGCGGGTTCAAGCCCCGCCGGTGGCATGAGAAAGCTCAGAATTGTTCGCTGATTCGAATGATTCTGGGTTTTTTCTTTTTGCTCCATTTTTTGGAAGCATTGGAGGGGCGAGAGGGATTTTTCGCGAAAAAAGGAGGAGTCTCTCTCGTGCGTAACCGTGATTTAAGACCCGCTGCCAAGGCAAACCTCACCATCCAACAGGCCTTTGAAAGGTTCCAAAAGTACAACCGGCTCAAGAACCTCTCCCATGGCTCACTCGACTTCTACGCCGCTAAGGGCAGAAGCTTCTTTCGGTTTCTGGGCGACACAGAACAGCCCATCCATACCATCACAGAGGAAACGGTGGAGGACTATATCTTCTATATGAAGGACCAGCAGCTCCACGATACTACCCCCGGAATGTTTCGTATGAAGCCCAGAAGTGAAGATGATGTCTCCGAGGGCCATTACGCGGACTCACAGTGATGGACTGCGTAACATATTTATCTGTTCGTCGAGGTTCAGGATACTGAGCCTCACCTAGACGAATGGAGGTCTCAGCCTAAGGCGAGACGCATGATTAGATAGAGTAGTTTCCCAGAAGCTGTATTCTGCCGGTATACGGTATGAGTGCGGCTTGGGAGTTCTATCTTTTTGTGCGTCTTTTTTGTTGCTATTTTTTAGGAGGTGCACGATGTGGCGTAAAAAAGTATAAAAATATGCCAAAATCGCAAACGAATATAAGGAGTAAAATATGAGTTCTCTGAGTTTCTTTCCGTTGATCCCTGCTGTGACCACTGCTTCAGCTGCGCCGGTCTACCATGGCGGCATGATTCCGTGTC
>OGPQ01002385.1_pt1 | contig 10786 bp, 9 predicted proteins | sample 1552971 | NCBI WGS metagenome assembly OGPQ01 (sample SAMEA2580232, study PRJEB22360) | human gut metagenome | biome: human gut; feature: human-associated habitat; material: faeces | place: Denmark | collected 2008/2010 | reverse complement strand
TGCGCCGTCGGCATTTTGCTTGATAAGCTCACATTTCTCATCGTTGCCAAAATGATACGCATCACGCCGAATTACGGCTTTCACATCATCCCGAAAAGCCTGCAGTACGTTGCTGTTGTGTTCGGCGTAATCTACGTTTTGATTTATATCTCGAATGTGTTTCGTGTGCGCATTTCGCGCCCCATAGAGCTTCTGCACGGCACGAACGTCGGCGAGCGCGAGCCGAAGACGAAAGCGTTCATGGCCATTCTCGGCGTGCTGTGCCTCGGCTCCGGCTATGCGCTTTCCATTCTGTCTTCCCGTGAGCCTGTCCTCGCCATCTCTCTGTTTTTCGTTGCCGTCCTCCTCGTCATTATCGGCACGTATTTCCTGTTCACGGCGGGCAGCATCGCGCTTTTAAAGCTTTTGCGCCGCAACAAAAATTATTATTACAAAACAAGCCACTTCATCAGTGTTTCCGGCATGCTGTACCGCATGAAGCAAAACGCCGTCGGCCTTGCAAATATCTGCATTCTCTCCACCATGGTGCTCGTCATTTTGTCCTCCACCTGCTCGCTGTGGTTTGGCGCCGAGGATATGATCCACACACGCTACCCGGCAGAAGATCTGGTGAGTATGGAAGACCCGAACCACATGGTCGACATGGACACCTTTCTGACCGATGAGCTGAAAAGTGTTCCGGGCGGCAGCTATACGTCCTATGAATTCCTGACCGGCTACGATTCCGCAGAAGAAACCGAAGACCATTCCTCTGCAATCTTCATGAAAGACGGCACCGCGCAGGTCGACTCCATCACGCGTAACGTGCTGTTCTTTTCCGCAGAGACCTATAACCGCATCACAGGCGAAAACGTGACCGTGGAACCGGGCACGGCGCTTTATATGAGTGTAGACGGCGTACCTATGCCGGACACCATGACATTTGCGGGCACGACGTATACGCTTTTACCCACGCCGAAGTCCTTTAACCTGCGCGGCAGATATCACGCTTACGTCTCAAAGCCGTATGTCGTTGTTCTGCCGGATTATGCGGAAAAAAGTCAAGTCATCACGCCCACCGAGTACTACTGCATCTCGCTCGGCAAACTGAGAGATGAGGAACAACAGACGTTTTACGATGCGATCCGCGAAGACGTTACGACCATCATGCCGGACGAAGAAAGCGTATTCTGGGACGAAGACGGATACTTCAATTTTGAGTGCCGTGTCGAAAACACGAAGGAAATTCGCAGCATGTATGGCAGCTTCCTCTTTATGGGCATCTCGCTCGGCTTTGTGTTCACCATGGCGGCTGTGCTCATCATTTACTATAAGCAGATTTCCGAAGGTATGGAGGATAAGAACCGCTTTGCCATCATGCAGCAGGTCGGCCTCAGCCAAAAGGAAGTAAAGCACTCTATCCATACGCAGATTTTGACCGTTTTCTTCCTGCCGCTCATCACAGCCGGCATCCACGTGATGTTCGCGTACCCCATCATCCGCGCTATTCTGCGCGCTATGATGCTCAGCTCCGAAACGGTGTTTATTACCTGCACCGTCGCGTCGTTCCTCGTATTCTCCGTGCTCTATGCGGTCGTCTATGCCCTCACCGCAAAGGTGTATTACCGCATCATCAGCGAAGACAGCAAATAAAGATTACAAGATTTATTCCTGCAAAAAGCCCTCCGCATCCCGAAAAATCGGAAGCGGAGGGCTTTGCAATTTTTGTTTGAAGATTAAACGTTGAAGCGGAACAGAACGATGTCGCCGTCCTGCATTACATACTCCTTGCCTTCGCTGCGTACAAGGCCTTTTTCTTTCGCGGTCGCCATGGTGCCGCATGCCATCAGGTCGTCAAATGCAATGACCTCGGCACGGATGAAGCCGCGCTCGAAATCGCTGTGAATTTTGCCCGCAGCCTGCGGGGCCTTCGTGCCCTTCTTAATCGTCCAGGCGCGCACCTCGGGCTTGCCGGCGGTCAGGTAGGAGATGAGACCGAGCAGGGAGTAGCACGCGTTGATGAGGCGGTCAAGGCCGGATTCGGTCAGACCCATGTCGGCGAGGAAAAGCTCCTTTTCCTCCGGGTCCATGCCGGAAATTTCGGCTTCAATCTCCGCGCAGATCGGCAGCACAGCAGCGTGCTGCTCGTCGGCAATCTTCTTCACGGCGAGATAGCCGGGGTTGTTTTCAATGCCGTTTGCAAAGTCGGATTCGCTCATGTTGGCGGCGAAAATGATGGGCTTGTTCGTCAGCAGGTTGACGGAAGCGAGCAGCTCGGCTTCCTCCTCGTCACACGCTACGCTGCGGGCGGGCTTGCCGGCATCCAGCGCCTCGTGTACGCGCTCAAAGAACTCCAGCTCGCTCTGGTACTTCTTGTCCGCCTTGATCATCTTTTTCGTCTTGTCAATGCGGCGGTCAAGCACCTCAATGTCGGAGAGAATCAGCTCAAGGTCGATTGTCTCAATGTCGCGGGCCGGGTCGATGGAACCCTCGACGTGAATAATGTCGTCGTTTTCGAAGCAGCGCACCACATGAACCACTGCGTCCACCTCGCGGATGTTGGAGAGAAACTTGTTGCCGAGGCCCTCGCCCTTCGACGCGCCCTTCACAAGACCCGCAATGTCCACAAACTCGATCGTCGCCGGGGTGAACTTTTCCGGCTCGTACATTTCTGCCAGCTTATCGAGGCGCTTGTCCGGCACGGCAACAACGCCCACGTTCGGCTCAATGGTGCAGAACGGGTAGTTCGCAGACTGCGCCCCCGCATTCGTGATCGCATTAAAAAGTGTGCTCTTGCCGACGTTCGGCAGACCGACGATACCTAATTTCATATTTATCATTCTCCTTAGAAAAATTCCCGGATTTACTGGGCTTTTGCGATTTGGCTTTTGGATTTTACGCCATTTTTACGCCATTCTCGCATTAAAATATATCGGTTTTTATCAGAATCCCCCGTTTTCAGGGGGATTTTACTGCTGATAAATGTCCGAAATCAGCGCTTTTGGTATTGCACCGATTTTTTTACTAGTTTTTTTCTGCCTGCTGATTTACTGTCTACGCCATTTTTTACGCCATTTACGAATGGCTGATTAATAGACCGCATCTTGCTGGAACTGGATCATCGCCTGATTCATGGATTCATCGGTTACATGAACATATCTATCCATGGTTGTTTTTATGCTGGCGTGTCCCAGAAGGGTTTGCAGTATTTTAGGGGGCATACCGCTTTCGATTGCACGGGTTGCGTATGTGTGCCGCAGAGCATGCATACATACCCGCTTGATACCGGCTTTATCGCAAAGTTTGTAGAGGTGGGTATCATAAGAACTGTTTTTGTTCGGTTGCCCGGTGCGCCAGTTGATGAAGACAAGATCACGCATCACAAGTTTAGCCATCATGCCCGTGCGTCTGTCCACATATTCAAGAGTTTCAGATAAAGCAGGAGATTCATATCTCTCGTGCCTGTTATCCCATAATTTCTTGAATATGTCGTACGCCCTGTCTGTCAAGGGAATCGTCCGATAGCTTTGCTGGGTTTTCGGAGGACCCGCTCGCCAGAATTGCTGCGCATGGCGAAATTCGAGTGTCTTGTTTACTGTAAGCATCCGATGCTCAAAATCGATTGCATCCCATGTCAGTCCGATCAGCTCACCGGTACGAAGTTCGGTTTCAAGAATCAGCGCGTATTGCTCGTAATTGTGTGATTTTCGGGCTGCTTCAAGAAATTTGCTTTGTTCCTCACGGGTGAAGAATTTGATGTCATCTTTCGCACGCACAGGTTTTGAATATCGAACTCCGTCCATAGGGTGCTTAGCGATCACATCATTCATCTTGGCTGCTTTGAACATGGTTCCCATGGCGATATAAGTCTGCCGAATGGTAGAGCCTGCATAGTTTGCATCCATATCAAGAAGCACCTTCTTGCAGTGCATCGGTTTAACATTGGAGATAAGCATTTTACCCATAACGGGCTTGATATTATGTTCGTACCTTTCCCTGTAATTTCTGAGAGTATTGGGAGCAAGATCGCCCACAATGTTTTCTATCCAGAAGTTAAACCACTCATCGACTGTCATATCTGTAGGAACAAAAATATCGTCGTGTTTGTCAGCGTATTTGCTGTCTTCAATCCAGTTGCGCGCTTCGGGAAGTGTCTGAAAATACTTCTCGTGCCGTTTTCCGAATCGGTCAACAAATCTTGCGCTGTACAGACCGTCTTTTCTTTGATGAATACCTTTTCCACATTCCTTGCCTTTGAGGTTTTTGCCCATAGTTTTACTCCTTTCTGCCTGAGCGAAAAGAGCACACTACTAAATTCTAATCTTAGCATAAAGTGCTCTTTTTCTCAAGGCATAATTTGAAACTTTTCTTCTTTCGTTAGCGATTTATGTTAGATGATCAGACTCTGACTGATATATTCTTCGAACTCCTTGCGTTTTACCAGCTTTTTGGTGCCGACATACCGGCAGTATGCCGACGATGACGGCGAAGAAAGCTGTGAAGAGATTTGTGGAGATGACACATATGAACCGCTTCGCACACTGGTCCAAAAGGAGTTGACAGAAACGCTTTTCTCTGCTTACAACGCACTCTCCTACCAGGAACAGGAAGTGATTCGTATACGCACCGGGGTCTGCCCGGATTGCCATAGGGTGCAAAACCGGAAATATAAGTCTCCCACCTTCTATGAGACCGCCATAACCATTGGCCTTTCTTCTGCAGAAGCGGCTGAGAAGATCTATAGAGAAGGGAATAGGAAGATGAGGGGGACTCTTGCCAGTTCTTTTAGCGGTAGAAAGTAGCTGATTTTCTATGGCGATTACGTATGGAATTAACCTTACTCGTTGCGATAGTTCATTCCTTTCCACCAATATCCTCGCGTTTGGTTTTCAGAAGCTTCTGCTGGACACTTCGGGGTTAATAAGTTATAATTAATTCATATCACTAGAAAAGGAGATGCCATATGAGAATTGCAATGTGTGATGACGAACCCATAATTCTTGATGAACTGCAGAAGTTCTGTACTGCTTGCTATAAGCGTGCCGGTATCTCTCCAACGTGGCTGGTATCCAGTGATCCTAACTGCTTTATAGATGAGCTCGAAGCATTTGCGCCGGAACTCATATTACTGGACATTGATATGCCGCGTCTTACCGGATTTGATATTGCCGGAGAATTGCTGCAGCGGAACAATCGAGCTCTTTTGATCTTTATTACGAATCAGGAATCTCTTGTATACGAAACATTTCAGTACAAACCATTTGATTTTGTTCGTAAAAGCCGTTATCATGAGGATCTCGAACGTGTACTACTCCGTGCTGCACACGAAGTATCCGCAAGGATCGATGCCTTTACATTTCGTTCTGGCAGCGTTTCCGTCCGACTCCCGTTCTCTGACATCACACATCTCGAAGCTGATGGAAATTACGTAAAAATATATACTGCGGCAGATTGTTATTCCTGTCGTTCCACCATGCGTGAAATGCAGGAACAGTTTGATTCTCACGGATTCGTACGTATACACAAAGGCTTTCTGGTAAATTGCTCCGCTGTGCACCTGCTGCACACGGTCAGCATAACGCTGGAAAACGGAACAGAGCTCCCCATTGGGCGCGCTTGGGCAGAGAATGCCAAGCAGCAAATCATGCGGTCGTTCCGCTAAAGAGGTTATTCTATGCGAAAGAAAGTACTAGAACAGGAATTTATACGACTGAACGCAGATTATAAAGCTTTGCTGGACGAAACGATTCAGCTACGCGAGAAGGTAGCTACAGCCGATGAAGCTTTGGAAAAAATGCGTGCTACAGAAGAAAATGTGCGTTCTATCCATGAAAATACGCGTCGCTTAAAGCATGATATGCGCAACCATCTTATGGTCATCGCTATGTCTTTAGGAAATGAAAAGTATGATGAAGCTCGTACTTACACTGCACAGATTTTGGACAAGCTTAATCTGGAGTACTCTTATATTGACAGTGGAAATGCGCTATTGAATTACATTCTGAATTTAAAACTGCAGCAAGCCCAGCAGATGCAGGTACATATGCAGCTGCAGATAGAGAACCTTAAATTCCAAAAAATTGATAGTGTCGACTTCTCTTCTCTATTAACCAATCTACTCGACAATGCTATCCACGCCGCAGCAAACTCGGATAAGCGGCAAATTTCCGTATCCATCAGTAAAAAGCGCGGATATGAAGCTATTTCGGTACGAAACAGTATCAATTCCTCTGTTTTGGCAGTTAACCCGGATCTGCATTCTACACATGTACCTGCAAAAAAACAGGGCAGGGAAAAAAAGAAGATTGGAGCCATTATAGAAAAATACAATGGTTTGCTGGATATTTATGAAGAAGACCTTGTTTTCTGTGTGAACGTTATGCTGCCGGCAGGCTGAGACAGCAGTCAAAAAAATGATTATTAATAAAAAAGACAAGAATGAACCGTATTTTTACAGTTCACTCTTGTCTTCTTGTTATGCTTCGTGTTTGTATATTGCTTTAACAATTTCCTCGATAGGTGTTTCAATAATACTGATATCCTGCATTTTGCAGTGACTTGCCAGAAAAGCAAGTGCCTCTCCGGGCTGAAAATCCGACTGAGAAACATGGTATATCGACTCTGCGTCTTTCTTTTCAATCAATTCAAATCTAGTATCCTGAATCGCTTCTTTTGGATCGGCAAAAGTTACGCGGATACTGTAGCCTTTGGAGTACTGTTCCTTGAAGGCGTTGAGACCGCCGTCATAAAGAACACTACCGCTATTGATCAGAACTAAACGGTCGCATACACTCTCGATATCTGTCATATCGTGTGTTGTCAACAGTACCGTCGTGTTTTTCTCTTTGTTGATTTCCCGCAGAAACGCGCGGATATTATCCTTTGCGAGGACATCAAGACCAATTGTAGGTTCATCCAAATAAACTACATCAGGATCATGTATTAATGCGAGTGCCAGATTTGCGCGCATTTTCTGTCCTAAACTCAGCTGACGCGCAGGTTGCATAAGGAATTGATCGAGTCCAAGCAAATCGCAGAACATCTCTACATTTTTCTTGTAGGTCTTTTCTTCAATCCGGTACATCCCACGAAACAAGTCCAGTGCATCTTGTACCGGCAGATCCCACAGGAGCTGAGAGCGCTGTCCAAAGACTGCACCCATATGTAAGGCGTTCTGCTTTCGATTTTTGTACGGCTCAAGATTACCAACTTTTACATAGCCGCTGGTGGGCAACAGAATACCCGTGAGTATTTTGATTGTCGTAGATTTGCCCGCTCCATTCGGACCGATATATCCGACCATTTCACCTCGATTAATTTCCAGAGAGATATGGTCTACCGCGCGTTTCGTTAGATACTGCGGTGCAAAAAAGTTTTTCACATTTCCAAAAGCGCCATTGCGTCTATTTTTGATTTTGAAATCCTTAACAACATCATGTAATTCTATATAAGCCATAATAAACCCCTTTCTTATGTTCCGGTGCTTTCGTATTTATTAATGACTGTCCTCCAAGCGAGGAGTAGTAAGAGTACCATCACAATTGCAACGAGAGGAGACAAATATTGGATAAACACTGGAAAAATACCCATGTCCTGTTTTCCAAGTAAAGGCTGCAGTGGATAAAACGTCGTGAATCCAAGAGGTATGAAAACGGTCAGAATGATTTGCAAAGGTGTGCCGAAAATAGAAAGCGGATACTGAACAACATCCTTGAAAACATATGTAATGTTCTTAAGAGAAACATTGCCAATGGCTACAACACTTGGAAGCGAGGAAATCAAAAAGACGCATCCGGAGATAATGCCGCCCGATACCAATGTGATAACTAGCCAAAGTATGCCCCAAAGATTTAGTGTAACACCGAGAGAAATAAAGCTGAAAATCATTACAGTGGCAGATATTGTAAAGTGCGTAATATATCCAACATTGAAATTCGTGAATATTGCAAGGAAAAGTGAGTGTACCGGTCGAATCAGATAACTGTTCAGGTCACCAGTGCGGGCAAGATTCGGAAGCTGTCTGCAAAGGTCATGTGTAAATGTTGAACCGATTGCGTATGTGAATTGTGAGAAAGAATAGATCAGAAGTAATTCTCGAGAATTCCATCCGTTGAGAGATCCAAACCTTGAAACCAAAAGATACAAAGCCAGATACCGAAACACAAAGTTTGTACCTTGAGCCAAGATACCCATAATGAATGAAAAGCGATACTCGTTTTGAGACCGCCACTGTGTGCGAATAAATTGTTTTGCCAAGAATAGATAGAACATTACGGACCTCCTTTCTAGTCAACCGCCCTGAACTACGATTTTCTTTTGTGCCCGATACCACACAAATCGTTCCAAAAGCAACAAACCGAGGAGCCACAGTACTTGTAAACAAAGATTGAAAATGATTTGATTCATAGACAGACGCCCTAAATACATTTCCATCGGTATAAACAGAACACAGCGGAACGGCATAAACCATGTAATGATATTCAACTTGTCCGGCAAAAACCAAAAAGGAACCATTTCTCCTCCAAAAACATACATTGCTGCTGTCAAAAACCATTGGATATACCAAACATTTCCAAGCCAGAAAGCCGTATAGCCCAATATTGTGTTGAGAAGTAAAAAGATCATATTTCCGAGAAGAGCACTCAATAGAAAAAATAAAACGTCCGCGAGTGTGGCGGGAAACAAGAGTGCATTGTATACAATTTTTGCAGCTACAATGCAGGGAAGAATGCATGTGAAGAAATTAAACATTTTCTCTCCTAATTCCATTGCCGCATGCTGTGCGAGCAGGTTCATGGGACGAACCATCTGCTGGCCAACCTCTCCAGAATAAACGGCATCACCAATGCGGACACCGGGCCAAAGCTGCATTCCCACCAAAAATGTTGAGGAGATCACACTGTATGTAATTGCCTCTGAAAGTGTTGCTGCAGGGTCGACGTTTTGCGCATAGAGCGCATTCCAAACGGATACATTGATAAGTACTGACATGAAACTGTAAATCAGATTGACTAATACATTGATGCGATAGACCGATTGTGATCGAAATGATCGTCGTGCCAAATCGAACCATAACACAATACTATTCATAACATATCCTCCTTTTTGCTTGAATATAATATGCGAAATAAATCTTCGACCTGCGGTTCGTGAATAAGTATTTCAGACGCGTTGCAGGTGTGCAGGACATGATCAATAATGTCCGCTGCCCGAACTGATTCAGGATCGAAAGTGATTTTCAAATCTCCATCATTCCAACTGAATCGTTGTATTGGAAGATCCTGAAAGTCGGGAACTCCATCGAGAATTTGGAAAACCAACCGATTCGACAGTAAATAGCGATGACGCAGATCAGATAAGTCTCCTGAATATATACATATTCCCTTATCTAACACGATAGCTCGAGTGCAAATTTTATCCATATCATTCAGATTTTGCACCGCTAATAGGATTGTAGTTGAATACTTCTGGTTCATTGTCAGTAAAATCCGAATCATCTGTTCCTTCATTGAGGCGTCCACACCGACAAATGGCTCGTACAGTAAAAGCAGTTCGGGCATAGAAGTGATTGCTTCATAAAAGCGAACGCGTGCGAGTTCGCCGCGAGACAGCTGATGTACCTTTGATGAAAGCAACGCAGAAAGCTTTAATGTTTCAAAACACTCCTTCAGAAAATCATCTGCATCGAAAATTGCGTTTTTCTTTGGAGATACGATTCCAGACACGCGTTCATCAGGTAAAGATTCGGGAAGAATGAACGTCATACGGTTCCGGTCGATACGGCTCATCTGCAGCGGTGTACGGCAAATAAGACTCGGATTCTTCCCCATGACCCACAGTCTCCCATGGTCCGGATTATAGATACCGAGAATTAACCGAATAAGCGAACGCTTCCCACTGCCATTTGGGCCGATCAAGCCAACACAATCTCCTTTTTCAATATGAAAGTTCAAATCCCGTAACTTGAGACCGTTACCCGAAAAGCTTCGGCTTAAATGTTCTGCTGTGATCATTCGCGCGCCTCCTTGTTTCGTGTTTATATTTTATCTAAATTTGGGATGAATTCAAGGTGGTTGTGATAAACAGCGTTCAGGGTGGGATATAAAACGCATAATGACACGTTTGCAGCAATTGTTTCTTATGCTCTTATGAATAGATTGAGGACTGGAATACTTAATAAAATGCGTGAAATTGTATCATCTGCAAATATCGAGAAAATACATCTCGTTCTATCGACCTCTAGTGACTTTACTTTTTTCTTATCTCAGGGATTCAGTAAGTATCATGATCCGGAAATTATTGTATATCAGTACGATCGCAGTGATTCTCAGAAATATCCTTGGGGAGTTTCCAATAAGGCGCTTCCGACATCCGCGATCATTCGACAGACCTCCCAAGAACATTAATATCCAATAAAGAAAACACCCGGAGATGAGGGGTTAGCTCCCATCTCCGGGTGTGATTGTTTTTTTGTAGTGTGTATTCTTTTCGCAGCTGTACCGTCAAAAATCTACTACGCCATTTTTACGCCATTTCTGCGTGGGATGGCATTGAGATATATACGTTTTTATGCTTTTGGGTATTCTGAAAAAGCGCATGAAATCTAGTTTTATCGGCATTTATAAGGGAAAATGGAAATATGAAAACTTAGGTAGGGGACTCCGATACCTAATTTCATCTATAAAACCATCTTTCTTTGAATGTAGTCATGATGTAAACTCATACATAATCAGTATAGCATATTCCCCCTGCGCCTGCAAGAAAATTCTTCTGCTTTTTCCCTAAGCCCAAAAAGAAAACGGGCTTC
>OGPQ01002380.1_pt1 | contig 10799 bp, 6 predicted proteins | sample 1552971 | NCBI WGS metagenome assembly OGPQ01 (sample SAMEA2580232, study PRJEB22360) | human gut metagenome | biome: human gut; feature: human-associated habitat; material: faeces | place: Denmark | collected 2008/2010 | reverse complement strand
ACACCCCATTTCCTAAACAGTATACCATACTGTCTAACAAATGGGGTGCAGTTCATTTCCTTTATGGATATTTTTGTGGTACATCCGCTTTCTTCGGAAGGAAAGCCTATTCGCATCGTTAAGTTTCAAATTCCAGCTGCGGTGACAGCAATCCCTACAGGATGGAAAAATCGTTTTTATGGCCGTGTGGGGGAATCTCTTGTTGATTTATCGCAGGAAAAAATCGATAGAATTCGAGGTGAACGCAGAACTGATTGGACTAGAGAAATTATTGACGGGGTTTCTTTATCGCATCTGGACACAAAGGCTGTTTCGATTGCCAGAACCAATTACAGAGAACGCCTTTCCAATGCAGCTAATTCTAACGCAGTAGAAGAACTTGACAAAATGGATGATTACCAATTTTTGTCTAAAATTAAACTTATTCGGAATGGAAAAATAACGAAGGCTGCATTCGTTCTACTTGGAAATAGCGATTATTCGGATTTCTTTGAGGTTCCTCCGCAGATTATGTGGAGACTTTATGATCATAAAGGGAATACAATAGACCATGAAATTTTTGATATTCCGTTTTTGTGCGCTATAGATTCGGTTTACAAAAAGATTCGCAACTTGACGTATCGCTATATGCCTAATCAGCTAAGTTTATTTCCGACTGAAACGCAACAATATGATTCTTGGCTGCTGCGAGAGTTGCTTAACAACTGTATTGCGCATCAGGATTATACTGCGGATCGAAGGATATATGTAGATGAATTTGAAGATCGTATTGTAATATCAAACGCAGGACAATTTCTACCAGGAAATATTAAGACTGTATTAGAGCCGGCATATGCACCGCCATATTATCGAAATCCGCTTCTTGCACAAGCGATGGTCAATTTTAAGATGATTGATACTGCCTCGATGGGAATTCGCCGTGTTTATTCTATCCAAAAAGAAAAGCTGATCCCTATGCCAGACTATGACTTGTCAAGATACGATCAGGTTCGTGTTACGGTTTACGGAAAGGTTTTGAACGACAACTACACAAAAATTCTTTTTGAAAATCCCAATATGGATTTAGATACAGTGTATTTACTTGATAGAGTTCAGAAGGGAGAAAATATTAGCAGAATGGAAGCCGCTGCATTGAGAAAGCTTGGATTGATAGAGGGGAAAATTCCAAAGCTGTTTGTTTCTGCAACGGTGGCAGAAGCCCTGGACCAAAAAGCTCAATATATAAAAAATAAGGGATTTGATGATCAATATTATAAGCAATTGATTGTTGACTATTTGAACAAATGGGGCAAAGGGCAAAAAAGTGACTTTGATAAATTGCTGTTCGATAAATTGCCTGATTCCCTAACAGCCGTACAAAAAAACACTAAGATTCGAAATTTACTGGCATCACTTAGGATGGGCGGCATTATTGAAACCGATTCTGAAAACCATCAGCGTTCCAATTGGGTGTTGACGAAAAAATGAGATTTTTCATCATCTAATCAAGCTCTAATCAAGCGCGAACGCTGAAAAGTACAGTAGTACGTCGATTTTATTAAGCTGTTATATGGTGTAATTAAAGGTCTATGAACTGCCTGTTAAAATAGAACCGCATGAATGATACAAAAAGGAGTTCCACAGTACAGCCTATTGTAATCGTTTTCCGAACGCTCTGTAATTTTGGCACCCGCGCAGGCTGCGATCAAGAACCCCCGCAAGTAATTGCGTGAGGGCTTGAAAAAGCACAAATAAAGTATATGACCGCCCCGGTTTCTGTGATAGGAAACCGGGGCGGTTTTTTGCGCTCACGGAGGGGCAGATGAAAAATGCAGTATGAATATATACCATATAAAAATGAATATATGCTAGAATTTCGGGAAAATACTTGCATTTTCATTGAAATGGGTGTATTATAACACCTGCCGACGAAATGCCGACAATCAACAAGAGAGGGATCGATACTATTATGTCTTTGAAGAAGAAAATTGCTGCGGCTTTCATCGCCTGTGCGATGACGCTTGCCGTGGTTCCTTCCGCCTTCGCCTGCACGGCACTCTATGTCGGCAGCGACCTCACCGAGGATGGCACCACCATGTTTGGCCGGATCGAGGATCTGGGCACCAACGATTACAACAAGCTGTTCAACATCAGCCCCGCCGGGAAGCACACCGCGGGCGAGGTGTACGAGGGCTGCTACGGCTTTACCTACACCTTCACCCACGACAGCTACCGCTACACCGCCCGCCGGGACGACAACGGTCTGGGTGTCTGCCCGGACTGCGACAGCACCCACGAGCACACCCCCTATGAGGAGGCTGGCACCAACGAGAAGGGTGTCATGGTCTCTGCCACCGAGTCTCTCTACGGCACCGACGCCGTGCTGAGCGTAGACCCCTATGTGGACAACGGCATTGAGGAAGCCGAGATCACCACGGTGCTGCTGAGCGAAGCTTCCACGGCCCGCGAGGGTGTTGCTCTGCTGACCTCCATCTACGACAACGCCGGTGCAGCCGGCGGCTCCGGCGTGTTCATTGCCGACCAGAACGAGACCTGGTTCGTGGAGAACCTGACGGGCCACACCTACCTTGCCCTGAAGCTCTCCTCCAGCGTGGTCTTCATGCAGCCCAACATCGCCGCTATGGGCAAGATCGATCTGGATGACACCGACCATGTGGTGGCCTCTGCCAACCTGATCTCCGTGGCCCAGAAAGCCGGTACCTTTGTGGGCGATGCCGCTGCCAACGTCATCGACCTGGATGCCTCCTACAACGGCGACATCGCATCGGACCGCATGGCAGCCGGCCTGAACTACCTGTACGGCACCGACACCTTTACAAAGGACAACTACAGTGAGACCGACTTTGCCATCAGCAACGTCGGCGAGAACGGTGCCATCGTCCCGGTCTACTCCAACATCCAGCTGACCAAGAAGTTCTCGGTGGAGGATTCCATCCACTTCTTTCAGACCGAGCCCATCGGCAAGACGGGCAATGTGGAGACTCATCTGTTCCAGGTGAGCGCCACCGGCGATCTGAACACCGCCATTACCGAGTGGACCGCTTTTGACGACGACGTGTACAACGCCTTCGTCCCTTACTATCCGATGCTGACCACCGACACTGCAGATGTCTACAAGGTCTCGGTCCATAAGGTCACCCGTTCCGACGAGCAGCCCACCGAGGGCGTCTGGTATCAGGATGCCAAGGGCCGCTACTACACCTACCCGGACGACTGGACCGACTCCTTCTACGGCGTGCGTGACGCCCTCTCCAACCTGCTGACCTACGGCAGCAATGGCAATCAGGTCACCGCAAAGGATCAGGTTGCAGCCAAGGCCAGTTATGCCGCGCTCCAGCAGGAGATCATGGCCGACTACGCCGATATGAAGGCCGCCGTTGCCGCCGCCGACACGCTTGAGGCCAAGCAGGCTGCCGCCACCAACGCCAGCAATGCCATGAGCCAGAAGGTGTACAACACCACCCTGAAGATGTACAATAAGCTCCAGGCCAAGACGGCCGCCCGGGCATGGGTCAGCTCCCTGCTGCACTGAGGCTTTGCAGCGCCTGAGGCGTTTCCCATAAAACCGCAGCGCCCCCGGTTTCCATGACAGGAAGCCGGGGGCGTTTTGTGTATGACTGCTCCTTGCAAACGCCGCCCATTCGTTCTATATGACAAGGCAAAACTGCCGGAATTCTATTTGCAGGAAGAAAATTTGGAGAAGATCATTGCGGAGATGGGGTAAAACACACTGGAAATTCACAAATAACGTATCATCGTTGCTCCGAACGCTCTGTAATTTTGGCACCCGCCCAGGCTGCGATCAAGAACCCCCGCAAGGTTTTGCGTGAGCGCTTGAAAAAGTACAAATAATGCAAGTGAACCGCTCCGGTTTCCGTAACAGAAAATCGGGGCGGTTTTTGTGTCATTTGCTGAATCGGAAGGATCCGCTTGTAAAGTTGGGAAAAAAGGTGTAATATTGGTGTACAGAGATTTCGAACAATGCATGATATGTAATATCTCTGGAATCCGCATCAGCGGATGTGCTCCGAATGCTTGATAGGGAGCAACACTTTCCCCGCCTTGCGGGGGTAATAGCCGGAAAACGGCAGACATCAAAAAAACTGAAAAAACCATGAGAAAAGCAGCAAACATCCGCTTTATAGGACTTTTTGTGTGCTATTCTATCCTCAGAGAAACCCCGATGATGCGGAAAATGCGATTTTCCTGACTGCAGTGGAGGTGGAACAGGATGAAACAACGAGGTGTTCCCTACGAAGTGCGGCTGTTTGCAGGCAAAACAGACCCGATGAACAGCGGCTTTTTGCTGCCCCCCCGAATGTTTGCTGCCGCTCTGGATGCACCTGCGGGATACGGCGGGTATTATGGTATATCTGGTGCAGAGGTGGCTGCCGGATAGCGTCCGTCAGCATATCGGATTGGACGAGGACCAGCTGACACAGACCGCCTGCTTTCTGGGGTGGGTTCACGACCTGGGGAAGATATCCGCGGCTTTCCAGGGGCCAATGATGGCACATTTGCCGGAGCCCAGACAGCGCTTGGAAAAATACACAACGCTTCGGTACCGGGAACAGAACCGCAAGTATTCACGTCACGCGCTGGCGAGCGAGGCCATTTTGCGGTGGCTGAAATGCCCCGACGGGCTTGCATCAGTAGCAGGAGCGCACCATGGCAAACCACAAACCGGGAAGGACGTACTTGACCAGCTGGGCGATGAGGAAGAAGAAGGCAGCTGGGAATCCAACTATTGGCCCGAGGGCGAGCAGAAATTCTGGGAGAGCTGCTGGCGGGAACTGTTTGACTACGCCTTGCAGGAAAGCGGCTTTTCCAGCGTGGACGAGCTGCCGCAGCTGACCATCCCGGCTGAGATCCTGCTGACCGGCCTGCTCATCATGGCGGACTGGATCGCCAGCAATACCCGGTATTTTCCGCTCATCCCTGTGGAAGAGGTGGGCAGCGATACCCTGTATCCTGCCCGTGTCAATCGGGCGTGGGAAGCGCTGGACCTGACCTCTCCGTGGGAGGTGCAGTCGGATGTGACGGAACCGGGGGCGTTTGCGGAACGCTTCGGCTTTCCGCCCAACGAAGTCCAGCGGGCCATGCTGGAAGCCGTCAGCCAGGCCCAGGAACCGGGGATGTTCATTCTGGAAGCACAGATGGGCGTGGGCAAGACGGAGGCCGCGCTGGGCGCAGCAGAGATTTTAGCCAAGCACGGCGGCGAGGGCGGCATCTTCTTTGGTCTGCCCACCCAGGCCACCGCCAACGGCATCTTTGGGCGGCTGCTGGCATGGGCCGAAAAGCAGCCGGATGGGTTGGAGCACTCCATCAAGCTGGCCCACGGCATGGCCGAACTGAACGAGGCCTACCTCCGATTGCAGCAGGACACGGTGTGGGTGGAGGAGGATCTGGAAGCAGACCCCGATGCTGACCCGGAGAGCCGGGTGATGGTGCATCAGTGGTTCCGGGGCAATAAACAGGGACTGCTGGCTGATTTTGTCATCGGCACGGTGGATCAGCTGCTGATGGCGGCGTTACAGCAAAAACATGTGATGCTGCGCCACCTTGGCCTTGCGGGCAAGGTGGTGGTCATTGACGAGTGCCACGCCTACGATGCCTATATGAACTGCTATCTTGACCGGGCGCTGACCTGGCTGGGCCGGTACAAAGTACCGGTGATCCTGCTTTCCGCTACCCTGCCCGCCAAGCGCCGGGTCGAGCTGGTCAGGGCCTACCTGAATGGAAGAACTGCTCCGGACGGCCCGTGGCAGACCTGCAGGGGCTACCCGCTGCTGACCTGGACGGACGGCAAACGGGTGGAGCAGACGACTATCCCACTGGAAACCGAACCACGCAGAGTGGAGACATTCCCGCTGACCGAGGAACAGCTGACTGACACTCTGCGCAGTGCCTTGCGGGAGGGCGGCTGTGCGGGCGTGATCGTCAATACCGTGAAAAAGGCGCAGGCCATTGCGGCCCGTCTGCGGGCAGAACTGCCGGAGTTTGAGGTGGTGGTATTCCACGCTCAGTTCCTTATGCTCGACCGTGCCGCCAAAGAAGAGGCGCTGATGAAGCGTATCGGCAAGCACTCCACCCCGGAACAGCGGGATAAGCTCATTGTGGTGGGCACGCAGGTGCTCGAGCAATCCCTTGATATCGATCTGGATCTTCTGGTCACAGAGCTCTGCCCCATGGATCTGCTTTTACAGCGCATCGGACGACTGCACCGCCACGAGGGGCGGGCTCGTTCCCGGCCGGTGGCGCAGGCCCGCTGTGCCGTGCTGGACACTGGGACGGATGAGTTCGACGAGGGCAGCAAGGCGGTTTACGGGGAATGGCTGCTCTGGCGCACCCGCAAGTTCCTGCCCACCGCCATCACCCTGCCCCATGACATTGCCCCGCTGGTGCAGGATGTCTATGGCTGGGAGCCCGACCCTTTGCCCGCCAGCCCGCAGAGCACTGCGGCCCGGGTGGAGTACGAAAAGGCCCAACAAATCAAAATGGGCAAGGCGAAGACTTTTACCATCCTGCCGCCAGAAGAGCACAGAAAGCGCTCTTCCCGGAATACGCTGGATAATTGGATGGATGATGTGGGTGCTGTCAGTGACAACGGTGCCCGCGCGGCGGTGCGTGACGGAGACCCTTCTGTTGACGTGCTGGTGCTGATGCGGGATGCGGCGGGAAATGTCTGCTTCCTGCCCGATGAAACGGGGCATCCCGGTGCCTGCGTGCCCACGGACGAGCCGCCTCAGCCGGAGATGGCGCTTCAAATTGCACGGCAGAAGCTGCGCCTGCCCGGATATTTCAGCAAACGGTGGTCGGTGGAACAGACCATCGACGCACTGGAAACCCGGAACCGGGAAGTGTTCGGGTTGTGGCAGCAGTCACCGCTGCTGCGGGGAGAACTGATCTTACTGCTGGATGATCACCTGACCGCACAGCTTGCCGGGCAGGTGCTGCAATACGACCGTGAAAATGGTCTGACCTACCGGAAGGAGGAAGAGAATGAAGCAAATTGAGTATAATTTGCTGGAGGAACGCTGGGTGCGGGTGCGCGGGCAGGATTACACCGTGCAGGAAGTTTCTCTGTCGGATGCCCTGCTGCACGCCCACGAATACCGTGACCTGGCCGGAGAACTGCCCACGCAGGATGCCGCCATGCTGCGGTTGCTGCTGGCGGTTCTGCACACGGTGTTTTCCCGGGTGGATGAAAACGGTACGCCGGCCCCCTTTGAGGAAACGGACGATGCCCTGATCCGCTGGGAGGAGCTGTACCGGCTGGGGCATTTTCCGGAAGCGCCCATCCGGGCCTATCTGGAGCAGTGGCGTGACCGCTTCTGGCTTTTCCACCCGGAACGCCCCTTCTGGCAGGTGCCGGAAGCGAAGATCGGCACAGAATACACCGCTTCCAAGCTGAACGGGGAGCTTTCTGAGAGCAGCAACAAGCTGCGGTTATTCTCGTCCTATGCGGGCGAAGGAAAAGAGGGCCTGACTTATGCCCAGGCAGCGCGGTGGCTGCTGAGTGTGAATGGCTACGATGACACCTCTGCAAAGCCCAAGGGCAAGGGTCTGCCCTCGGTGGGCGCTGGCTGGCTGGGAAAGCTGGGGTACATTCAGGCGCAGGGCAGCAACCTGTTCGAGACTTTGATGCTGAACCTCACTCTGCTCAAGGATGGCGTAGAACTGTGGGGGGAGAATCATCCCTGCTGGGAACTGGAACAGCCCCACAGTGCAGAGCGCACAGAAATCGCCCTGCCGGACAATCCTGCGCAGCTGCTGACCCTGCAATCCCGGCGGCTCCTGCTCGACCGAGAGGGGGAAATCGTGACCGGATTTTCTCTGCTGGGCGGCGATTTCTTCGCAAGAGAGAATGCATTTGCGGAACAGATGACCGTCTGGCGTGACCCGGATGCCCAAAAGAGCAAAAAGACCGGGCAGGTCACCTTTGTACCCAGCCGTCACGACCCGGCCAAGCAGTTCTGGCGGGAGTTTCCGGCAGTGTTCTGTGAGGAAGGGGAAAGCGTCCGCAGGCCCGGCGTTGTCCGCTGGGTGGAAATGCTTCAAAATGACCCGGACTGCCCGCTGGAACGCAAGCGGCTGATCCGCTTTGCCATCAGCGGCATGAAGTATGGCGATAAGGATTTCTTTGTGAACGATTCCTTCAGTGACAGCCTGACCTTTCAGGCCGCGCTGCTGGGAGAACTGGGACGGCGCTGGACAGTGCCCATCCGGGATGAGATCGGGCGCTGCGAGCGGGCCGCGCAATGCGTCGGCCGCCTTGCCTGGGAGCTCTCCCTTGCGGCGGGAGATAAGAACGATACGACCGCGGAATCCGCCCGCACCCAGTTCTACTTTACCATCGACCAGCCGTTCCGGCTTTGGCTGCAGAGCATTGACCCCGAAACGGACAAGCTGGACGAAAAAGCCGATGAATGGCAGGAGAAAGCCCGCAAACTGGCCGCAGAGCTGGGCCGCCAGATGGTGGAGCGGGCCGGGAATGCCGCCTTTGTGGGCCATAGGGTCGAGGTGAAAACAGGCGGTAAAAAGGACGAAAAGAAAACCGTTCTGTATACGGCCCCCAAGGCCTACAATAGCTTCCTGTACAATCTGCGGAAGCTCTACCCGAAGAAAGAAGGAGGAACAGCATGATAACGGATGCGATCCATGATTATGTGGCCGGACAGCTGAGCGGGCTGTGGAGCCTGCCCAAACCCCAGCGGCGTGCCCGGCTGGCAGAGCTGCGCCGGGGCGTTGGGCATCAGCCCGGCGACCTGCCGGCGCTGTGGGGCAGCTTCCTGCAGGAACTGCCCAAAGAGCTCTGGGGCAGGAAAACGGCGGCAGGGGAGTGCCGGGAACCATCGGAAGCCGAGTGGGCGGTCTACCTTGCCCTGACTCTCTACGCCCTGCACCAGCAGGGAGAAGAGAACGTTTCCATGAATGAAAAGGGCTGCACGCTGGGCAGGGCGGTGCGCCTGCTGGCCCAGAATTCCGCAGCTGCCGCGCAGGACTGGACCGAGAGCAGCGTCCTGCGCCGGTTCAACGCACTGGCCACAGCGGATTCCATGCCCGAGGTGTCCCACTACCTCCGGGGGATGGTGCAGCTGTTCCGGGGAAATGAACCGAAGCTGAAACTGGATTACCCCCGGCTGGCTGTGGAGCTGTACCGGTTCCAGATCCCGGATCAGGCAGCCAATGTCCGCCTGCAGTGGGGCCGGGACCTTTACCAGATGAATGCCGACACACCTGAAACCGAAGAAAAGGAGAATTGAAATGGATACCAAGCGTCTGTATGTTGATTTTCATGTGCTGCAAACGGTGCCGCCCAGCTGTGTGAACCGCGACGATACCGGCAGCCCCAAGACGGCTGTCTATGGCGGTGCCACCCGCGCCCGGGTATCCTCTCAGGCGTGGAAGCACGCGATCCGCAAAATGTTTGCCGAAGAAATGGCCGACATGGTCGAGACCGGAAAACGTACCCTGAAAGCAACTGACCTTGTGGCCGGGGAACTGGCCGCACTGGCTCCTGAACTGGACGATGCCAGACTGAAAAAGGATGCAAAAAAGGCACTGGAAAATGCAGGCATCAAACTGAAAGATGACAACAACGCCGCCCTGCTCTTTTTGAGCACGGCCCAGGCCCGGGCGCTGGCCCGGCTGGCCGCCGAGGACTGCGAGGAGAAGGATGACTACAAAAAGGCCCTGAAGGAGAACCCTTCGGTGGATATGGCTCTGTTTGGCCGGATGGTCGCCAGCGATCCTTCCCTGAATTACGATGCCGCCGCTCAGGTGGCCCACAGCATCTCCACCCATGCCGTACAGAACGAGTTTGATTACTTCACCGCCGTGGATGACTGTGCCCCGGAGGATTCGGCAGGTGCGGGCCATCTGGGCACGGTGGAGTACAACTCTTCCACCCTGTATCGCTATGCCACCGTCAACATGGTGGAACTGGTGCACCTGCTTGGGGCTGAAAAGGCAGCCCAGGCTGTCCGGGTGTTCGGCGAGGCCTTCATCCGCTCCATGCCCACCGGAAAGCAGAACAGCTTTGCCAACCGCACCCTGCCGGATGCTGTCTATGTCACCCTGCGGGAGGATCAGCCTGTGAACCTCTGCGGTGCTTTTGAAAAGCCGGTGCGCAAGAGCCCCGAGGGCTATGCGGAACCCTCCAAGACGGCGCTGAAGCAGTATGCGCAGCAGGTGTATGCCTGCTATGCGGATGCTCCGGCCCAGAGCTTTGCTGTGGGCATCGGGCTGGACGAGCTGGCCCCGGCCATGCCCCTGAACCAGATGCTCACCGCGCTGGAACGTGCCGTAAAGGAGAAGCTGCCCGGAAATGAGGTGTGACCATGGCAACGCTGTTGCTTCGGCTGGCCGCGCCCCTGCAATCGTGGGGTGCGGATTCCAAATTTGAGACCCGCAAAACGAACCGGGAACCCACCAAAAGTGGTGTCATTGGCCTGTTGGCAGCGGCTCTGGGCCTGCGCCGGGACGATGCCGCAGGCCTTGCCCGGCTGAACGGCCTGCACTTTGCCGTCCGTGCTGACCGGGAGGGCAGCCTGCTGGTGGATTTCCACACAGCCAACCGGGAAGAGGATCGAAAAAAAGGCAAGGCTCCCTATGTGACCTACCGCCATTACCTGCAGGATGCGGTCTTTCTGGTGGGGCTGGAAAGCGAGGACACTGCCCTGTTACAGGAGCTGGAAACGGCCCTGAAACATCCGGCCTACCCGCTGTATCTGGGGCGGCGTTCCTGCCCGCCCACCCTGCCGCTCTGCCTTGGCATCCGGGCCGGGGAACTGCTG
>OGPQ01002376.1_pt1 | contig 10832 bp, 9 predicted proteins | sample 1552971 | NCBI WGS metagenome assembly OGPQ01 (sample SAMEA2580232, study PRJEB22360) | human gut metagenome | biome: human gut; feature: human-associated habitat; material: faeces | place: Denmark | collected 2008/2010 | reverse complement strand
AGATGCTAAAGATTCCTAGTTCGCCGAATTGTACCTTGTAGCCGTTCAGCAATTGTTCCACTAGACATGAGCAGGTGTCGCTTACCACGCCTTTTACCGTGCCGCGTGTGAAAACACCGTTGTGATCTGAGATGTGCTTCACGAAATCATCGAAACTCATCACTTTCGTCACTTGGTTCTTGGCGTACGCCTGTTCCTTTGCTGTCTCATCCAGTGGACTTTTCCACATGTAAGTTGAATAATTAATCATACTTCTTTTTTTAAAAGATTAAACTTATTGTTGACAATGCGAAAGTACAACCCCCGGATAGCGAAATCAAATCCGTTGATAACCGTTGACAAACTGTTTACTTTTCATTGACAAACGATTCATATATACCTTATGTCTGATATAACGATTACCATACACGGCGGCAATAACCAGATACTCCCCAACGCTACGGAAGCCATCCAGAACTTCTATGTGGGGGAATATTGCGGGGAGACCTCCCTAGAAGAGGGGGACGGTAGATCCGGTCTCATGCCTGAAACGATCCGTTTTCGTGCCTATATAAATAAAGAAGAGGATCTGGAACGCTATCTTGCGCAGATCGTCGAGTGCCGGACGGTTACCGAGTTGGCCCAAGTCATTCTGGTCATGCAAGAGAACGAGCTGAAAATAACCCCCGAGGAGATGGTCAAAGAGCGTTTCATCCGCCTCTTTCTACCCATCACCCCCCGAATCACGAAGGGTAAAAGCGTCAGCAACATCCGTGCCCGTATCAACGATGCGTGGAGCAGTCGTCTCAGACACCGCTCAACTGGCCGTTTTTGAGAAGATATACTGCATATGCCCGAGGATATATACTGCGTTAGGCAATTGATATATATTTCACAGGGCAATTCATATATACCTCGTTTTCCAAGGGAAACGAAAAGTGATAACCTTACTGAAAAAATTACGATATGACAGAAAACCATGAGCGGGCGGAACAAGCACGTTTCGTCTTCCATATCTACGGTTGTAATGTGCAGATCCTGCCCAATGCAACCCATGCGATCCAAATCATCCACCAAGGTGATGGTACGATCTTGCGGACGGAAAGCTGTATTACGCCCGCCGCTTCGGGACGCCACGAGTCACAGGCGCCGCCGTTGGGAAAAGTTAGGGCACTGAATATAAAACAAACAAAATACAAATGATGGATTTTCATAAGGGCAGATGGCGATTGGCCTTAGGCCGTCTGGTGAATTTGCGGTATATCAACCGTTGGATCATTTTTAGTGCGGACCTTTTCGTTTCGCTCTCCGTGTCGTTGCTGGGCGTACTAGGAATGTTCTCCATTCTGCATATACGTATAGGAGAGTCTGATGTGCTGAAAGTAGGCCTCTCCTCATTTGTGGGCAGTATCGTTTCGTTCTTGCTGTTCAAAGCATATCATGGGGTTATTCGCCATTCCACGCTGCGTGGCTTGTGGCGGATCGGTGGTGCTGCGATCGGCAAGTCGCTCTTAATGTTCCTGCTGCTTTGGCTGTTGAAAGCCCGTTTCAGCCCTTCTATCTATTGGTTGGGTGGAATCATGGACAGTACGTTGACGATCGTGATGTTGGTCACGTTGCGTGTCTTCGTGATCAATGTCTATAACAGCGTCCTCCTGCAACTCGGCAAGAAACGCAAGCGGGTACTGGTCTTTGGCACGGAGGAGGAGAGCGTGATGATCGCTACCTCGGCGAACCGTCAGGTATTCATGCAGAATTATAGCATCATGGGCTTCCTTTCCTTTGGCAATTCCAAGAAAAGCATCCGGATCGCGGAGTTACCGGTCTACCAGATCGAGAACGTGGAGGATCTGTATCGCTTGATCCCTCGCAACAGCTTGGATGGCGTTCTCTTCCCCAATATAAAGGTTGCCCATCAGGAGCGTGACCGTTTGATCCGTTATTGCGAGCAGGCCTCCTTGAAGACATTGGTAGTCCCGGAGATGGAGGAGCTACGTGGAGGTGAGGCGAAGCGTTCTGTTCGAGAGATCCGTATCGAGGATTTGCTAGGTCGTGAGGAGATCCATATCAATCTGGATGAGATCGGCAATCTGTTGGAAGGGAAGACCGTGCTTGTCACGGGAGCCGCCGGCAGTATCGGTAGCGAGATCTGTCGCCAGCTGGCTCATTTTCCGATTAAGAAGTTGGTTTGCTTCGACTCCGCTGAGACCCCGATGCATAATCTTCGTTTGGAATTGGAAGAGAAATACAAGGAACTGAACTTTGTTCCGGTGATCGGCGATGTTCGCAGCCCGGACCGTGTGGATTATGTGTTCCGCAACTGGCACCCCCAAGTGGTGTTCCATGCGGCGGCCTACAAGCATGTCCCCTTGATGGAAGAGAACCCCTGCGAGGCGATCCGAACAAACGTGTTCGGTACTCGTGTGATGGCAGATGCCGCTGTAAGCTATGGCGTGGAGAAATTTGTGATGATCAGTACGGATAAGGCGGTGAACCCCACGAACATCATGGGATGTAGCAAACGCTTGGCCGAGATCTACGTACAGAGTCTGAGCCTTGCGATTGAGCGAGGAGAGGTGAAAGGCGAGACACGTTTCATTACGACCCGCTTTGGCAATGTTCTAGGTAGCAATGGGTCGGTTATCCCCCGTTTCCGTGAACAAATCGCTCAAGGAGGTCCCGTGACGGTCACCCATCCCGATATCATCCGTTACTTCATGACCATCCCGGAGGCTTGTCGTCTGGTATTAGAGGCCGCGGTGAGATCTTTATCTTCGATATGGGTGAGCCGGTGAAGATAGCGGATTTGGCGAAGCGCATGATTGAACTGTCCGGGTTGCAGGTAGACAAGGATATCGAGATCAAGTATACTGGTCTTCGCCCCGGCGAGAAATTGTATGAAGAGCTACTGAACAACAAGGAGAACACGAAAGAGACCCCTCACGAGAAGATTCGAGTAGCGGCGGTTCGTGAGTATATCTATAATGTATTAACCGAATTGTCTCTCCGTGTCCAAATCCTTTTGATGGTGAAGGAGATGAAAGCCTTCGTCCCTGAGTTCAAGAGCCAGAACTCCCAGTTTGAGGAGTTGGATTGAATTGATTCGCCATCTCATCCTGTCGATTAATTATCCATATAGGATAACGTTTGCCAAACTCGAGTATCTCGGTTTTGGTAATGCACTTACTGAGCCTGCCCAATATGACAAGCATAAGTATGTCTTCAAGTTTATGCTTGAAATTGCCTTTCCCGGTTCTACGGTATTCAGGTACTGAAGTTACGAACTCTCTTAGATGTTTCATGATGCTGCCACTCGGACAGTCGAAGTGCTTTTTTAGTATTATTACACCTAAAAACTTCTATATCAATTGAATGAATCGTATTTTTTTCGATAGCAAAAATACAGGCGGAAGACAAAACCGACATCACGTCGCTCTTGAAATCCGCCTATAAAAAATCTTTTATATGATTAAAAAGAAACACCGAAGACGGTGCTTCGGCATCCCCGTTTCAGCGGCCTGTATCAGTTGGATATCCCGAACAAGGAGGTTCGGATCGGCTTGATGCGCAGCTTGTTGCCTAACTATGTGCAACGCCCCGCCGAGTTGAATACGTTGGTGGCGGAGAAGATTTATAATGGCGATATGGACGACGCTTTAGTTTTGATGCGCACGGTTCTCTCCACGATCCCCTATTGCGAGAATACGCATTACGAGGGACATTACCAACAATTGCTTTATGTGATTTTTACGTTGATAGGCAATTATGTGGACGTAGAGGTCCGTACCCCCAAAGGCCGTGTGGATATGGTGATGCGCACCCCGACCACCCTCTATGTCGTGGAATTAAAGTTGAATAAAACCGCGGATACAGCCCTTGAGCAAATCAATTTGCGCAATTACCCGGAGCGCTTCGCCCTTTGCGGATTACCCATCGTAAAGGTTGGGATCAATTTCGATACGGAGAAGCGAACGTTGGGGGATTGGGTGATTGAATAAAGAAGGTAAACGCAATATTTTTTACTGAACTCGGTTAAGACACTTTTGAAGTGTCTTAATGAGGAGTATGTCCTAAATTGAATACTTACTACCTGTTACTTTTGGTATAAAACAAACAACTTAACTGTGAATCATCTTTTTGAAAATCAGAAAGATGAAAAGTACTTTAGGGCTAAAAAAAAAATAATCAATATGAATAAAGAAATCAAGATCGCCGTGGCCGGAACCGGTTACGTGGGATTGAGTATCGCTACCTTGCTGGCACAACATCATCCGGTGACAGCGGTGGACGTGATACCGGAGAAGGTGGATCTTATCAACCGTAAGAAATCACCGATTCAAGATGAGTATATCAAGCGATATCTCGCTGAGAAAGATTTGAACCTGCGAGCTACGCTTGATGGCGAGGCGGCTTATCGTGATGCCGATTTCATAGTCATTGCGGCTCCCACCAATTATGATCCGCTGCGGAATTACTTCGATACACATCATATAGAGGATGTGATCGATTTGGTATTGAACGTCAATCCGGATGCCGTGATGGTCATTAAATCAACCATTCCTGTTGGGTATTGCCGTTCGCTTTATGTGAAGTATGCTCTCAAGTTTATGACAGATCCATCTCTTAAGGGACATTATTTCAATCTTCTATTCTCTCCAGAGTTTCTTCGTGAAAGCAAGGCCTTACTTGATAATTTGGAACCTTCGAGAATTATCGTGGGCTATCCTAAAGTACTCCCCTCTGATCAAGATAGAAACTGGGATGAGGAGAATGCGGCAATTGCAGCTATTGGCAATCCAAATGCGGAAGATTACGCCAAGATCTTTGCGAATCTTCTTCAAGAGGGTGCAATCAAGGAGAACGTTCCGACTCTATTCATGGGTATGAAGGAAGCAGAGGCTGTCAAACTCTTTGCCAACACCTATCTCGCTCTTCGAGTTTCTTATTTCAATGAGCTTGATACCTATGCGGAAGTAAAGGGGCTCGATTCACAGGCAATTATTAATGGCATTGGTCTCGATCCACGTATTGGCACTCACTACAATAACCCGTCATTTGGTTATGGTGGTTATTGTCTCCCAAAGGATACCAAGCAACTTCTTGCCAATTATGAAAACGTGCCACAGGCTATGATGTCTGCGATTGTGGAGTCTAATCGTACCCGAAAGGATTATATTGCCGATGCCGTACTTCGCAAGGCTGGCTATTACAATGAAAATGCTGTATGGGATGCCGCTAAAGAGCATGAATGTGTTATCGGTGTGTACCGCTTGACTATGAAGTCTAACTCTGACAACTTCCGCCAGTCTGCAATCCAGGGTATCATGAAGCGTATCAAGGCCAAAGGCGCAGAGGTCATAATCTATGAGCCAACTCTTGAAAATGGTACTTCATTCTTCGGCTCTCTGGTAATCAACAATCTTGAGGAGTTCAAACAGAAGTCAAAGGCCATCATCGCCAACCGCTATGACTCATGCCTCGATGATGTGATTGAGAAGGTTTATACTCGTGACATATTTAAGCGTGATTAACTCATGGTACAGTATAATGTAAATCTTGAGGGCAAGACCGTTCTCGTTACTGGAGCAGCAGGCTTTATCGGATCTAATCTCGTTAAGCGTTTGTTTAAGGATATAAAGAATATCAAGGTAATCGGTATTGACAGCATCACAGACTACTACGATGTCAACATCAAGTACGAGCGTCTCAAAGAAATAGAGGCTCTTAACCGAGATTGGGAGTTTGTTCATGCAAGCATCTCAGATAAGGTTGCTGTCGAGAAGATATTTACTGACAACAAGATAGCTGTTGTCGTAAATCTCGCAGCTCAGGCAGGAGTTCGTTACTCTATCACCAATCCTGATGCCTACATAGAGAGCAATCTTATCGGTTTCTACAACCTTCTTGAAGCTTGCCGTCATCATGAAGTTGAACATTTGGTATATGCATCATCATCATCAGTCTATGGTTCTAATAAGAAGGTTCCATATTCAACAGATGACAAGGTGGATAATCCAGTCAGCCTGTATGCTGCCACCAAGAAGAGTAACGAACTTATGGCACACGCTTATTCGAAGCTTTACAATATCCCATCAACAGGTCTTCGTTTCTTCACTGTATATGGACCTGCAGGCCGTCCTGATATGGCCTACTTCGGATTCACCAACAAGCTTCGTGATGGCAAGACCATCCAGATCTTTAACTATGGAAACTGCAAGCGTGACTTTACCTATGTCGATGATATCGTCGAGGGTGTAGTTCGCATCATGCAGCACGCTCCCGAGAAGCAGAATGGAGAAGATGGACTTCCAATCCCAGCGTACAAAGTATATAATATCGGTAACAATTCACCTGAAAACCTTCTTGACTTCGTCTCTATCCTACAGGAGGAGCTCATCCGTGCCAAGGTGCTACCGCAGAACTACGATTTTGAGGCTCACAAGGAACTTGTCCCAATGCGGCCTGGTGACGTATCTGTAACATATGCAGATACTACACCTCTTGAACAAGATTTTGGATTTAAGCCATCAACTTCTTTGCGTGATGGTCTTAGAGCATTTGCAGAATGGTATTCAACATATTATATATGCGTTGATAAATGACCATTTGTGCATTCCTTAAAGAGTAATTGATATATTATTTTATTTGAATCTGCATTATAGTATGTGGATCTGTGGGTTCAATGATTATTCCGCACAATAAAAATAATTCAGAGTGAAACACGCTTTTTTATTTTCAAATTAATCATATGTTAGATAAATCAAGCAAAATATATGTTGCAGGCCATAGGGGCCTCGTAGGTTCCGCAATTTGGAACAACCTCTTGCGGAGAGGCTACACCAATCTCGTAGGTCGCACTCACAAGGATCTTGATCTCACAGATCAGTATGCTGTAAAAAAGTTTTTCGATGAGGAGCAGCCTGATGCTGTAGTACTAGCAGCTGCCTTTGTAGGTGGCATCATGGCCAACAGTCTTTATCGTGCTGACTTTCTGATGATGAATATGAAGATCCAGTGCAACGTTATTTCCGAGGCATATGCTCATGATGTGAAGAAACTCCTCTTCCTTGGCTCTACCTGTATCTATCCTAAGAATGCGCTTCAGCCCATGAAGGAGGACTGCCTCCTCACTAGTGAATTGGAATACACCAACGAGGAATACGCCATTGCCAAGATTGCTGGTCTCAAGATGTGCGAGTCGTACAATCTCCAGTACGGTACCAACTATATTGCCGTAATGCCTACCAACCTCTATGGTCCTAATGACAATTTTCATCTGGAGAATTCGCACGTTATGCCAGCCATGATGCGTAAGGTTTATCTCGCAAAGCTCATCAACGATGGTAATTGGGAAGCTATTCGCAAAGACCTCAATATTCGTCCTGTAGGAGCAAATATCAAGGAAAATCGTTATGTCATTGATGGCAACAGTTCAGAAGCTGAGATTCTCAAAGTCCTTTCCTTCTATGGTATAGAGCACAACAAGGTGAACCTCTGGGGCACAGGTAAGCCTCTTCGTGAGTTCCTCTGGAGTGAGGATATGGCAGACGCATCAGTTCACGTTCTTCTCAACGTTAACTTCTCCGACATCATTGGTATCGAGAAATACTCATCAGTCCATTACGGCAACAAAGCGGATGGTGTAGTTGATCGCAACCACTCAACTGGTCGTGGTGGCGCAATCCCAAGCCTTGGCGAGATCCGCAACTGTCACATCAATGTGGGTACAGGGAAGGAAATCACCATTTGCGAGCTTTCAGAACTTGTAGTCAAGGCAGTAGGTTTCACCGGAACAGTTGAGTTTGATACCGCTAAACCTGATGGTACTATGCGTAAGCTCATAGATGTCAGCAAGCTTCATTTTCTTGGATGGACACATAAGGTTGATATTGAAGATGGTGTTCAGAAGCTTTTCGAATGGTACGAGGAGAGCATAAGTTGAAAACAATTCAATAACGCAAAAAATACAATTATGTCAAAGAATATTGCACTTATCACAGGTGTTACTGGACAGGACGGTAGCTACCTCTCTGAATTTCTTTTGGCCAAGGGCTATGAGGTCCATGGTATCATCCGCCGCTCATCAGTAGATTTCCGTGAGCGTATCGCGCACCTCGAAGGAACTCCAAATTTCCACCTGCATTATGCTGACCTCACCGACTCTATGTCGCTTGTGAAGCTTGTGGACAAGGTGCAGCCGACAGAGATTTATAACTTGGCTGCTCAGTCTCACGTTCAAGTGTCTTTCGATGCTCCTGAGTTTACTGCAGAGGTAGATGCAACAGGTGTTCTTCGCATACTGGAGGCTGTCCGTACCAATCACCTTGAGAAGAGCTGTAAGATTTATCAGGCATCAACTTCTGAGCTCTATGGTAAGGTAGAGGAGGTTCCCCAGAACGAGAATACCCCATTTCACCCATATTCACCATATGCTGTCGCTAAACTCTATGGCTTCTGGATTGTGAAGGAGTATCGTGAGGCATATGATATGTTCTGTTGCTCAGGCATACTCTTCAACCACGAGTCTGAGCGTAGAGGCGAGACATTCGTAACCCGCAAGATAACTCTCGCTGCTGCACACATTACCCAGGGTAAGCAGGATTGCCTCTACCTTGGCAATCTAGACTCCCTTCGCGACTGGGGGTATGCCAAGGATTATGTTGAGTGTATGTGGCTTATCCTCCAGCACGATAAGCCAGAAGATTTCGTTATTGCTACAGGTGTACAGCATACTGTTCGTGAGTTTGCTACTCTCGCTTTCCATCACGCTGGTATAGAACTTAGTTGGGAAGGTGAAGGCATTAATGAGAAAGGTATTGTAATATCTGGCCCTGAATTTCTTGTAGGCAAGGTCGTTGTAGCCGTATCTGAAGATTTCTATCGTCCTACCGATGTGGTGAATCTCTGGGGCGATCCAACCAAGGCTAAGAATGAACTTGGTTGGAATCCTATGACCACCACCTTCGAGCAACTCGTCGAGCTCATGGTTAAGCATGATATGGCTAAAGTCGCTGCTGATCATGCTGCTGAAGGTGTTCGCAAGATGAACCTTGCTGAGTATCTTGAAAAAGGTATCGTAAAGTAATATTCCAATTTGGAAAGTCGTTGTATAGGTAGTACATTTGTATGTGGTTCATACCACCAACGGCTTCAAATAGCTCCTTAAAAGGAGGGTTGTTCTGTCATAGAAGGCAAGGATATGACGTGTTTGCGTGGAAAATGCATGGTTTCGGTGGAGGTAGATACTAGGCACTTGTGGTGTTAGACAGTAAGATATTTTGCCATAATCATCGAGAAGCCATAGAACTTCATGTTCGAAGACAATAATATCAATCAGAACTTTGCCATTCCTAGATATGATGAAGTTATATCATAAGCGATAGAATTTATTTACAGAAAAAGAAGAATTCCAAAGATTTTTTTCATGCGTAATGAATAAAAGGGAGACTCTTGAAAGTACTCCTCAATATTGGATCTTTATGATATGCATGTTACTGTTTAGTATCGGAACATTTCTTTCAAAGTAAAATTTCATTGTTTCTGTCGGATTTAGGAATTTGTAATACGATGTTCTGAAGGTTGACATATGTAAATGTATGAAAAAAACATTCGTTATTAGTCTTATTTTTATTGTTTGTGGTATATTAGGCTTTGTTTGCCAATTGTTGTATGCCTATTTCTTTGGCTCAGGGAAAGAGATGGATATTTATTTTTCGTTGCTCTCCATTCCTGCGATTATAACAGGTGCGTCTGGTGCTGTTTTTTCATCTTTGTTTTTCCCTATTTTTGCTCGAATAGATTCAGTTGAGTTAGATTCTTATATTTGGACTATAAAAGAGTGTGTATCAAAAATAGCATTGCTTATAGCTGTTGTTGGCTTTGTAATTACATATTTTAATATGGATTACATTGTTGGTCCCATAGAAAAAACATATTATAATCTTTCTTTATTGTTGGCTTTTTTATTGTGGATTAATGCATACATGTCAATCGTTAATGGTTTTCTTTCTTCTGTTCAAAATTATTTCAAAAATTTTTTAATTGTATCTTTATCTCAGTTACTAGTATACATTTTTATCATATTATTTGTGCTTATTCTTCATCAGGTTATAGGAGTAAATTCTATTGCTTTTGGTATGCTATTTTCAGCCTTTATTTCTTATATAGTAAATCGATATTATGGTAATTTATTCAAGAAATCCCAATCGTATACCAAAATGGACTCTTTTGTAGTTGTCCAAAATATTATACTAATAATTATATCTTTTTTTCCATTCCATTCGTTTGCTTCAATTGCATATTTGTGGGCCGGACAACTAGATTATGAAGGTGGCGTTTCGCTTTTAGGTTATTCTCATAGTTTTTGCGGTTTTCTTTCTGTTGCTGCAAGTATGGGGTTGTCAACCGTTTCTTTCCCTGATCTTGCTAGGTCTCTTTCTTCAAAGAATAAGGAAATAGTTAACCAAGGATTTATTAATTTTTGGAAACAAATAGAAGCCGTCGTTGTTTTTTCAACATTTGTTGCTGTTTTTGCATCCGTATTTGCTTGCCCAATAATAAGTGTTCTTTTTTTAAGAGGGGAATTTGATAATGAAGCTGTTATTGGATTATCTTCAGTTCTTCCTATATATCTTGTGAATGGAGTGCTGATTGCAATAATGAATTTGACGAGGAATGTTTTTTATTCATTAAATAAGCAAAAAATATTTGCGGTTTTTAGTGGGTTAGTAACATTTATTTTCTTTTTTTCTTCGATTATATTTTCAACACAAGTAAATTATATCTTTGTTGGATTTGTTGAGACTATATCTATGGGATTGTTTGCTTTGATTTCTCTATTTTATATAAATTCA
>OGPQ01002366.1_pt1 | contig 10886 bp, 8 predicted proteins | sample 1552971 | NCBI WGS metagenome assembly OGPQ01 (sample SAMEA2580232, study PRJEB22360) | human gut metagenome | biome: human gut; feature: human-associated habitat; material: faeces | place: Denmark | collected 2008/2010 | reverse complement strand
TTTTCCATTTCTTTTAGTCCTACACTAGTATTTCCGTTTGCTCTTGGACTTCCATTAATCATAAGTACTCTTAATTTTTCTGCCATTATTTCTCCTCCTACAAACATTATTGTCTTATCTTCAAAGTTCTCAGATACTCTTTTTGTTCCGGCGTGATCCGATAGCTTTCGATTGCCTTCTGGATTGTCTTATTATGTGTCCATACGTCCATCTTCTGTTCTTCTAGAAATGGAAGAACCTGATCATACTTTTTGGCAAGTGCTGTTGCGAAATACCATGCCCTGGCCATATTTACATAATACTCTTCTGAACGGATTGCGGCAACCTTCCCCGGATATTCTAACTTAAATTCTTCTTCCAGATAATAGCGCATCAGCATCTCCATGCCATAGCGCACGGTATATGCCTCACCCGAATCCAGCCAGCGGCGAATGGGCACCAGCAGCTCCTTCTTGTGCTTTGCAAACACTTTGGGACAGAAGCAGTCGCAGGTGGCCCAGTTGTTGATGTAAGGCAGGAACGTTTCCGTTTCAGCCAGCGCCCTGTCGTAGTCCCGGATGAGCTCGATCAGGAACGCGTGGAGGTTGTTCTCTTCGTAGTATCCATGCGGCAGGGCCTGTAAAAACACCTCTGCCTGCGCTGTGCCCGCGAGCTGTTTTGCCAGCCTGCGCAGAGCCGGAACGCGCACGCCGATCACCGTTTCCGGCGGCACGGTGGGCATCAACGCACTGTGAAAGGTGCGGTATGCTTCATCCTGCAAGGCAAACAGCTGCGCACGAATAGCTTCTGCTTCCGGCTCCATCCTCTCTCCCTCCATTCTTTTCTATTGTAGCAGAGCCGTATGGAAAAGCAAGGCCGTTCCGGCATTCTTTTCCGGCGCTTTAAGGAACACGCAACATTGAAATCAACTTTCCGAATAAAGGCTTCCCCCGGTCGGGGGAAGCTGTCACCGCAGGTGACTGATGAGGGCGCAGGACAGCAACATTTTACCCTAAATACCCCTCATCCGGCGCTACGCGCCACCTTCCCCCCAAGGGGTGAAGGCTTTTGAAACCGACAGGCTTTGCGGTTGACCAGAAACTGTACCGTACGCGCTGAAGCCTTCACCCGGTCGGGGGAAGGTGGATGCGAACGCAGTGAGCAGACGGATGAGGGCGCAGGAAAGCAGCCGCTGCATTTTCCGGCAGCAACCCCTGTTTTTATTTGATCTCTGCTTCCCGCAGAGCTTTCTTCACGTTCAAAAGGTTCTGCGGGCTCACCGAGAAGCTGCGCAGGCCCATTTGCAGGTACTGCACCGTGTTCACCGGGTTGCCCACGGCCAGGCCGCAGATGGTCACCGGCACATCCCGCTCTCTGGCGGCGTCCATCACCATGGTGATGAGCTTTTTCATGGCGCTGCTGGCCGGGCGGTAGTAGTGCTCCGCGCTGGCAAGCTCACGGTCGGCGGCGTGGGTGTACTGGGTCAGGTCGTTGGTGCCGATGACCAGAAAATCGCACCCGTGGGCCACGAATTCCTCCGCGGTCAGGCAGGCCGACGGCACGCTGAGCATGACGCCGAAGGGGGTCTTTTCGTTGAAGGGCACGCCCCGCTCCCGCAGGCTCTGGCGGCAGTGCTCCACGATGTGCATGGCGGCGTCCCAGTCCTCCACATCGGTCACCATGGGGAACATCACCCGCAGCGGGCCCCGGTGGGCGGCCCGCAGCAGGGCACAGATCTGGGTTTCAAACTGGCGGGGCTGGCGCAGGCTGTTGCGGATGCCCCGCAGCCCCAGCTTGGAGGACTGCACCCCCTGATAGGCGTCCGCCATGGTGCGGTCGGCGCCAAAGTCGAAGGTGCGCACGGTCACAGGGCAGCCCTGTGCCGCGGCAAGGCAGGAAGAATAGAAGTAGAACTGCTCCTGCTCGTCCAGAATACGGCCCGGCAGTATCATGTAGCCGGTGCGCAGCAGGCCCACGCCCTGCGCGCCGGACTGCATGGCCGTGTCGATGTCCTCCGGCCCAAAGCAGTTGGCCAGCAGCTCAAAGGCTGCGCCGTCCCGGGTGTAGCCGGGCTGGCGGCCCAGCACCCGCATTTCCTCGTTTTCACGCTGAAGTTCACAGATGCGGGCTTCTGCCTGCTGGCGGGCCATCGCGTCCGGGTCCAGGATGCACTCGCCCTTGGTGGCATCCAGAATGACCGTGCGGCCGTCGCAGTCGTCCAGGAACTCCGGCCCCACCTGCACGATGCCGGGGATGTTCATGGCCCGGGCAATGATGGCGGCATGGCTCTGGCCGCTGCCCTCGGTGGTGACGACGCCCAGGATCATGCCGGAGGGCACACTGAACAGGTCGGTGGGCATCAGGCGGTCGGCGGCAAGGATCACCGGGTGGTCCAGTGCCAGCCACATGCGGGGCCGGTTGCCCAGAATGTTGATCACCCGGCTGGTGGCGTCCAGAATGTCCACGCTGCGCAGCTGCATGTAGGGGTTGTCCTTCATGTTGGCCAGCTGGTCGGCGTAACGCTGGCCCACCTTGTCCATGGCGGCAGCGGCGCTGATGCCTGCCTTGATGCAGAACCGCACCTCGTTCATCATGCCTTCGTCGTCCAGCATCATGCTCTGGAACTGCAGGATGGCCTGCTCGGTGGAAGCGGCCCGCTCTGCCATACAGTCCAGCTCGCTCTGGGCGGTGCGCACCGCATCTTCCAGCTGGCGCAGCTCCCGTTCCGGGTCAAAGGGCCCGGTGCTGAACGTTTCCACATGGCGTTCCAACCGGCTCACCTGCCCCAGCACAAGGCCCGGGGACGCAGAAACACCTTTACAGATCTTCATGTTCGGTCACCTCCGGCAGTTCCGGCGCGGTCAGGGCCTGCCAGACCAGCGCCTGCAAGAATGTATTGGGCAGCAGGGCTGCCAGCGCCGCCCGGCCCGCGTCCGCGCTGCCTGCAAACAACGGGGCAAAGCTGGCCATGCGCGCCGGGTCGCAATGCTCCAGAAACGCCTGCCCCAGCGTCCGGGTGGTGTAGTACACCGTGGGGTCTACCCCCACGTCCTCGGCCACGGTTTCCAGCGGGGCAAGCTCGGCGTCCTTCATCCGGGCCAGCAGCAGGGCCGCGTCTGCGGTAAGGGTCACGGGGTATTTCTCCCGCACGGCCTTCTGCACCGCGTCGAACCGTGCCCGGAACGCAGCAGCATCGGCGCTGCTGTCCGGGCCGTTGTCCACGGCATAGGCGCAGCCCCGCACCCGGCCAAAGGCCCGCAGGGTGTCGTAATAACCCAGCTCCACATTGCGGCGGGCGGTATCGGGGTCAAAGTGCAGGATGTCGCCCAGCTCCCAGTAGCTGCGCACCATGGTGGTGGGCAGACCGGTAAGGTTGGGGCGGGTGATGCCCACCCCCTCCAGGTCCACGCACACCAGCTCGTCAGCCCCCATCTTTTTGGCAAGGCCGGTGGGCATGTTGTCGCTGTAGCCGCCGTCCAGGAACTTGACCCCGTCGATCTCCCGCGCCCGCAGGGCAGGGAAGCAGGCCGCCGAGGCCATAAGGTAATCCTTCACCTGGCCCTGCGGGATCTCGTCCAGCGTCAGCTCCCGGGGCTTCAGGCCCCGCTGCTCCACCGTGACAAGGCCAAAGCGGATGTTGGCACGGCGCAGCGCGTCCTCGTCCAGCACCCGTTCCACGATCTCTTCCAGCGGCGAGACGTCCATACCGCCGGCCTTCACCACGCTGCGCAGAAAACTGTGCAGGGCCGACAGGTCGGCGTTTTCTTCGGGCAGCTCCATCACATCCTTGCTGCGGATGGTCAGCCACATATCCCGCGCCACCTCGTACAGGTCCAGCACGAACATGGCACCGTTCAGGCTGCCCACACTGGTGCCGGTGATGATCTGCGGGTGCCAGTCCAGCTCCATCAGAGCCTTCCACACGCCCACCTGATAGCTGCCGCGTGCTCCGCCGCCGGCCAGCACCAGCGCTTTGCACGGAGTGGTTTGGTTTTCCATACTGCCTGCCTCCCTGTCTGTCTTTGCTGAAATTATACCATATTTTCCGGAAAATTTCTCCCCGTTTTTTGGTTCCTCACGGCTTTTATACGGCTAAGATCCGTGGTATACTGGGCAGGAATCATCTTGAAGGAGGAACTTTGCCCCATGCGCTGCAAGCAATGGATCTTTGATATGGACGGCACCCTCACTGACAGCATGACCGTGGTGTGGCGGGGTGCCCCGCTGGCGCTGCTGCAGCGCTATGGCCGCACGCCAAAAGCAGACCTGAACGACGTGCTGCTGACCATGGGCATGGCCGACGGTGCCCGCTACCTCATCCGAGAATACGACCTGCCCCTGACCGAGGCGGAATATTACGACGTGATGCGGGACGTGATCGCCCAGCTGTACGAAACGGTGGACCTGAAGCCCGGTGTGCGCACCCTGCTGGCAAAGCTGCAGGCCGAGGGGGCCCGGCTGTGCCTGTGCTCCAACACCTGGTCCGACCAGTGCCGCACCGTGCTCACCCGGCTGGGCATCGCGGACTATTTTTCCTTCATCGTGGAGGCGCAGGGCGTGCTGCACAAGAGCCGCCCGGAGGTGTTCTTCGAGTGCATGCACCGGCTTGGCGGGGCCGACCCCGCCGCCTGCGCCGTGTGCGAGGACGCCATTTACGCCGCTTCCACTGCCCACAAGGCCGGGTTCACCGTGTTGGGCGTGCAGGACGCCGCCAGTGCCGACGATGCCCCTGCCATGGCGCAGGTGTGCGACCAGTTCCTGCCGGACTGGACCGCACTGGACTGGTCGAAGGTCTGAGAAATTTTTCCGCAAAAAACACGCCGGTGTTCCCGCTGTGGGAGCACCGGCGTGCTGTTATTTCAGGCTGTATTTCTGCTGCTGCACCCATTGCTGGAAGGCGTCCCGCACGGCACCCTCCCGCCCGCGGGGGATGGAGATGCGGGCCCCGCTGCGCATGCGCAGTTCCCCGGCAGAAAGCAGGTCCGCCTCGGCCAGATTGACCACATAGGAGCGGTGGGGCTGCAAAAAGCGCCCATCCGCCAGCAGAGGCTGTGCCACCGCAGAAAACGGCACCCGCAGCGACAGGGTGGGCACGTCCTCCCCGCTGGTGAGGTGGAAGTGCACGATGTGGTGGGTGCACTCCAGATATTCGATGCCCGCATAGGGCAGCGCCCGCAGGCCCTCGGCGGTGTTCACCGTGACAGACGGGCCGTATTCCGGCTCGGCGGCGCGGGCCAGCAGGGCCGAAAGCTCCCGCTGGCGCACCGGCAGCAGCAAATATTGCAGCGCATCCACCTTGTAGGCGCTGTAAGCGTGGGCCGTGGTGCGGGCCACAAAGGCCAGCGGGGCCCGGCGGCCCCGGCGGCGCAGCTCCCCGGCAGCCGCCAGCCCCACCGGCGCAGCCGAGCCAGAAAGCTCCAGCAGGTACAGGTCGTACCGCACGCCCTCCCCGTCCTTCCGCAGCAGGGCGTCGGTGTCCGGCAGGTGTTCCACGATGCAGGCGTCCGCTCGCCGGGCAAAAAATTCCATGCACTGGCGTTCCAGCCCGCTGCGCAGGCCCGCGTCCGGGCTGCACACCGCAATGTGAAAGATCACAGGATCCCTCCTCTTCAAACCCGCCCTTGCATTTTGCGCGGTGCGGGGGTATAGTAATCAAAAAACAACAAAGGAGACGCCGCCATGTCAAAGCCCCTTGTCAGCATCATTCTGCCCGTGTACAACGCCCAGAACCACATCGCCCGCTGTCTGGAGAGCATCTGCGCCCAGAGCTGGCAGAACATCGAGGTCATCGTGCTGAACGATGGCTCCAAGGATCAGAGCCTGCCCGTGTGCGAAGCGTTCCGCGCAAAGGACGAGCGCATCGTGCTGGTGGACAAGGCCAACTCCGGCGTGTCCGACACCCGCAACCTGGGCCTGAAGCTGGCCAGCGGCAAGTATGTGCAGTTCGTGGACAGCGACGACTATATCGACCCGGACTTCACCGAGCATCTGGTCACCGTTGCCGAACAGAACAACGCCGACCTGGTCATCGCACCTTACAAGATGGTGATCCCCGCCGGGGCCACCAAGCCCGAACAGGTGCTGGACAAGCTCCAGGACGAGCTGGGGGTCATGACCGTGGCCCGGCCCCCGGAGGTACGGGAGTACGGCTTTCTGCCTGCCGGGGTCTACACCCAGGACGAGTTTGCCCGGCATCTGATGGACAAGCCTGCCTCTTATTTTTACGGGGTGCTGTGGAACAAGCTGTACCGCCGGGACCTGCTGGTGGACCACCAGATCCAGTTTACCAGTGAGGTGCGGTGGGCCGAGGACCTGGTGTTCAATATGCAGTACCTGGAGTACGCCAACGTGCTGGTGTCCATCCCGGAGGCAGGGTACTACTATGTCCAGAACCCCCAGAGTATCTGCCACACCCAGATCAACCCGGCTTCCATCGTGCAGAACAAGATCCAGACATTCCGGTATTATAAAGACCTCTACACCCGCCTTGGAATGTACGAGGAGGTGCGGCCCCAGCTGTACAAGTTCCTGGTGGATATTGCAGAGAGCACTTACCCTTCCGGCCCCTTCAAGGAGGTCATCGACGAGGCCAAGGCATACTGGAAGGATGCCCGCGAGGACGTGCAGACCCGCACCGCCGAAGCGCGCGAGCGCTGGAACGGCATGCGGGAGGAGCTGCGGGAAACGGCGCAGGAACGCAGTGCCGAGCGGAAGGCCCGGCACGACAGCGACCCCAAAGAATAAGCAAAAACAACAAACGGGAAGCCGCAGGAGCTTGCACGCTCCGGCACGGCTTCCCGCTTTTTTATGCGATGTTCAGCGGCCGGGTGCTCAGCAGCCGATGGCGGCGCACTTCTTGGCCAGCCACTCGCGCTCCTCGTCGTTCAGGCGGGGTGCCAGCTTCTCGAACACCTGACGGTGGTAGTTGTTCAGCCAGTCCAGCTCGTCCTTGGTCAGCACACCGGGCACGATGGGAGAAGTGGCGATGGGCACGAACATGATCGGCTCAAAGCCCAGGAAGGTGCCGTACTGGTTGTCGGCCTTGTGCACGCACACCAGCTCGTTCTCGATGCGGATGCCCACCAGATCGGTCTCGTACACGCCGGGCTCGTCGGTCACGATCATACCCGGGCACATCAGGGTGGTGTTGCGGCCGTTCAGGGCGTGGGGGCCTTCGTGGACGTTGCCCACAAAGCTGACGCTGTGGCCGGTGCCGCAGCGGTAGTTGATGAGGTGCTGCCACAGCGGCTCACGGGCGATGGTATCCAGCATGTGGCCGTCGCAGTAGTTCAGCCAGACAGCCTTTGCAATGTCGATGTGGCACTGCAGGGTCCAGGTGTAGAACTTGCGCTCGTCCTCGGTCAGCTCACCCAGCGGGTAGGTGCGGGTGATGTCGGTGGTGCCGTCCATGTAAGTGGCACCGCTGTCCACCAGCAAAAAGCCCTTGCGCTGGAGCTTTGCGTGATCCTCCGGGGTGGCGTGGTAGTGCATCATGGCTGCGTTGCCGCCGTAGGCCGCAATGGTGCCAAAGCTCTCCACGATGAACTTATCGGTGGCGGAGCGGTACTTGTGCAGGATCTCGTCCACGGTCAGCTCGGTCAGCTCTTCGCCGGCTTCCAGACGCTTTTCCAGCTCGATCTGGAACCGCACCATGGCCACAGCGTCGCGCAGGTGGGCTTCCTTGTCGTGGGTCAGCTCCACTTCGTTCTTCACGCCCTTCATGGGCAGCAGCGGGTCGGCCAGGTCCTTCACGGTGAGGGCGGCGTTGTTCTCCAGCACCTGATACACGGCATAGTTCACGGTGGCGCTCTCTGCCAGCACGGTCTGGGGCTCGGTCTCAGCGGCCATGAAGTCCAGCACACTGTCGTACTCGGCCAGGGTCACACCGTTGGCTTCCAGTTCCGCCTTTGCCTCCGGGGTCACGCGGGCGGTGTGGATGAACAGCACGGCGCGGTCCGGGGTGACATAGCAGTAGGCCATGGCGTAGGGGGTGCACTCGATGTCCATGGCGCGCAGGTTCAGCAGCCAGGCAAGGTTGTCCAGCTTGCCCACCAGCTGGGCGGTGCAGCCCAACTCGGCCAGCTTTGCACGCAGCTGGCCCAGCTTTTCGGCCGGGGAGAAGCCTGCATATTCCTTGGGCAGGATCCAGGCCGGGGTAGCGGGCAGAGCCGGGCGGCCCTCGGTCCACAACTCATCCTCCAGGAACAGGGTCTTGATGGCGGCGTTCTTGGTTTCCAGCGCCTTCTTCACGCTGTTCACCAGCGCGCAGCTGGCGGTCAGACCGCACAGGCCCAGCTTGCCGCCCTCAGGCACCACCTTGGCGCAGTATTCCTCCACGGTGGGCACGCCCGGCTCCCCCATCCGCATCAGCTGGATCTCGGTGCCTGCGATCTCCTTCTCGGCCTGCACAAAGTAACGGCCGTCGGCCCAGACAGCACTCTCGGTCATGGTGACCACAAAGTTGGAGTTTTCACCATGGAAGCCGGAGAAGTAGGTCAGGGAGGTATAGTGGTCCGGCAGGTACTCGCTGGAGTGGGGGTCGCCCACCGGGATCAGGTACACGTCCACACCGTTTGCCTGCATGGCGGCACGCAGGGCGGCCAGCCGTTCGGGAACTGTATTCATGCTCATAGAAAAGCCTTCTTTCTCATATTTGCCGGAAGAACGTCCGGCGGCGGTGGTTTGCTCCTGCTTATTGTAGCATTCCGGCGCAAAGAATGCAATGCGGGAGTGTCGGCTGTTCCGGACGCAAACACGCAGCGGCCCGCAAAGACCGCTGCGCGTTTTTTCTTCACACGGTTGCCGTGCTGTCAACAGCCGCCGCAGTGTCGCCTGCATCCTGCGGGGGCTGACCGCCTGCCGGTCGTTGACCGTCCGTTGGCGGGGTCTTGCCGTCCGGGGGCATCCGTCCCTCTGCCGGAGCCTGCCCCCTTGCCGAATCGCTGCCCGCCGGGGCCGCCGGTTCCCCTTATTTGTCGTCCAAAACGCGAAAACGCAACCAAATTGCAAAAAATGTTACAATTTTTTCTTGAAAAAGGCCGTTTTCCCATTGACAGGCTTGCTATAATAGAGATGTAAGATTTTACGGGCCAGCGCTCTGCGGCTCTGTCTGCTAACAAAGAAAGAGGCATTCAAACTATGACCAAAATTGATATTTTTTCCGGCTTCCTGGGCGCCGGCAAGACCACTCTGATCAAAAAACTCATCAAGGAGGCCTTTGCCGGCCAGCAGGTCGTTCTGATCGAGAACGAGTTCGGTGAGATCGGCATCGACGGCGGCTTCCTGAAGGAGTCCGGCATCCAGATCAATGAGCTGAACGCCGGCTGCATCTGCTGCTCTCTGGTGGGTGATTTCCGCACCGCACTGCAGCAGGTGGTGGAGCAGTACCACCCCGACCGCATCGTCATCGAGCCCTCCGGCGTGGGCAAGCTGAGCGACGTGACCCGCGCCGTGGAAGGCGTGGCCGAGCACCTGGATGTGCAGCTGAACAGCTTTGTCACCGTGGCCGATGTGAACAAGGTCAAGATGTATATGAAGAACTTCGGTGAGTTCTACGACGACCAGATCAGCCATGCAAGCTGCATCCTGCTCAGCCGCACCCAGACCGCCAGCGAGGAGAAGATTGCCGCCGCCGTGGCCATGCTGCGCGAGAAGAACCCCACCGCCACCATCGTGACCACCGCATGGGACGAGCTGACCGGTGAGCAGATCCTGAAAGCCATGTCCACCAAGGACGACTTCAAGGCAGAGCTGATCGCCATGGCCGCCAAGGCAAACGAGAAGCACGCCGAGGAGGACGAGGAAGAAGAGCACCACCATCATCACCATCACGACGACGAGAACGGCGTGTGCAGCTGCGGCCATCACCACCACGACGATGACGATGACGATGATGAGGACGAGCACGAGCATCATCACGACCATGACGAGCATGAGCACCACCATGATCACGATGAGGATCATGACCACGAGGAGCATTGCTGCTGCGGCCACCACCATCACGATGACGACGATGATGAGGACGAGCACGAGCATCATCATGAGCACGGCGACCACTGCTGCTGCGGCCATCACCACCATCATCATGACCACGACGCCGATGAGGTGTTCACCAGCTGGGGCGTCGAGACGGCCCGCAAGTTTACCAAGGCCGAAGTGGAGCACGCCCTCACCGAGCTGGACACCGGCAATTACGGCATGATCCTGCGCAGCAAGGGCATCGTGGACGGCGGTGCCGACGGCTGGCTGGAGTTCGACTATGTGCCCGGCGAGTGGGAAGTGCGTGCCCGCGGCGCCGACGTGGGCGGCAAACTGGTGGTCATCGGCTCCAAGCTGAACGAGAAGGCCATTGCAGAGCTGTTCGGCTGCTGAGATGTAAAAGAAGGAGAAACCATCCATTATGGCAAAAGAAATTCCGGTCTACCTGTTTGTGGGCTTTCTGGAAAGCGGCAAGACCAAATTCATTCAGGAGACCTTTGAGGACCCCAACTTCGACTCCGGCGACAAGACCCTGCTGCTGATCTGCGAAGAGGGCGAAGAAGAGTACAACCCCAAGAAGTTCGCCTTCCCCGGTGTGACCGTCAAGGTGATCGAGGACAAGGCAGAGATGAACCCGCAGAACCTGGCCAAGCTGGAAAAGGAATCCGGCGCAGGCCGCGTGGTCATCGAGTACAACGGCATGTGGCTGCTGCAGGAGCTGGCCGATGCCCTGCCGGAAAACTGGCTGGTGTACCAGTGCATCGCCACCGCCGACGGCACCACCGCCCTGACCTATGCCCGCGACAACTCCATGCGCAGCCTGCTGCTGGACAAGATCGCCCGCAGTGAGCTGATCGTGTTCAACCGCGCCGAAGCTGTGAACAACGACGCCGCCCGTCAGGAGCTGCACAAGCTGGTGCGTCAGGCTT
>OGPQ01002363.1_pt1 | contig 10916 bp, 8 predicted proteins | sample 1552971 | NCBI WGS metagenome assembly OGPQ01 (sample SAMEA2580232, study PRJEB22360) | human gut metagenome | biome: human gut; feature: human-associated habitat; material: faeces | place: Denmark | collected 2008/2010 | reverse complement strand
ACCATGAGTTGACGTGAGCGTTGTTAAAGGAGGTGGGGTTGTTCTCAACGCCATAGGGTACACGCAGCATGGTCTGACCGTCTGTGCCGTCGGCAAGGGTCTGCTGATAGAATTCGTCGCCGCCCTGCTTGAATACCTTATAGGCGTTGCCGTTCTCGGCTGTACCGCTTTCGTCAAGGAGGGAGGAATCGATTCTCTTCTTTCTGACAAGGCTGACGAGCTTCATGACATCCCAGTGATCCTGCTCGGTGTAGCTGACGGAGCCGTGATCGGTTATCGCCATGATATCGAAGCCCAGCTCATAGTGGCGCTCGACCATTTCGGGCAGGGTGTAGCCACCGTCGCTGAAGAGCGTGTGACTGTGAAGGTCGGTCTTATACTGATGATAGGAGTCGAAATCGACGCCTGCGTAAGGGTTGCTGATAGTGTAATCAATTCTGCTTTCATTGCCCTCTGCAAAAGCACATGGAGCAAAAGATAAAAGCATCGCCGCCGCAAGGAGCACGGCAAGGATCTTTTTGCTGATTTTCATATTGAAACCTCCGCTGAAATTTTAATCAATTATAACAAATTCTTTTCGATTTGTAAAGGCTGATTGTCGGAAACAGACAAAAATATTAAAAAATATTCAATATTAAATTAAAAAACCTTAATGTAATATTTGCTATTTTGTGAACAGTGTGATAAAATAACACATATAAAATTCCGATTGGAGGTAACCGATGAAGCTTTTCAGCAGGATACGCGCGCTGATAATGCTGCCACTTTGGCTCATCTGCCTTTTGGTCGGCCCGAGGGCGCAAAGCACACCCGGCGTTGAGCTTGTTTCGCAGGATCTCGTTGTGCTCGGTGAAGCCTTCACCGCAGGGCAGGGAATCACCACCGACGGCGAGTATTATTACACCAGCGGAGCAATAACCGCCGTCAACACCACGGCGCTTGCCAAGAGAACTCTTGACGGCATGACGACCGTAAAGGTGCGGCTCAATCCCTTGCCCGATAAATGCAGGGAAAGGGGCAATAATCATATCGGCGGCATAAGCGCATATAACGGCAAGATATATGCCTCCGTCGAGGGCGGCGGCGAGTGCGAGGCGTGCATAGTCGTTTTTGACTGCAATACCCTTGAGCCTACAGGCGAGATATACGACCTGCCGAACGAGCTTTACGACGACGGTATCCCCTGGCTCGCCGTTGACGGCAATACGGGGCTGCTCTATGCCTCGGGCTGGTCGCGCAAAAAAGAGATCAGGGTGTATGATGTCAACGACGGTATGCGTTTTGTAAAGGAGATCACCGTCACCGGCACGGAGGATATCCATCGCATACAAGGCGGCGAATTTTATAACGGCACTCTCTATCTCTCAAGCGACACCGGCGAAGAGAGAGACGGCAAATGGACAAAAAATATCCTGAGCGTCAACGTCGAGACGGGCGAAACCAAGAAAGCGTTTGAGCGAAACGTCGGCAGAGCTAAGGTCGAGGCCGAGGGGCTTACCTTCCTCCCGACTGAGGACGGCGCAAATATGCATGTGCTCGACTACGATAAGCTGATCGGTCTTTATGTTCATCACTACAAGGTCGATGTCTGATCTGCAAATATTTTAACGGGCGAATGCCCGAAGGAAAGGAAGATATATACTAATGAAAAAAGTCATCAGCGTCCTGCTGGCGCTGGTATTGGCGTTCGGCGCTTGTGTGCCGGCGTTTGCCCATTCCGCACAGCAGGCAGGGGAGTGCAGCGACCTCCCCGTGGTAATAGTCAGAGGCATGGATTTCAACGGCCTGAGCATTGATTACGGCACCGAGCGGCAGCGCCCGGCAATCGCTCCTATAGACGCAAAGGGCGTTGTCGGCTGCCTTGTCAAAATGATATACAAGGGAGTTATGAATTTCAGCTTCGACCCCGCCATGGATGAGCTTCTTGACTATGTCAACGAGATCATGGGCGGTCTTTCGATGAATCCCGACGGCTCGTCAATGTATAATGTCGGTTACAAGAAATACCCGCTCAGCGCAGATCACTATGAAGAGGTCATAACCGACAATCGCAACGAGCCGGGCATCGCAAGAGCCTGCACCGAGACCTTTGCAGAGGGTCATACATATTATTTTTATTATGACTGGCGCATTGATCCGTGGGAGGTTGCCGACGATATCAACGAGACGGTAAACACCGCTCTCAGAGAGACCGGCCACGATAAGGTCAAGATAGTCTGCTCAAGCATGGGCGGCATTATGACTGTCGCTTACCTCACCAAATACGGCTACAGCAAGGTCGAGCGCTGCCTCTTCATGTCCTCCACCTTCTGCGGCGCTCAGGTAGCCTCGGATATGCTGACCGGCAAGGTCGAAATAACCCCGGATAACCTTTATAAATATGTTCTTTCTCTTGTCGGCGATAAGCCCGCAGCGGGCGTGTTTATCAAGGCGCTCAACAAGCTCGGCGCGTTCAAGGCTGTCACCAAGCTGACCGATTTTATTATTAATAATTATAAGGAAGAGGCTTACGAAAAGACCCTCACTCCGATATTCGGCTATATGCTGCCGCTTTGGGGTCTTGTGCAGCCGCAGGATTTTGGTGACGCTCTCGATTTCATATTCGGCGACAAACAAAAGGAGAATGCCGAATTCATCGCAAAGGCCGAGAGACTTCAGCTTATGATGAAAAACAGGGATAAGCTCATCAATGAGATGATAGATAACGGCGTTAAGATAGCTATCGTGGCGCATTATGACACTCCGCTTGCTCCCGTTTATGAAAGCGCAAACTTCAACGGCGACGGCGTGCTCGAGACTTATCAGATGTCCGGCTATGCGACGGTCGCTAAATACGGCGAGACCCTCGGCGACGATTATGTGCCCGCCGATCCCAAGTATCTCTCACCCGACAGAACCGTTGACCTCTCGACGGCGCTCTATCCCGAGTATACTTACATAATCAAAGGCGCTCCTCACGTTTCATGCTCCTACGGCTCGGATATGAGCGGCTTCCTGATGTGGCTGCTCAGCTGCGACGGCGAATTCTACGCGGGCGTTAATGAGAAATACCCGCAATTCATGGCCTCCGATAAGAATCAGTCCCTCAGAGCATTTGACTGATAAAATCGAATACAAATAAAAGATCGGGGCTTCCGTTAATCGGAAGTCCCGAGTTTTTGTGAGTTATACGATTACTGCTTTGCGCCGCCGTCAAATTTCTCAAGCACCTTGACGCTGACTGCGAAGCAGCCTGCAAGACCTTCAAGATTCATGTTGTCATATGTATCTCTGCGGGTGTGGTAGTAGTCCTCGAGCTTGTGGTTGAGACCGGTGATGCCGGTTGCTCTGAAGCCTGCCTGTGCAAAGGCTGCGGAGTCGGTAGCGCCGCCGAGCGGGGGAACCCAGCCCTTCTTGCAGAATATGCCGAGCTCCTCGGCACACTCCATAAAGAGGTCGGAAACATCCTTGTCAGCCTTGACGGTGCCGTTAAGGTCGCGGTAGTTGGTCATGAGCTGCTTCGGGTCGTGAATGGTATCATAGGAATAAATGAAGGTGGGCACATCGTCAAATTCGCCCTTGTGAGCCTCGCACCATGCCTTGGCGCCTCTGAGACCTGCTTCCTCGGAGCCGGAGAGGATAACGCCTATCTCGGTGTTCTCAAACTCGATGCCTTCATCCTGAAGTGCCTTGAGGATAGCTATGCCCATGTAGCAGCCGGAGAGGTTGTCGTTTGCGCCGTCAACGACTCTGTGCTTATTCCACATGAAATAGAGACCGATGAGGAAGGGGACAAAGATAAGGCCGATAAGAGCGCAGGTGGTCATGGCGGAGGATTCGTTGACTATCTTGGAGACAACGCCGAACTTGGCGCAGGCAATGATAGAAAGAACGAGATAATAGAGAGCGCCGACGCCGCAGATGATGGCATGGCTCTCAAAGCCGACGCCGCCGAGCTTGTAGTTGACAGGCCATTCCCATGCTGCGTCGGGGTGACCGTTGAAGATGATGCGGCGCTTGACTTCGCCCGTGCACTTCTTGATGGCAGTCACATTGTGACCGATCTTTTTGGGGAAGAGGAAATCGACGAGCTTTTTGTATGCGCCGAACTGCATCAAAGCAACAAAGAGACCGAATACGATAAGGATAGCGGAGACTATGGGCAGACCGACAAAAAGCAGCACGATGGCAAGCAGCACGCTTGTCAGAGTGATGTAAAGCCAGCCGTAGAATGAGCCGGGATGCTCCTCAAAGGATTCAACGTCCGCACGGTCGCAGCCGCAGTTCTTTTTCAGCACGTCAGCCATGTAAACGCAGGCCTGCTCCTCGCCCTTGGAGCCGGGGGCGCGCTTCTCGAAGTCCTTGCATATATGCGTGATTTCTTTGAGCATATACTTTGCGTATGTTTTTTTCTTGGCGATAATGTTACTCAGGTCCATTTCTTTTTCTCCTTCGCAGATTATTTGGGGAATGCAATACAGTTTTTATTATAAAGCATTAATAAAAAATTGCAAGCATAATTTAATATTTTATTAACATTCCCGAAGATTTTGTCCGAACTTGGTGAAATCTTTGGCTTTTGCGATTGATTTTTGCGCCGCAGAGTATTATAATCGATCTATATAATGTATTAGCGTCCGAAAGATGTAGTAATATTATCAAAACCGTTTTCAAACCCCTTTGCGCAGCTTTAAGCGCCGTTGCTCTGTTTATATCTGCCGTTCCCGGGCTTTTTGCGGGCACGGGAACTCATATTTCCTTCCTCTCCGCTTCATTTTATGACAGTAAACCGGGCAAATATACCCCGGGCATGACCCTGCCGGAAACAATAGCGTTCATTAAGAATTGCGCCGAGGAAAACGGGCTTAACGATTTGATCTACGGCGTTGACGAGGGCAGGCTTCTTTGCGGCAATTCTGCGGGCACCGATGATAACCAGCTTCTGACACGCACCGTCGGCTACACATGGCAGCCGGCTTATGATGCGAGGATATTCAGTCAAATGATTAATGCCGGCGGCGATTATTTCTCGTCGTGGGATTTCCTTACCGGAGGTCTGCTCGAGGGTATCCTGACTGTCAGCTATCATGTGGCGTCAAACATTTCGCGCTTCTTTGCCCCGCTCTCGAGCATTTTTGCGAGGTCGCCCGCCTCACCCCCGTTACACGCACCGCCGAAGTGAAAGACGGGGTGCTCGATTTAGAGTACACTCTCGGCGCAAGCAACGTCCTTTTCCTCGAAATAAAATGAACACGGCCGGAGCGGTGAAAGAGCCGCCCGGCTTTTTGAGCGTTTTTCTGTTAAAAAGCGGTATAAAAATTCAAAAAGGTCAAAAAAAGTTTTAAAACAAAAAATCAGAGAAAAAACGAGATATAACGAGCGTTTACGAGTTAGAATGAGAAAAATATTTGAATTTTTTTGTTCCCAACTACTTTTTCACGGTTCTGATAAAAAAATTGTTGACATTTGCAGATTTTTGCACTATATTTTATTTTAATAATTCGCCTGTACCACGGCAGAGAGGGGCTGCATAATTGAAAAAAAACGTTATTATTGATCTGAAAAACATCTCCGTCACATTCGGGGATAATCAGGTGCTCAAAAATCTCAATCTGTATATCCGCGATAAGGAGTTTATAACTCTGCTCGGTCCCTCGGGCTGCGGTAAGACGACCACCCTGCGTATAATCGCCGGATTCATTGAGCCGGACGAGGGTGAAGTGATTTTTGAAGACAAGTTAATTAATGGTGTACCGCCTCACAAAAGGCAGGTTAACACCATTTTTCAGCGTTACGCGCTTTTTCCTCACCTCAATGTTTATGAGAATGTTGCGTTCGGTCTGCGTATCAAAAAGCTGCCTGAGAAGCAGATAAAGGAGACTGTCGAGGAGATGCTGGCTCTTGTCAACCTCAAGGGCTTTAATAAGCGTAACATAAATTCGCTCTCGGGCGGCCAGCAGCAGCGAGTCGCCATTGCGAGGGCGCTTGCGGTAAAGCCCAGGGTGCTGCTGCTCGACGAGCCTCTCGGCGCTCTCGACCTTAAACTGCGTAAGGATATGCAGGTGGAGCTGAAGAATATCCAGCAGCGCCTCGGCATCACCTTTATTTACGTTACCCACGATCAGGAGGAGGCCCTCTCGATGTCCGATACCGTCGTTGTTATGGACAGCGGCGTTATCCAGCAGATAGGCACTCCGCTCGATATATATAACGAGCCGAAGAACGCTTTTGTTGCCGATTTCATCGGCGAGAGCAATATCCTTGACGGTATTATGCTTGACGACTGCCTTGTTGAATTCTCGGGCCACCGCTTTGAGTGCCTTGACAAGGGCTTCGCCAAGAACGAGGCCTGCGACGTGGTCGTGCGCCCCGAGGATGTGGACGTTGTGGAGCCCGATAAAGGTATGCTCTGCGGCGTTGTGACTTCCGTCACATTTAAGGGTGTCCACTTTGAGATAATCGTTGATATCGGCGGCTTCAAGTGGATGATACAGACCACCGATTATCAGGCCGAGGGCAGCAGGATAGGCCTCTTTATCGAGCCTGACGCGATACATATTATGAAGAAATCCGAATACTCGGGTATGTACGGCGACTACAGCTCGTTCAGCGAAGAATTTGACGAGCTTTCAAACGCGGAGCTTCCCGAGGACGAGGAGGAGGTCGAGGAATGAGCGGCCGTTCTTCTCTCAGGGCGAAGCTGATATCCTCGCCGTATGTGGTTTGGTCGGCGCTGTTTATCGTCGCCCCGCTGATATTCGTTGTCTATTATTCATTTACAAACCCGAGCGGTGACTTCACCATCGACAATATCTCGGCGCTGAGCAAGTATGCGCCCACATTTTTGCGCTCTATCTGGTTCGGCATAGTCGCCACTGTCATATGCCTGCTGATAGCGTTCCCACTCGCCTATATCATCTCACAAAAGACCGAGAAGGTGCAGCGCACGCTTGTTATGCTTGTCATGCTGCCGATGTGGATGAGCTTCCTCATCAGGACCTATTCATGGATGGCGCTTTTGCAGGATACAGGTATCATCAATTCGTTCCTCGCAAAGCTCGGCATTGACCCGATACATATGATAAACACCTCTGGCGCCGTCATACTCGGCATGGTCTATAATTTCCTGCCGTATATGATAATGCCTATTTACTCTGTCATGGCGAAGCTCGACTACAGCATGGTAGAGGCGGCGCAGGATCTCGGCGGCAACAGGCTCACCGTTATAAAGCGCTGCATAATACCGATGAGCATGCCCGGCGTTATCTCGGGCATCACCATGGTCTTTGTCCCGTCGGTCAGCACATTCTATATTTCACAAAAGCTCGGCGGCGGCTCCTTTGACCTCATCGGCGACGTTATCGAGCGCCAGTTCCAACAGTCTTATAACTACAATCTCGGCGCCTCGCTCTCGCTGGTGCTGATGGTGCTTATCCTTATCTGCATGGCGGTCATGAACCGCTTCAGCGGCGACGAGGAGGGGATGGTAATATGAAAACTGCGTCTAAGATCTATGCGGCACTCGTGTTCCTTTTCCTCTATGCGCCAATTATCGTTCTGATCATCTTTTCGTTCAACTCCTCAAGCAGCACGAGCGTATTCAGCGGCTTCTCACTCAGATGGTATGAGTCGCTATTCCAGGATAAAGCGACTTTGCGCGCGTTCTACAACACCATTATCCTTGCCGTCACATCGTCTGTCATTGCGACGGTGCTCGGCACGGCGGCAGCCGTCGGCATCAATAAATACAAAAAAGGCTTCATGCGCTCATCCGTCATGGCCGTCACCAATATTCCGATGATGAATCCCGAGATAGTGACGGGCATCTCGATGATGCTGCTCTTTGTGTTTGTCGGCAGACTGGTCAATTCGGAGGCCGTCCTCGGCTTTGGCACGCTGCTGATAGCCCATGTCACATTCGGCCTGCCTTATATTATCCTCACCGTGCTGCCGAAGCTGCGTCAAACGGATAAAAACCTTGCGGAGGCGGCGCAGGATCTCGGCTGCCGACCCGCTCAGGCGTTCTTCAAGGTCGTACTGCCCTCGATAATGCCTGGCATCATCACCGGCATGATAATGGCTTTCACGCTCTCGCTCGATGACTTTATCATCAGCTATTTTACCTGCGGTCCGGGCTTCCAGACCCTGCCGATAGCTATATTTGCGATGACCAAGAAGCGCGTAAAGCCCGATATGTACGCTCTCTCCGCCCTTATTTTCGTGAGCATCCTTGTGCTGCTCATCCTTTATAATTTTGCGCAGCAAAAGAGCGACGAAAAAACAAAAAGCAAGAAATAAATCTATCTGAAAGGAGCGGCAAAACAGTGAAAAAATTCTTTGCCATTCTTTTGGCGTGTGCTTTGGCGTTCGTACCCTGCACGGCGGCCTTTGCGGCGCAGCAGAGCGATATCGACGCCCTCAGAGGCACCAAGCTCTATGTTTATAACTGGGGCGAATATATCTCCGACGGTGCGGACGATACTCTCGATATCAATGCCGAGTTCGAGAAGAAATATGGCATCGAGGTCGTTTACGACACCTACGACAATAACGAGGTCATGTATTCCAAGCTAAAGGGCGGCGGGATCGCCTACGATATCGTCATACCCTCCGACTATATGGTAGAGCGTATGATAAGCGAAGGTATGCTTGAGAAGATCGACTTCGACAATATCCCGAATTTCAAGTATATCCCAGACAAATACCGCAACCTCGGCTATGACCCGACCAACGAGTATTCCGTGCCCTATACCGTCAGCTATATCGGCCTTATCTATAATACCACCATGGTTGAGGAAGCTCCCGACAGCTGGACTGCGCTTTGGGACGAGAGATATTCGGGCAAAATTCTTATGATCAATAACCCGAGGGATGCCTTTGCCATCGCTCAGAGTATTCTCGGCATGGATTATAACACCGACGCCCCTGCCGCTTGGCGGACTGCCGCCGAGCTGCTCAAGGAGCAGAAAAGGGTCAACCCCAACTACGTCAACGACGAGGTCTTTCTCAAAATGGAGTCGGGCGAGGCTGCGCTTGCACCTTATTTTGTCGGCGATTATCTCACCATGAAGGAGAATAACCCCGACCTTGCCTTCGTTTACCCCAAGGAGGGCGTCAACTACTTCTTTGACTCCGCCTGCATCCTCAAAGGCTCAAAGAATAAGCTCGCCGCAGAGCTGTATATCAACTTCCTGCTCGAGCCTGATGTAGCCCTTGCAAACGCCGAATATATCTGCTACGGCAGCCCGCACAGCGAGGTGTATAATAACCCTGATTATACCTATTATCACGATGAAACGCTCTATCCTGAGGAGGGGAGCGTCAAGACTCAGCTTTTCAGAAATCTGCCCGCGGAGACGCTGGCTCTTATGAGCTCGCTTTGGGATGACGTCAAAAATTATATCCCGTCCGGAATTTCGCCCAACTCGTTCTTCTTCGGCGGCACAGATCCCGCAGCCGAGCCAAACGTCGACGGCGAAAAAATGACCGAGGAGACCGTCAAATACGCTGTCTGCATCGGCGTTTTCGTGCTCATCTGCCTTGCCTATGTGATTTTCAGGTACGCAAGGAAAAAATACAGAGAAAAAGTATAATTTATGCTGCCGCATCGTTCAAACGGTGCGGCGGTTTTTTCAATATTGCGGATACATAAAAAATTTACAGAATATTAACCATAATCACAGTTGACGGTTTGACGATAATATTATATAATATTACACTATAATGGAATAATCGGTCAGTGTATCCGAAAAGGAGAAGTTATGATAGATAAAGAGTTTTTAACATTCAGCGAGAAGCCCCGTGAGCTGCCGACCGTGGCGCTCAGAGGGTTGGTCGTGTTCCCCGATATGTTCATTCACTTTGAGGTGGGGCGAGAGAAGTCGATAAATGCGCTCAAAGAGGCCATGGATGGTGGGCAGGAGGTATTCCTTGTAGCTCAGCGTGATGTGTCTGTCGACGACCCAGACTATGACGAGCTTTACGATATCGGTGTTATCGCCAAGGTGAAGCAGCTTATTCGCATGCCCGGCAAAAACACCAATATCAGAGTGGCGGTCGAGGGTATCGCAAGAGCGAGGCTAATTGGCGGCGTTACCGGCAAGAATTCAAAGTGCCTGCGTTCGCTCATTGTGCCCGTTTCCGAGCTGCCCGTTGCCGAGGAGCTGCGCGATTATTCAAGAGCGCTCGTCCGTCACGCCAAAGAGCTCTTTGCCGACTATGTCGAGGTTGCGTCGCAGATGCCCGTTGATATAGTCACCGGCGTTATGCAGAAGTCCGAGCCGGGCGAGCTTGCCGACTATGTTGCGGGCAATATTATGATAGAATATGAGGACAGGCAGCGAATACTTGAGGAGTTTGACAAGATTAAGCGCCTTGAGGCTCTCTGCGTGCTGCTTGCCGACGAGGGCAATCTGCTCAACCTCGAGGCTGAGATAGGCGAAAGAGTGCAGGAGCAGATAGACAAGAATCAGCGTGAGTATTATCTGCGTGAGCAAATGAAGATAATCTCCGAGGAGCTTGGCGGCGGAGTGTCGCAGGAGGAGGAACTTGATGAGTTCCGCCGTAAGATATTTGAGCTGAATGCCTCCGACGATATCAAAGATAAGCTCTTACGCGAATGCGACAGGCTCGAGAAAAGCTCGCCGCAGTCGCCCGAAGCGGCGGTGAGCAGGAATTACCTTGAGATCTGCCTTTCGTTGCCATGGGATTCAAAAGAGAATACCGATATTAAAAAATCAAAGAAGATACTTGAAGCAGACCATTATGGTCTCGAGAAGGTCAAGGAGAGGATACTCGAGTATCTTGCCGTCAGGGCTCTTGCGCCCGATATCAAGGGGCAGATAATCTGCCTTGTCGGCCCGCCGGGAGTCGGCAAGACCTCGGTCGCTCGTTCGATAGCGAGGGCAACAGGCAGGAAATATGTCCGTCTTTCGCTC
>OGPQ01002353.1_pt1 | contig 10945 bp, 8 predicted proteins | sample 1552971 | NCBI WGS metagenome assembly OGPQ01 (sample SAMEA2580232, study PRJEB22360) | human gut metagenome | biome: human gut; feature: human-associated habitat; material: faeces | place: Denmark | collected 2008/2010 | reverse complement strand
GCACCTTCACGCCACTACTGGTGGCTGACTGCCAATCCTAAGATCTGGAGTTATTCCAGTCTGCGGGTCGGCGAAGAGCAGACCTATACGCTGTACAATGACAACGGGAACAAGCGCAGGATTTTCCAGAATTTCCTCGATGCAAAAGCCGGGGATCTTGTGATCGGCTATGAGGCCAATCCGGTAAAGCGAGTGGTAGCTCTGGCCAAGATCACACAGGAAAGCAACGGCAAAGAGATTTATTTTGAAAAAACCGAGAGCCTGACTTCCCCCATTGACTATGCTGTACTGAAGACTTTCCCTGAGCTGGAGAAAATGGAGTTCTTCGTACAGCCGAACGGAAGCCTGTTCAAGCTCTCGGAGGGTGAGTACAACTTTATTCTGGATCTGATCCGGGATGAAAACCCTGCTCCCGTCCGGCAGGCATCTGCCGACAGCTACACCAGAGTTGATTTTCTGCACGATGTTTTTCTGAGTGAGCAACGCTATGAAGTGTTGGTTTCTTTGCTACGCCACAAGAAAAATATCATTCTGCAGGGTGCACCCGGCGTTGGAAAGACCTATGCTGCCAAACGGCTGGCGTACTCTATAATGGGTCAAGCTGATTCCTCCCGGGTTGAGTTTGTTCAGTTCCACCAGAATTACTCCTACGAGGATATCATGCTGGGCTACCGGCCGGACGGCTCCGGCTTCAAGCTGACAGAGGGTGTATTTTACCGCTTCTGCCAGAAGGCTTCCAACGACCCCGACCGAGAATACTTTTTCCTGATCGATGAGATCAACCGGGGCAACCTGAGCAAGATCTTCGGCGAGCTGATGATGCTGATTGAAAGCGACCATCGGGGCGAAAAGATCACACTGGCCTATAACGGGATGCCCTTCTATGTCCCGGAAAATTTGTACATTATCGGTATGATGAATACTGCCGACCGCAGCCTGGCCATGATCGACTATGCGCTGCGCAGACGCTTCAGTTTCTTCGAGATCGAACCGGCGTTCACCTCCGATGGATTCCAGAAATATCAATCTGCGCTTGACAATGAAACCTTCAATGCTCTGGTGGAACAGATCAAGGCATTGAACCGGGAAATTACCACAGATGCCTCCCTCGGTCCCGGATTTCGTGTTGGTCACAGTTACTTTTGTCTGGCCGACCCTGCCGCCTGCACCACTGACTGGATGCGCTCTGTGGTGGAGTTTGACCTTCTGCCTACGCTGGCAGAATACTGGTTCGACGCGCCCGACAAACTGCACCGTTGGGAAAAGAATCTGCGTGGTGTTTTCAATGACGACTGACAAAGGGATTTTTATCCAGAACATCTACTATATGCTCTCCTACGCCTATCAGGTGCTTCAGCAACAGGATTATCAGTGCATTGCCTCGGAAAAGTTTGAGCACATCGACGATTTGTTTGCCGCCATCCTTGCAAAGGGCATTTTTCGGCAGCTGAAGCAGGGGCTTTATCGGGAATATGTTTCCCGAAGCGAGACACGGTCGGTTTTGCGGGGAAAGCTGGATCTTCCGCAGACTATTAAGCTCCGCATCCAGCACAAGCCGCAGGCCGCCTGTACTTTTGACGAGCTTTCCGAGGACAACCTGTATAACCAGATCCTGAAAACCACCCTGCAGGTGCTGCTTCGGGACGAGAACGTTTCCGCTGCGCGCAAAGTGGAATTGAAGAAAGTGCTGCTGTTTCTGGACACGGTTTCTGCACTGCTTCCCTCTCAAATCCCATGGAGGCAGTTACATTATCAGCGGAGCAACCAGAATTACGAAATGCTGCTGAATCTCTGCTATTTCGTGCTGCACGATATGCTGCAGACCACAGAGAGCGGCAGCTATAAAATGACAGCATTTTCGGATGAACGCATGGCAAAGCTGTACGAACGCTTTATTCTGGAGTATTACCGGCAACACCATCCCTATCTTACTGAAGTCAAGGCTGCACAGGTCAAATGGGATCTTGTGGGAGAGCACAATGCTGCCATGCTGCGGTTTCTCCCTGCCATGCAAACCGATATTTTTCTGCGTTTCCATGAAAAAATCCTGATTTTGGATGCCAAGTATTACAGCCGGACATTGCAGCAGCGTTTCAACAAAGAGACCCTGCATTCTGCCAACCTCTATCAGATCTACACCTACGTCAAAAATCAGGACACCTCCCATACCGGAAATGTTTCCGGGCTGCTGGTCTACGCAAAAACGCAGGAAGCCATCACCCCGGATTGCCTGTTCAACTTGGGCGGCAACCAGATTGGTGCACGCACCTTGGATCTGAATCAGGATTTCCGGCAGATCACCGCACAACTGGATGGAATTGCCCAGCAATTTTTCGGAAAACCCCCGCAGCGCATTGGCACCGGAAGTAACTATCCCGATGGCTGAACACTACAAACAAGAAAACCGCCCTGCCGTATAGCTACGACAGAGCGGTTTTCTGCTGTATGGACTCGAAGGGAGTCGAACCCTCGACCTTTCGGATGCGAACCGAACGCTCATCCCAACTGAGCTACGAGCCCTCAACTGTCCTCTGACCACTAGAGCCAGAGGACATCGTTCATTTTGACTTTATTATTTTACTGCTTCTGGAATCATTTGTCAAGAGTTTCTACCTTCCGGCGAAGCAGACTCATGGGGGGCAGCTCCGGGGTAGGGATGGTGTACTTTTCCATGGCGTGGGGGGTGGATTCCACGCTCTCCCCTGCCTCGTTTTTGATCCACTCCGGGTGCAGCGGGATGCTGCGCCCATCCGGGCAGAGCACCTCCAGCGTGTCCCCAAGGCTCCATTTGCCGCGCTGCTGGCAGGAGGCAACACCATTCTCCCAGCTTTCCACAGTGCCCACAAACTCCCACTCACGGATATAAGTAGCGCTGTCGGTTGCCTGACGGGCCTGCTCGCGGCCAAAGTAGAAGCCCGGGGAGTAGTGCCGGTGGCTGGTACGGGTCAGCTCGGCCAGAACGTCATCGCTCAGTTCAAAGTTATCGTTGAGAGGGTCGGCCAGATACTGATCCAGAGCCTTGCGGTAGGCGGCGGTGACGCTGGCGACATAGTAGAACGTCTTGGCGCGGCCCTCGATCTTCAGGCTGTCCACACCTGCCTTGCAGATGAGGTCGATGAAGGGAGCGGTGCACAGATCGTTTGCATTGAGGATATAGCTGCCGTTCTCATTTTCGCCGATCTCATACAGCTGGCCCGGGCGGGTCTCCTCGCTGAGGTAATACTTCCAGCGGCAGGGCTGGGCGCACTGGCCCCGGTTGGAGTCGCGGCCCGTCAGGTAGTTGGACAGCAGGCACCGGCCCGACACGCTCATGCACATGGCACCGTGCACAAAGGCCTCGATCTCCAGTTCCGGCGGGGTCTTGTCGCGCAGGATGGCGATGTCCTGCAGGGACATCTCGCGGGCCAGCACCACGCGCTTGGCACCCAGGTGATAGGCGGCGCGGGCGGCGGCCCAGTTGGTGATGCCGGTCTGGGTGGACATGTGCACGTCGATGTCCGGGGCAACGGTCTTGCAGGCATCCAGCACGCCCAGGTCGGCCACGATGAAGGCATCCACACCGGCCTTGGCGGCCTCCTTGATGGCGTCCGGCAGGCGGTCGGCTTCCTCATTGGTGGGCAGGGTGTTCATGGTCAGGTAGACCTTGCGGCCCCGGGCATGGGCATAGATGACGCCCTCGGTGAGCTGCTCCGGCGTAAAGTTGGCCGGTGCAGACCGCATACCGAACTCCGGCAGGCTGCAGTAAACGGCATCGGCACCGTAGTTGATGGCATAGCGCAGGCGCTCCAGATCGCCCGCCGGGGCGAGCAGTTCCGGGATTTGCAGCATAGTTGATATTCCTCTCTTTTTTCAGAAAATGACGGTAGAGTTCCCTCACCCCACCGTTTTGTTCACGTCCGCTGCGGTCTGGCAGTTGGCGTTGTGTTCGCTGAGGGTGCGGGCATAGTAGTAGTTGCCCCTGAGGTCGGTGACGAAGAAATAGGCGTCCTTCGCTTCCTCGTCCGGCTCCGGGCTCAGCGCCGCCCGGATGGCAGCGATGCCGGGGTTGGAGATGGGGCCGGGGGTCAGGCCCGCCGTATGGTAGGTATCATACGCAGAGACGATGTTTTCCGGAATATTGTCCCACCCGCCGTAGTAGGGGGCCACCCAGTTCCAGAGGTAGTTGTTGTCGGCGTCGCTCTGGATGTGGCTGGACGTGTTGCTCTGCAGGCGCGGATAGGGCGAGCCCTCGGCCAGACGGTTGCGGAACACCTGCGCCACGTTGGAGTCCTGGCTGTTGCCCGCTTCCTCCTGCACAAAGGAGGCCAGCGTGACCAGCTCGTTCAGGGTCATGCCCTGCTCCTTGAGCTTCGCATACATCGCATCGGTGATCTGCGCGTCGAACTGGGCGTAGAAGGTGGCCACATAGTTGTGCACGGTGTCGTCCTTCAAAAACTCGTAGGTCTCCGGGAAGAGATAGCCCTCGCACTTCATGAAGCGGTCCGGGGCGTCCTTGTCCTCCGGAACGTACTGCCAGAAGGTGTACGCGCTGAAATCGCCCTCGTTGGCTTCCTTCAGAAAGTCCTCGGCGCTGCACAGACCGGCTTCCTCCATTTTCCGGGCAATGGCGATGGCTGTGGTGCCCTCCGGGAAGGTCAGACGCACGGTCTCGGCCTTGGCATAGGTGGAAAGGGCCGCAATGATGTCATCATAGCCGCTGCCGGTGGTCAGGTCAAAATCGCCGTACTGCAGCTTTGCCGCAGCACCTTTGTGCCCCACATACCAGCGGAACAGATAGGACGAGCGGATGACGCCCGCGTCCTTCAGTTCCTGCGCGATGGCAGCAACGCCGCTGCCCTGCTTGATGCTCACCGTCACCTCGGTGCCGGGCTTGCCGCTGCCGTGGATCTCGCTGCGGGCAAACAGCACCGCTGCGCCTGCGGCCAGCACCAGCAACAGTACCACTGCCAGCAAAATCTTCACGGCACCGCCTTTTTTCTTCGAGGCGGTGTGTCTCTCCTTGTGTGCCATACGCACCTTCCTTTGTTGTTTTTCTGCGTCTCAGCCTTCCAGCATCAGGCGCATATAGCTTTCCGATACGTCAAAGGGCTCCCCGTCAAAACGGATCATGCCGTACTCCTGCCGGGTGCCCTCGCCCAGGAACAGCGTCTGGGCGGCACCCACCGTGATGACGGCCTTTTCCACGATGACTTCCTTCTCGCGGGCGGCTTCCATGAGCACCTCGGCGGCGCGGTCGTCCTCGGCCATGAGCTCCACGAAATACAGGGTGTCCTCCTTGCGGAAGTACACGCCGTAGCCCCGCTCGTTGGCCACGATGGTGGCCCCGCGGGAATACAGGTCACCCAGCACCACGGCCATGCGCTCCGGGGTGAACTGCACCGTATCGGGCCAGAACTTCTCCCGCAGCTCGCACAGCTTCTTGGCGGTAACGCTGTCAAACTCGGCCTGGCTCCACAGGTTGCGGGCCACCTCCCGCGGCAGGCAGCGCAGGGCAAACGCCCGCGCAAAGCCCTTGTCCTGCAGCAGAGCGGCCTGCTCCGGGGTGGCGGGCACGGCCACGGTAAAGCCTGCGCCCCGCAGCTTCTGCTGCGCGCACAGGTAGTCCAGCAGGCCGGCCAGGATCAAACTGCCCTGTCCGCACAGGCCGTAGAGGTAACTGCCCTGCCGCCCCTGCAGCGTGACCGGTACCGCCAGTGCCACAGCGGCAATGGCGTCATTTTCCTCGGCCACATAGACATTCTGCTGCCCTGCAAAACGCTCCACGGCGTTGGCCGCAAATTCTTCCGACTCGCCGCGCTCGCGCTGCCACAGCGCCAGCACAGCCGCCTTGTCGGATGGCTGCATCAAACGATACATCTGTCAGGATGCCCCCTCTTATCGTATTTTATGTGTATATCCGACAGGTGCGTCGGGAGTTTCTCTGAGGACCGTCCGCTGGGGTGGGACCCTGTTGCCCGTAGGGCAATAGGGCGGGCGATGGAATGGCCTGCAACGGCAACGACCGCCGCCAGCGGCGGAAACAGGGAGTTGCTGTTGGGACAGCGGCCAGCAGAATGCAAGGCTCGCTCAAGGGCCGCCGCATGCGCTGGGAGCCGCAACCCGTATTCGTGTCCGAGGAGGAAGCTCCCCGATGACCGTATATCACTCCGTGTGGGCGATCTTTTGCAAAAAGGCCCGGGTGCGCTCCTCCTTCGGGTCGGCAAAGAATTCGCGGGAGGGAGCCTGCTCCACCACCACGCCGTTCTCCATGAACACCGTCTTGGAGGAAACGTTGCGGGCAAAGCCCATCTCGTGGGTCACCACCAGCATGGTCATGCCCTCTTCGGCCAGCTGGCGCATCACGCTCAGCACCTCGCCGGTCAGCTCCGGGTCCAGCGCACTGGTGGGTTCGTCGAAATAGATGATCTCCGGGTCGGTGGCCAGGGCACGGGCAATGGCTACGCGCTGCTGCTGACCGCCGGAGAGCTGGCGGGGGTAGTAGTCGGCCCGGTCGGCCAGACCCACCTTTTCCAGCATGCGGCGGCCGATGGCGTCGGCCTGCTCCCGGGGCATCCTGCGGGCCACGATGAGTCCCTCGGTCACGTTCTGCAGGGCGGTCTTGTTCCGGAACAGGTTGTAGTTCTGGAACACAAAGGCCGTTTTTTTGCGCAGCCGGGCGATGTCGGCCCGGCCTGCATGGGCCAGGTCAAAGGTCTCGCCGTCCAGCACCAGCTGGCCTGCGTCGGCGGTCTCCAGAAAGTTCAGGCAGCGCAGCAGGGTGGTCTTGCCGGAGCCGGAAGGGCCCAGAATGGCCACCACATCGCCTTTTTCCACGGTCAGGTCCACGCCCTGCAGCACCGGCAGCTCGCTGACCACCTTGTGTGCACCGGGGCGCAGACCGACTTTTGCGTAGGTGCGGAAGGTCTTGTGGACGTTCCGGATCTCCATCATTGCCATGGGTTCCACACTCCTTTCTTACTGGAAGCCCCGGGCGTTGAGCCGGTGCTCCAGCACAGCCTGCAGTTTGGTGATGACCGTGCAGAACAGCAGGTACACCACCGCCACCTCACAGTAGATGGGCAGGAAGATGTAGGTGCGGGCCGCCACGCGCTGACCGGCCATGAACAGCTCGGCCACCGTGATGTTGGACGCCAGCGAGGTGTCCTTGATCATGCCGATGAGGGAGTTGGACAGGGCGGGCACGGCGGTGCGCAAAGCCTGCGGCAGCACGATGCGGCGCATGATCTGCACCCAGCTCATGCCTACGCAGTAACCGGCTTCCAGCTGGCCCTGGGGCACGCTTTCCAGCGCGCCGCGCATGGTCTCGGCGCAGTAGGCACCCTCATTGAAGGCAAAGGCGATGACGGCGGCGGGGAAGGCGTCCAGCATGATGCCCAGGCTGGGCAGGCCGTAAAAGATGATGAACAGCTGCACCAGCAGCGGTGTGCCGCGGATGACCCAGATGTAGAACCGGGCAATCTGCCGCAGCACCGGCACGTTGGCGTACTGCACCAGTGCCACCACCACCGCGATGATCATGGCAAAAAAGAAGGACACCAGCGTCAGCGGGATGGTCATGGTAAGGCCGGCCGTCAGGATGCGGGGCAGGGCCTCCACCAGCACGCTGACCGTGCGGTTGGATAAAAGTGCTTCAAACATGAACGATCACAGTACCTCAAATACTCTCAGAAAACAACGGTGAATGTATTATACAACTTCGAGTATACTCAAAGTCAAGGGGTTTGCGGAAATTCCTACAAAACCTACCAGAATACTATAACATGAAACGTCCGGCGGTGCAAATGGTTTGCAAAAATCGCGTATTGTGAACAAAAACGGCCCAGCCGCTGCGGGAACTTTGTGCAATGCGGCAAGCCGGTTGACGCGGCAGGCGCTTTCGTGTACAATGGGCATAACAACGTGCACACCGGGTTTGCCGGTGCCGCGCAAATTCACCGGCTGCCCGGCTGCCGGTGCAAACGGAGGACACAAACGTGACGAAACGGAAGATTGGCGTTCTGGGTGCAGGTACCTGGGGCATGGCGCTGGCGCGGATGCTGACCGTCAGCGGCAACGAAGTGCAGGTGTGGTCGGCCATTGAGGCGGAGGTGGACAACCTCTCCACTACACGGGTGCACCCCAACCTGCCGGGCATGAAGATCCCGGCCGAGCTGCAGTTCACCAAGAGCATCGAGGAAGTGTGCACCGGCAAGGATGTGCTGCTGTTTGCAGTGCCGTCGGTGTTCGTGCGGGGCACCACCGCCAAGGCACGGCCCTATATCCCGGACGGTCAGATCCTTGTGGATGTGGCCAAGGGCATGGAGCCGGATACCTTATATACCATGACCGAGGTGATCGCCGACGAGCTGAACAGGGACGGCGGCCCCAAAAACTGCAGGCTGGTGGCCCTGAGCGGCCCCACGCACGCCGAGGAAGTGGCGCTGGACCTGCCCACCACCATTGTGTCGGCCTGCCCGGATGACGAGGCGGCCCGCTTTGTGCAGGATGTGTTCAGCAACACCTGCATGCGCGTGTACACCAACCCCGACATCAAGGGCGTGGAGCTGAGCGGTGCCCTGAAGAACGTGATCGCCCTGGGCGTGGGCATCTCCACCGGCCTTGGCTACGGCGACAACGCCCGCGCGGCCCTGATCACCCGCGGCATTGCCGAGATCGCCCGCCTGGGCGTGGCCATGGGCTGCAACATCCACACCTTTGCGGGCCTGGCCGGCATCGGGGACCTGATCGTGACGGCCACCAGCATGCACAGCCGCAACAACCGCGCCGGCATCCTCATCGGCAAGGGCGAGAGCCCGGAGCAGGCCGTGAAGGAAGTGGGTATGGTGGTGGAGGGCATCAACGCCCTGCCCGCCGCCATGGAGCTCGCCGCCAAGTACAACGTGGAAATGCCCATCGTGCAGACGGTGAACGCCATCGTCAAGGAGGGCATGAGTGCCAGCGACGCGCTGCGCACCCTCATGGACCGCAACCGCAAGAACGAGATGCCCCAGGGCTATGAGAACCTATAAGAATTGATACCGGAAAGGCACAGCTGTTCTGAGAACGGCTGTGCTTTTTTGCGCTTTGCGTGCAGAGCCCATATTTTCAGAAACGACCCGGCAAATGCAGTAAGAATCATTCAAAATTTTTACAGAAATCAGACACAAAAGGGTAGAAGGTCGGGAAACTTTCTGCTATACTGAAACTATGAGCGCACTGCGCCCGACAGAAACAGGAGGGGATCTTATGCCGTCAACTTACGCGCACCGCCGCTTCGGCGCGGATGTTCTGCAGCAGCTGCCCGCAGCCCTGCAGGATCAGATCGGGAAAAACCGGGCCCTGTTCGACGTGGGCCTGCACGGGCCGGATCTGCTGTTCTACTATCATGCAGCCAAGTCCAACCCCGTGAGTGCCCTGGGCAACGCCATGCACGAGCAGCCGGGCCGGGTGTTCTTTGAGCGCGCCCGGGGCGTGGTGCAACAGGCAAAGGACCGGGACGCCGCGCTGGCCTATGCGCTGGGGTTCGTGTGTCATTTTGCGCTGGACAGCACCTGTCACCCCTATGTGGAGGCCTACACCCGCCAGAGCGGGGTGAGCCACTGCGAAATCGAGACCGAGTTCGACGACATGCTGCTGCGCCGGGACGGCCATGACCCGAAGAGCTTCTTCACGGCCAGCCATATCCGGCCCACGGCGGAAAATGCCCGGGTCATCGCGCCCTTCTACGAGGGCCTGACCGGCCTGCAGGTGCTGAACGCCCTCAAGGGGATGATCGCGATGCACCGGCTGCTGCAGCCCTCCGGCGCGGTCAAGCGCTGGGTGGTGCTCACCGGCATGAAGGCAGTGGGCAAGTACGACGTGCTCCACGGCCTTGTGGCCAACCCGCAGCCCAACCCGCAGTGCACCGAGAGCAATGAGAAACTGGATGCCCTGTACCAGCAGGCCATTCCGCTGGCGGTGCGGCTGATCGAAGCCTATGCGGAAACGCTGGACACGGACGAGCCGTTGGACAAGGCCTATGACCACACCTTCGGGGAATTCTGAGGGGCGGCCAGCAGGAGGTCAGAGAAACTTCCTGCCGTTCAGACAACTGGGAAAAGAGAGTGCACCACACGGCGGTGCGAGAGGAACAAGAATGCAAAAGAAAAAATTTAAGGTCACGCCGCTGGAGCGTGCGTGGATCCTGTACGATGTGGGCAACTCGGCCTTTGTGCTGATGATTGCAACCCTGGTGCCCATCTTCTTCAATGCGCTGGCGGAGGCCGGCGGCGTGAGCAAGGTGAACTATCTGGCCTACTGGGGCTATGCAAGCTCGGTGGTCACGGTGGTCACCGCCGTGCTGGGGCCAATCCTGGGCACCCTGGCCGATACCAAGAATTTCAAAAAGCCCATCTTCATGCTCTGCCTGTTCGTGGGTGTGCTGGGCTGCTGTGCCATGGGCGCGGCCCGCACCTGGCTGCCGTTCCTGGTCATCTTCATCGTGGCCAAGATCGGCTTTTCGGGCAGTCTGGTGTTCTACGACTCCATGCTGGGCGACGTGACCACCCCGGAGCGGATGGACATGGTGTCCTCCCGCGGCTATGCCTGGGGCTACATCGGCAGCTGTGTGCCCTTTGTGGTGTGTCTGGCGCTGGTGCTGGGCAGCGGGGCCATCGGCATGAGCCAGATGACCGCCCTGACCATTGCACTGTTCATCACGGCGGCGTGGTGGCTGGTCCCCACCCTTCCGCTGCTCCGGCGCTACCGGCAGGTCAACTATGTGGAGGTGAAGCAGCACGCCATCCGGCAGAGTTTTGTGCGCATCGGCCACACCCTGAAGCACCTCTATGAGGACAAGCAGGTGTTCTGGTTCCTGCTGGCGTTCTTCTGCTACATCGACGGCGTCTACACCATCATCGACATGGCTACGGCCTACGGCACCGCGCTGGGGCTGGACACCACCGGCCTGCTGCTGGCGCTGCTGGTG
>OGPQ01002348.1_pt1 | contig 10969 bp, 9 predicted proteins | sample 1552971 | NCBI WGS metagenome assembly OGPQ01 (sample SAMEA2580232, study PRJEB22360) | human gut metagenome | biome: human gut; feature: human-associated habitat; material: faeces | place: Denmark | collected 2008/2010 | reverse complement strand
TACGTCTGCTACCCTCTGTCTGTGACTCGAAATTAATTCAGCAGACCCTAATTATCTCCAGGAATTTTCAACTTCAGAAGCACCCGAAAATGCTCCTATAGTTGATGTTTTTGGTGAGCATCGTTATGATGATAGTGTTGAAAGATTCCGAGAAATTAATAAACTGAAGGAATCCTTGTCATCTCAGACGGTTGATTTTGAACAGAGCATGCAAGCTTTGCTCAACACTCTTGCTTTTACGGTACAGACGGTATCTACATCTAAACTTGTAACAACCAACAAGATTATTAATCATTCTAATGCACTTCTCTTCCAAATTCTGAAGTCACCATACAATCATTATTCACCTAATCTGGAAGCCGAAGAAATTAAGCGTATTAAGGAAGAAACCTTTGACTACAAAGACAATGTTCAAGGTTATGAGCCGTTTAGTCTGAAACAGAGTTCTCGCGTGTACTATAATTTGTATTCGGGTGAATGGGTGGCAGAAAATGGTTCTGTTAGTCCTGTGCCTTTTGGAGTTCATCAGATTTATGAGGAAATCGTAGCTCCTGTTGTTCAAAATCTTTTAGCAGAGAATCGCATAGAACGCCTGAAGATTTACAATCATATTTACGACCAAAAACTGAGTTACGTTAATAAATGGCATCAGGATGTTGATGCTTTCTATCGCAGTAACCATGCTGAAAGTGCAGACATTATTAACAATATGCAGAAAACATTGGCTGAGTATGTTGAAGCTTATAATGTCTTGGCTCAGTTAGAGGCAACTATGAAAAGTATGGAAGGTGAAGTAAATCTTGATAATGCAGTAGTTAAAAAACAAGATAAGGGTGATGAAGTTTTGGCTACTTTTGAACAAGAGGCACAAAGCTATCGTCAGGTACAGCAAGATTTTACTGATTTTATGGATCGTCTTCAAGAAGACATCAGTGCAAAAGCTGAAGAGTTTGGACATGTGGAATACTATGATGGTCGTTTGCGTGATGGATACTCTAATCGTGTTGCTGCTGCAAGTGATAAGGTTGGATTGTTAGATGAGCGTCGTAAAGATTTAGCTCAGACTAATCCTCTCTTGGCAGAAGACTCGTTGTTGCCTCCAGAACCAAGTGTAGAAGAAGTTACATATGAGAACCTGTCTATCAATTTGCAGGCAATTGCCAAAAATGCTCTTGAAGAGTTGAATGACCTGAAAAACGAAGATGCCTCAAAAGAGACTTCTGCTGAACCTCAGCCGAAAGATGAGGCAGCCAATGCTGTGCTTTCAGAAATAGTAGAAAGTCTTCAAGAACATCTTGCCCAACAGGATGATCAACCTAAAGAAGAGGAGGAATAATTATGGCAAATCATCATAATATAGATTGTTTGGTTGATACCAACCCAATGGCAGAGAAGCTACAAACGGTTGGTAATAAAGTAGAGCATACAACTATGGCTGTTGTTGCTATGAAAACAGCTGTGGTAGAAGCTGAGGCTGCTGGCGCTAAGCATGTTTGCCAGAATGTGAACAGAGGATTCTTTACACTTATGCAGTCACAGTTGTCTGCCAAGCTCGCTCAGAAGAAAAGTAGAACTGAAGCTTTGCTGACTCAACTCTATATGCAGAAGCGTCGTCTGTTGGAAATCAAGAACAGTATGGAGACCGACTATAGGCGTATTTCTGCCCGCTATGGTCGCATCATCAGTAGTATAAACAAGCAGTTGGAACAACGCATAATAGATTTGGATCAACCTGTTTACAAGTTTTGTGCTAATGATATTGCCACTTGTACCAATCGCAAATTAACAGTTTCTGGTGTTGCTCCCATTGTACAAAAAGAAAGTCTTCAAACTGCTCAAAATATAAACTCTTCTATTTTGCGCCGTGATGGTGAATATGCCATCAATCATCTGAAAGACTTTCTCATGGAGTTTGCAAAATCAGATCATGAGGTTCGTTGTCATACTATAGAGAACTTGCTGGCTAATGATAGCAAATTATATCTTCCTTTTGTTATGATGTCGGCTACAGTGGATAGTGAAGGTACACAGAGTCTTTTCATTACGCCACCAGAGGGACTTTCTGTAAAGAACGCTCAACGTTCTGTAATTGGAATTTCTTCTCATGCCAAAACAGAAGGATGGTCGCCAGATGAGTCTCTTTGTAGTGAAACTGAAAAAGAATTCTTGCGTATGTTAGCTGAAAGTGAACTTCCAGAGCGTGAGAAAAAGATGATAAAGAGGCTTTATGATCAGAATCCTAAAACTGGCAATTAAAAAATACGGAGGACCAAATTATGACTTATACAAGACGTTTTTCTAAGACAATCCGTGTTCCTGTTAATGTAGAACTGAAGGAAGCTGTATTTGATGAAGGTAAACTATACAAGGGATATCTTTACGTGAATGTTGATGGGGTAGAATTGAAATATGAACTTCCCATTAATAAATGGTCTAAGACTTTCGATGGGCGATTTATACAAAATTTTAATGTGGACGAAGTGGTGGACGTCAATATTTGTGTAGATACAGATGAGTATGATAAGCAATCAGCAATTACTGCAAATAATGTAACATTACTGACGGGTAGTGTTGTCGCAACAGAGTCTGCTCAAGTTGAAAGTATACACGAGAATGCGCAAAAAATAGCCAAAACGATAGTGAAAGGTTTCTTCAGTACGGTGAAGTCGGATATCAGTACGCAGATTACTGAGCAATATCATCGTGTAGAGGCACTCCTTGTGCATTTGAAAACACAGGCAGAAGAACTTAATCGTAAGCAAATGCAGATGGAAAAGGATTACCATCGTACAGCTGCCAGATATTCTAAGATATTTACTGATTTGAATAATGAATTAGAGAATAGAGTAATGCAACTTGATTTACCTGTTTATACTCTACAGGAAAATATCAGTTTTGAGGCAAACAGAATGTTGAATGGTGACTTTGCAGGAATGGCTTCTGTTGCTAATAGAGAAAATTTAATGCTGAATTCGCAAATTGAAGCTGCCTGTCAGCGTAAGCAGACAGAAGGAACAATCGATAGTATTCATCATTTACTCATCTCGGAACAGCAAAACAATAATACGCTTAGCCATGTAATGCTATGTCCTGATTTTCCAGAAGGAATCGCATACTTGCCAGTGTGTTTTGCGGAATATGAGGAAGATAAGGGAGTGATGAAGCGTCAGGTATTGATGGATGCCCATACGTTGCCTATGCAGCAAGTGAATGAGCAAATCGTGAACAGTTGTTTGGTGGCTGATTCTGAATATGGTTCCTTTGGGCAGAAGGAGCGGGAAAAAGTGTTGCCTTATCTGGAGGAAATGGTTCAGAATGCTTATCAAAATAAAACTTCTGAACATGATGAGCGTGTAAAGAAATTGACTATACAAATGTTTAAACGTTAAAGCGATGAAAGAACTTAAAGAAATAAGAATAAATGATACCAATCTAAGATTGAATGGTAATCTTGTTATTGGCGGAATATTGCCACAGAAAAAATCTGAACTTACTCGTACTGTAACTTTAACTGGGGATACTGTAATAGATGGTCCTGTTTATACTGCAAAACTTGTGATAGAAAATGGTGATGCGGAATTCAAAGGCGCTGTTTTCTCACAAAAGGAAATCTATGTTAATACAGATGCCAAAGGGAGTATTGTATTTCGTAAGGCTGTAGCTTCTTCGCAGGCTGTCACTTCTCGTGCAAAAGATTGTATATTAACATTTTGTTCTGATATCAATGCCAAGGAGGTGACACTCTGTAATACATTTGTTGCAGGCAGTATTTATGCAGATGAAGTATATCTGGATGGATGCGTAGTAATAGGTGGCGTATTTGCTACTAACCATATTGAAATGAAAAATTCAATTGTTGGTACATTTAATTCACCTGAGGTGTCTGCATCTGGTAATTTAGGACTTTTGTTGCCATCTGCATTTTCTCAGCAACCTATAGCAGTCGTTTCTCCATTTAATCTCTTCAACCTTTCTTTGGTTGACTTGGGTAGTCTCTATCGTCGTCTTCCAGAAAAGGAAGGATCAGGAATTATAAATATGGATTTGGATGCGGACGATGTATTAACGTCTCTGCGTGATGATCAAAGTCAGAGAACCGTACATTGTTATACAGTGGCTAACAAGGTTTTGATGGCTGATATGCTTGATTCTGATCAGTTTCAGAACCATTTCCTTCTTAAAGCAGCAGCTTTGGGCTCACAGATGCTTAAAGCCTACGGACTGGGTAAGGATGCTGATGGCAAGGATACGAGTCTTTCAATAGAAAGTATTCGCTCTTTCTTTTTCGATCTGTTAGCAGGAAAAGTAAAGGCGCAGCCTATTTCTGGTTCAGTAAGTATAGGACAACTTTTAGATAAATAATTATGAGTGATATAAAGATAGATACTTGTCCAATATGTGGCGGGCATGATTTTTCTCCACTTGCTGCTAATCAATATATGTGTACGCAGTGTGGATATGTGGTGACAGGTAGTTCTGATTCATCTCAAGCACCTTCACCATATTCAGATTCTTCACAGGATTCTTCTCTGTTGTCTGATGAAGAGCCTGTTTCTGAAGTTAATGTCAATCAGAAAAGATGTCCAAGATGTGGTAGTGTAGTGGACAAAGAGTTGAATTTTTGTCCTAATTGTGGATTTCGTTTCTCTCAAGAGGAAAGTTCTACAACGCAGACTGCAGAAGAAAGTCAATCGCCTCATTATGAAGAAGATGAACAGGAACAAGGATTATTTTACAAAGTGCTAAAATGTATAGGCATTGTCATAGGGTTATTATTGGGGGGCTTTTTTGCCATCCTTTTACTAGGTGGTCTTATAGAAGTATGCTCTACAAGTAAAGATTCTACTATGGCGGATTCTGTATCTGTAGATAGTACGGAAGCTAAAGTTGTTGCTAATACCTGGGAGCAAAGAACTTTTGATGGTGTGATGTATGATGAAGAGGGTAATCTTTGCAATATGCAGGTAACTTATGAAACGGATGGAACAAACGTTCGCAACTGTATTTATAAAAATGTGGACTTGGGCGGTAAGATAAAGATGAATCTTGAAATCACTGACGATACTTATTCTTTTTCAGGAAAAGATGGAAAACATAAGTTCGCTTTCTGTGTAAATAAAGATAATCTCATCGGTCCTGGACAAGATGGCAGAAAAGGTCTCCTTGTTATGATGCATAAAGAGGGAGAAGCTCCAGAAGAAACCCCTACTCCTGTAGAGATGTCTCTTTGGTCAAATGATTCCAATTTTCCAGGAGAGATAGATGTGAAAGGGCAGATAGGGTGCTATAAAAATGAATCAGACAAGTATATCTTGCGTGTTGTCTCTTATGATAAAGAGTCCGGAAGATGTGTCTTGGAGGCGTATTTTCGTGGTAAGACAATAGGTAAATTTGTTGGAAACTATAGTACGGATAGTTTTATTGACGACGAAGGCTATGACCATTACGTTGCATCTTATAATGGTACATTTCATTATACAGATGGAAGACAAAAACAATTTCAATTTTTTGTAGATTAACCATAGAAGCCTTAGTCTTTTAATAGGTTAATTAATGGAATTTTACGTTAAGAGAATAATTATAGAAAATTTAACAAAGTAAAAAGAATTTATTATGAAGTATTGTGGTGTTTGTGGAAAAGCAATAGCAGACGATGATTTTTTTTGTTCTAATTGCGGTCACCGACTTAAGCAGCCAATTGTCGACAACCAATTCCCAAAAAATGTAGAGTCTTTTGAAGAGAGTAGGCAACAAGCTAAGGAGAATATTCAAAGGAATACTCATTTTGATACTCCTCAATCCAATAAAGAAGATGAATTGGGTATAGGAGCGAAATGGAGTCTTGGAATTTTTGCATTAATTCTCTTTACAGCTATAATAGCTAATTTGGAAGCAGCTAATGTTTTTATAATTATTTTAATTGGTCTTAGCTGTTTAGCTGCAATTTTTTGCGTATTCAAAGGGATAATAAATAAAAAATATGCTTGGTGGGTCTTTGCTGCATCAGTTGTTGGTAGTTTCATTATGTCAAGTTTAAGTGAACCTCAAGATTCATCTTCAAGTTCAGATCAAGAAGTAGAGATGCAAGAAGTAAAGAAAGATGAAGAGGCAAGGAAAAAACAAGAGCAAAAGGCAGAGGCAGAACGTGTAGCCCAAGAAAAACAAGCAGAGGCTATGCGTATAGCGAATGAAAAAGCAGAAAAGGAAGCTTTTGTGGGCAGGTATATCTATAAATACTATTATCATGGTACAAATATAGAACTATACTTCGTAATTACATTGAAATCGGATGGTACATTTACACATGAGCCAAGCAATGATCAAACGAGAAGTATTGTTGAGATGGAAACTCTTGTTGATGGTAAAGACTATCCATCTGGCGGTAAGTGGAAAGTAAAAGAAACGCCTGCAGGCAAAGCAGCTTTTCTTGATTTTGGCAGTAGTTGGGGAGAAGGTAGTATAACCCCAGACCAGAAAGTACTTGAAATAGATAACATGAATGGAGTCCGTTTGAAAGCTCAGCTATTGAAAAATTAAGCTATAAGTCCATGATCATTAATTTGTTCATGGACTTTTTTTGTTATAGAAACTTATGCATAGAGTTTCTGCTCTTCTAACATAACTTCCCCTGATTATGCAAGTCTTGCAGGGATTATCTGCAATTTCGTAGGATATTCGCTGCTTTTTCCTTGTCGCTGTCAAAGGTGAATATGCGATAGAAATCTGTAGCATTCTGCAAATCTACTATGCGGGGAGCCGTCATGCTGAGGACTTTCATCTTGCTATCGTCAAAAGAGAAAATCTTCATGATGCAAACGACCTGGACACAGGAATAATAGCATCCGAGACTTGCTACTTCAATCAAGTCGAACTTGTTGTCATCAAAGCTTGCCTTCTTCACCTTATTATATAGTTTGGAGAAGGAAGCATCATCGAGACAATAGCCGTAATCCATTCTGCCATCTGGATCACATCTTCCATCGTAGATGGGTGGGGTAGGGTGTTGTGGCTGCTGTACATTCGATGTTTGGCTGTTTGGTTCTATGATTCTTGTATCGTACTGCACAACCTTTCCGTTTCTGTCGAAGAATACCGTGATGTACTTGGAATCTCCAAACAGATTATTATATTTAGCATATTCCCATTTGTCCCCATACATGTCGAAACTGGTGAGTTTCGGTTCTCCCAAGATGGCAATCACTTCTTGTTTGGTCATTCCGCGCTCTACGTTTCTCTTTCCTTTAGCCGATGCTGACATACATACGGCAAACATCAATATTGTTGTGGCAATCAGTGCCATCAGTTCATTTCTTTTCATAATCGTTACTGTTTTTGAAGGTTGCTAATCATTTACTGAAACATTCTTGTTGTTTTGTTTCGCTTGCAAAAGTATGCTTTTCTTGTGAGATGGTGTGGAATAAATCCCTAAACTTGAAAGGAAAATCCCTATCGTGTGGGATTCATACACTTGGGAGTTGCTAAATGATTTTGACCGGAAATGCCTATGACCGCTTTGACCGGATTTAGAATTCTCTTCATTTTCCTCGGTTCCCCCTTTGACTCCTGACTTTCCATTTACTCCTGTCTTTCTTCTTGATTCGTGTTTTTTGCAGCCTTCCTTTTCTTGCCTTTTTTTAGTCTTAATAGACGACCGGCGTTTGTTGTCTATTAAGACCAAACTTGGTCTTAATAGATACCTTTCTCAAGGCACAAAGGCTGTTTCGCAATTGCTGGATGCAAAGATACAACATTTTGGGATAATATCCGGTCATAGCGGTCATGGTAATTTTCGGTCAAAATCCTTCGGGGGATGCCTTGTTCCTTCAGAATTTGCGGGTTTCAACAAAAATAATAAATCAGAAAAGTCCATGAACAGGAGTGAATGCTCATGGACTTTATTCCTTAAATGAATGGTATCATGTAAAAAGGAAGCAACAATGTGTTGCCGTCTTTCTGTAAATCCTTGGTGTAAATCAAATAGCGTTGCGCAACAATCTTCGAGTATTTCTCGTAGAAGTTATCAAGTGAGACATGGGTTTTGTAGCCAGAAGATTTTACTTCAATTGGACACAGTTTGGTGCCGTTCGAGATAAGGAAGTCAATTTCGTAGTAATGCTTTTCGTCTTTTTTCCATGTGTGGTAAAAAAGTTTGTTTCCAGAGGCGGTAAGCATTTGTGCTGCAAGATTCTCATATATGTATCCTAAGTTAGCTGCAAGTTTGTCACTTAGCAGCTTAGAATAGATAATATTTTCAGTGAAAGATTTGTCCCAGAAAGCTAAGGTTACAAACAAACCAGTATCTGCAACAAACATCTTGAATTTTTCGAAATTGGTGCTCAGTGGCATTCCTACATTGGGGTCATCAACGTGGTAAGCCATATTGGTAATCTTGCTATCTTCCAATGTCTTGAGAAGTTCCAGCATTTTCTCCTCATTTGTTTCTCCTATTATTGATGATGGAACATAACGTGAAGCGTTACGCGAAAGGGCTGCTGGTATGGATAGAAACATTTTAGATGCACGTCCAGAGGTGTCTATCTTTAGCAAATCATCTTCATAGAGCTTAATGATTTTACGTTTAGTCTCATCTACCTTGCTCAGATTATTGGTTTCAATATAGGTGTTGATGGCTTGTGGCATACCTCCAACCAACATATAAAGGCGTAAGTTTCTTATTGCTTCTCGATGAGCTGCTCCCAAAGGGAGTTTCTTCTCCCAGAACTTGGCGAGAATGTTGATGGATGTTTGGTCACCTATAGCCCATCTGAATTCCTCGTAATCCAAAGGGTGCATTTCTATTCTGTCTTCTTCGCTTGGAATGGTAATGTCTTTGGTGTTCTTTTTCACGCTAATCAGTGAACCTGTCTCAATATAGTCGTAACGACCATCTTGTACAAGGTATTTGATGGCTTGGCGAGCAAGTGGGCATTGCTGCACTTCATCGAAAACAATGACTGAATTTCGGTCAACCAGTTCTACGTGATAAGTTTGCTGTAATTTGAGGAATAACAAGTCTATGTCCATCAAGTCTTCAAAAAGATCTTTTACTTCTTTTCTTGCTTTATTGAAGTCGATGATGATACATGATTGATATTCCTTTCGAGCAAATTCTTCCACGACAGTTGATTTCCCTACACGTCGAGCTCCTTCTATCAAGAGTGCTGTTTTCCCTTGATTCTCTTCTTTCCATTTGAGAATCTTATCGTATATTTTGCGTCTGAATATTCTTTGTATCATATTATTTTTTCTTTATTCTGCTGCAAAGATACGGAAAATATCTGAAAATGAATAAGATAAGTGAAGAAAATCCGATTCCCCCGAAATTTTTTATCGCGAAATATCCGATTCCCCCGAAATTTTTTATTGCGAAATATCCGATTCCCCCGAAATTTGATGTGCGTTGGGAGGTGTCTTTAATAAGAAAAGTCCGTAGGAATTTGTTTCCCCACGGACTTTCTTATTATATTGTTATTGAAGCTTCTGCCTTGACGTTCTGGATAATAGCTATAAATCAAGTAACCATTTCCATACAGGTATCACTTCTATTTTCTTGTCTTTTACAATAATCTCTTCTTCCAACTCGTAAGTTAGGATTATGAGACGCTTGCAATCCAATACCTTGGAAAGTTTGATAAGAGCAGTAGATTCTCTTTCCCAAGTTTCTGTAGATTTTTTGGGATTGTAGCTTACTTGTATAGCCATAGCCGCATCAGGTATATAAAAATCTACTTCTATATTTTTATTATAAAAGAAAACTTGTTCGTCTAACCCATATCTTCGTAATAGTTCCATTGCAACCATATTCTCTAATAATGATGTGTCTATATCCATGGCAAGGATACTGATAATACCGTTATCTACAAAATAGTATTTAGGGTTGGTCTCACGTTGTGTGAGATTGTCTGCGATATTCTTGATAGGATAAATTAAGAAAGCATCTTTAGAATATTCAATATAATTGATGAGAGTTGGTTTGCTGAGTTTAGCACCAGTAGATGCTATTATATTCGTGAGTCGTGTGAAAGAAATTGGTTGCTTCACGCTCTCAGCAAGTTTTCGGAAAAGTATGCGAAGTGAGAACTGGTTCTCTATTTTGTTGCGAGAGGCTATGTCGCCGAGATAAATCTTTTGATATACACTATTGATATAATCTCTTTTTGATGCCAGTTTTGCACCTTCAGGAAAACCTCCAAAATGGAAATAGCTTTCAAAATATCTTTGTACTTTTGCTCTTCCTGATGTGGTCGCGATGGTATCTATGTCATAAGAAATCTCATTGGCATTCAGAAATTCTGAGAAACTATATGGCATAATGTGTTTAGTGATATAGCGACCTCCCAAGGTCGTTGCCACATCACTGCTAAGCATTTTAGCGTTGCTGCCTGTTACATAGACTCTGTACTTGTTGTCAGCCAAGCGTCGTGCAAATGTTTCCCAACCATCTATGTTTTGTATTTCATCAAGAAATAGAATTGGACGTTTGTCTGACATCATACCATGAACCTCAAGGATGAGGTTTAGTTCTTGCGCAGTCATGCCCATCAATCGCTCATCCTCAAAATTGAGATAGAGCATAGAGTTCCAACTGATACCTTGTTTCAGATATTGTTGAATTTGCTGATAAAGCATGAATGATTTGCCGGCTCGTCTTACGCCTATCAAGACATAGTTGGCAAACTCTTCCATTTGGATGTCTCTTGGGACAATATGCTGTAATTCTATCTCTTTTCTATTTTCCAAGAGTATTTCTCTGATAACTTCTTTTTGTATCATAATCTCTTATTGTTTAATTGATTTTGCAAAAATACGATTATTTTGTTAAATCGACAAAACAAAATGGTGTTTTTTACATAAAAAGATGGAAGTAGTAAAAAATAGGAGTTAAATATACCTAACAATTGTTTGCAGATCAGATATTCAAGTTTCGCAAGCTCAGAAGTTAAAGGAGTTAAAGGAGTTATCGCTCCCT
>OGPQ01002316.1_pt1 | contig 11148 bp, 6 predicted proteins | sample 1552971 | NCBI WGS metagenome assembly OGPQ01 (sample SAMEA2580232, study PRJEB22360) | human gut metagenome | biome: human gut; feature: human-associated habitat; material: faeces | place: Denmark | collected 2008/2010 | reverse complement strand
GAACTTATTCGTGAATTATTCATATTTATAAAATTAATTTTGAACAGTTACTTATAAGAAACAGTGAATATCAAAATCATCCATATTAATGCTATCACCCAAAAAGGCGGAGTTTCTATGATTTTTTTGCTGACGGCATCTACTCCAGTATATAAAGTATAGACATCAGCCACGATACTAATTACATATATAATCCTTTTCATAAATATGTCTGATAAAAGTCATGCAGTTTAATATTTACATTTTTGCATAGTAAGTAGATGTTCTGATTGGTATTTAATACAATAGACTTCACTCCTCACCGAAATCGCTTTCGTCATTTAATGAAGTAGACTTCGTGAGTCATCAAAGCCTGCTTCATTTTTACGCATACGACACCCATCAAAACATGGCACGAATGAACTTATACAAGAATTGAGCACTTTTGAGAGCAGCAACTTCATGGTGGTCATCGTCTTTTCCAACTCCAAAATCAGATATCGCCTTTATCCAAAGGGCTTTTTTCTCCAATGTGTGAGCAGCTAAATAAAGCGCAAAGCCTTCCATGTCTAAGGCCTGATACTTGCGGTCATCTTTCAAGAGTGACTGCATAATCGTTCCTGACGACATAACAAAAGGTCCGCATACGGTCTTGGATATATGCACAGGATTATCATTATAATTATGCAAGAATGCAGATACCTTGGAAATCAAGGCTCGATTGGCAGGAATCTGTTGTATCTCATGTAGCAAGCTTATTTCACCTTGATGTTCCGCGTCTTCAATTACCTTACCTATGGCGTAATCGTTGATAGACTCAGCAATGATTATATCCTCATAATCGATATTATCTTTCGGAAATCCAGCAGTTATACCAGTCATAAAAATGGTATCGACCTTGTAGGTTGTATATAAAGCTGTAGCCAATACTGAAGTGGCACATACTCCTGGTTTGTCGGCACAGGCAGCAATGATACGAACATCATGCAAGCCTGCCGTATGAATGGTTGTTGTGCGAAATGTGTATGGCAAGATTGCATTATTCAGGTATTCCCATTTGCTACGAGAAAAAGCTTTCAACAATTGTTCAAACTCCTCATTAAGAGCACAGATGATAGCAATGTCGTATTTGTTACGTTTTTCACTACATTCCTCAAGTGTCTTCTTGAATTGATGGAGTTGGATTATTTTCTGCCTCAAATCCTTACGCCAATTGTTGTCTATATGCGAATAGAAAAGAAGATGCCACAACTTATCTCGAAAATCTTGCTGTTGCTGCGTAAACTCTTGCTCATACTCTGTCAAACCGATAATTTGGAAAGGGACCTTGATACTTTCATTTTGGTATATCTCATCCAAATAGTCTGCTCCTGCGGTATGTGAAGGCTCTTCATCCTCATGATACGGCATTACCATGTCGAGAATCAACAAATCATATTGCTTCTCGTGCATAAGGGACCGCCCCTTATTAATATTGGTAGCTACATCTATATGAATTTCACCTTTTGATAAGATAGTTGTTGCTACTTGCTGTAGTTCTCCAACCTTGATGTCGGAATCGTCCATAATCAAAATGTCAATCATGCGAATATGCTTTTAATTTGTTGTTCCAGTATGTTACGCCAATCTCCCTTTTGGGCAGAATAATAAACATAGGAACGATAATTATCTGGATATTGATCTTTCAATTCTTTGTCGAAGGTTGCCAATTCCTTGCGCCCAAACACGTTGTACATTGTAACTACAATGACAGGGGTGGAGATATTGCGCAAATACATACCTTCAAGTATATTCTGACCAGCTGCTGGTTCTGGTAAGCCGCCACTGGCATCGTCTTTGAGGTCAAAGGTACTCATTGACATGTCGAGGAGTATAAGGTCGTACTCTTTCTCTGCCTCGAAAATCATTTCTTGGGCAGAATTATAGGAAGTACAGTTAAAAACCTTCGCATTAGGAAACTTCTCTCTCAAGAATTCTCTGATGTCCTTGGCTTTTTCCTCGTAATCCTCTACAAGTAGTATTTTTTTACTCATAAGCTATATTTGAGGAAATATGGTTTAATTGGGTATTATCTACCAACATACCATAAAGATTAAAATAAATGTCGGTATGGCATTTACCATTTCTTGCCTCAATGGTGAAAGTATTGTTTTGGTCACCAAACTCGAACTTTAGGATATTCATAGCCTTGACCAAGCCGCTACCTTTCTCTTTTTGCAAACGATGCTGGTCATGTAAACGTTCACGAAAAATTTGATTTAACTTATCCTCATCAGTATCATCTGGCAAATCATTATCCAAATGTAAATGAAAGATATGACCATTTTTCATCATCGGTGTTATTCCGATTGTGCAAGTTTTGTCTTTCTTGCAATATTTCAGCATGTTGCTGAAAAATATAGTAAAGAGGTCGAACATCGAGGCACTATATTCAGAACGAATATACAACTTGATATCAAGCGACAAATCATTACATTTCTCGTTTAAATCAGGCATATACTTCACCGCTGTTTCCATTGCCATTTGCATGTGATTGTCAAGCAGAAAATCATCATACTTTGTTTCCTGACGATAGAACCACTTTTCAACCTTCGACAATTTTGCTGTAAGTTCCTCACGAGCCTTATTGATAGTAGAGGTGAGATGCTTGTACAATTCTGGAACTGTAGAGAGAGGTTGAATAGATGTCTCAAACTCTGTCAGTAATGCAAACATATTGGGGGACAGTTCATTTTTTACTTTGTCACGTATAATCTCAAGCCGCTGCTCTGTAATCTCCCACAAATAGTTCATCACCTGACGACAAAAATCTTTCACATCAGATACATTGGCTTCTATTTTCAAAAAGCGGTCGCAAATATCATCGGTAGAGACTTCATAGTCGAAATCACCTTTCATCGTGTCATTTTCATCTACATGAATCTGTATGACCGTATCTTTGAAATCAGTAATGAGTTTGTCTATTCTCCTAGAAAAGTCAATGATGCACTTGTTTAACTTGTCATTATTCTGGGTATCAAGATTAAAATCCCTACGCCATATCTGATTAGGAATATAGATAGTGCTTTCCGTGTTATATACAAGGTCAAGACGTGCCAAACCTGAGCGCAGTTCTCCCTCAAAAACGCCATGACGAATACGAGTACTTAGATAAGTGCCCAAACCAAAACGGCTCTTAAGAAAAGCCCTGCGAATGACATCAAAGAGTTGAGTTGCGGCTTCTGCCACAACATTTTCAGAATAAGTTGCGGCATTTTTAATCATTTCCACCGACTTCTCCTTATTAGAATAGTCCAAGCCATCAACAAGATAATATACTCGTCCTTTGCTTGCCAAGGCTGCTTGTTTTTTGAAGCGATCGTATAAGTCTGCAATGTCTTGCAGTTCATACTTTAGCACAGCATCCTCATTGACATAAATTTTACTATCATCCAGTTTTTTCATACCTCGGTAAGCTATCAACTCATGCATCAGCTCCGTATAAATATCATTATAGCGGTTTTCCGCAGGAAATTTCATGCGAAGAAAGGTCACTATCTTCAATTTTTCCTCCAGCACAGCCATAGTACTCTTCAGTTTATAATGATGATAGAGGATATCATCTGTCAACAATATGGAAAAGAATAATTCCACTTTGGCAATGGGCTTGTCTGCCAAAATATCAATCAATTCTGATGGATATTTGACATACTCGTATTCGCAATATTGCTCTAAAACAAATTGCTTCTGCGGATATTTCTCTGCATTGAGGAACACAAATAATAAAAAGTCTATATTATTTCTAATTCCTGCATATCGTTGTTTCTTGATGTCTTCCAAGAACTGATGGGTATCAATCTTTGAAACGAAAGACTTGTTGTCCAAATATTTTTCTATGTAGAATTGTATTGCCTTTTGACGATAATCCACCCCAAGTTTTATATAGGAACGGAATATAAATTCCACAGCAGTCTGTGCTGTAGGCGTGATGTCGTGATTATCATCAAGAATGTCGTACCATTTAACGAGTGCCTCCTCATACTTTTCATTGGCAAATAAAATCTTGGCATTGTCGATGTCACGAATATATGGAACAATGGATGTATCTTCGATAACTTCATTAGAAACTCTCTGCTTTTGATAGTTAAGAGCCTTAGACTTTGGCATCAAATTTAGGGCAGAGTCAATATACTCCTGTCGGACATCATCATCTTGGTAAATTCCACAGAAATAAGGGTCAAAACAAGTCATGGAAAGTTGCTTTAACGTCTCACAGCGAGTTGTATTACGTTCCTCTCGTATAAAGAAATCAAGCCCTGCTGCAATGTGGAAGCCATAGATATGCTTGTTCAACTTATAAAGTCGATCCTTATATTGATCATTGTCCTTCTCCGTCATTACTTTATAAACATTGAAGGCTATTTCGTTGAGAATACTGTCATGGTTCGAGTCTATATATCTGAACCCACGATGAATGAAAAGCAATGCCCGACTATAAAATTTGACTACATCAAAATTAGACGGATTCTCCCTTAGGTATTCCCTACATGCAGAAATCGTTTCCTCATATCTTCCTGTATAGTAACAATCCAAGATATGCACAAAGTCCTTAGAAAAATATGCCTCTGGCAATTTCTGAACGTCATCAATGGCAAGAAACGGATAGAGTTGGGCATCGCCCGACATATGATAAAGTTTTCTTGCGAAATGTAAAATGCTCGCTAAATGTTCAGGTTCCTTAACAAGATAAGAGCGCAGTACATAGAGCAAGAGATTATAACGGTCGATGACAGAGTTGAGCGATTCCATGATGAGTGTCACGGAAAGGTCATCTATATCATAATGCTGATAATAATTCAGGCGGAAAAGATAATAATTATAACGATCATTCTGAAACTCTGTGCGATTACGTTTGTATTTGGATATGAGGTTATTGTCGTATTCGATAGCAGAAGAATTACGAAGGCTTCGATTTGCCAAACTATTCAACAACTCACTAATAACTCCACATCTGTCATTTTTCTTCTCCTTATTGACATTGCTCAAAAGTGTCAATACTGCATTGAGATTATCTTGATAGCCATAAATGACAAACTTCATCTCGTAGTACCATACCGTATAACCAACCTTTTGAAGGGATTCTTCAAGAAGTGTATTTGCCTCTTGATATTTCCCCAACAAAATATGACGTTCTACTGCATCACGGATTTGTACAAAAGTTTGAAGTTGCTTTTTATATCTACGAAGACCTGTAATCACCCAATTTAGTTCATTGTCAAGAGACACAGGCTTAAAGAAATAACAATTGTCACCATTGCCCATTTTTTTGATAGACATTGGCAGAGCATTTCCCCAAATCACACTGTCTATAGGTGAATGGCGTTTGTGCAAATCATCGGTGAAAGACATGATGAGCTGAGGATTGCCACAATTCTTCAACTGAGTTGCCATGCGCAACCAACCCACTTTGCCTTCCTTAGCGGCAAAGAAGCAAGATGAAACTTGGTAGTTTTTCATCTTTGGAGAAATATGTGGTATACTTGTATTGAAAAACATAGGCTATTTCATTTGGATGTTATTGATAACTTTTGCTAAGTATTATAAAATTGCTCTACATATGGAAACACCAAGGTTTGATGTATAGGAACACTACTGTCCCGTTAAAGTGAACTAATCGCTCTTTGAATTAATTGAAATACAGTCTTTTGCAAGAGATTCCAAATGTACGACAATTTGAATTTGTTACTTAGCAGTATCATTAAAATGACTGCTATGTTCAAAGTCTACGTCACAATATCAAAGAACTATTATCATCCTTTTTTAATAGCTATTTGAATAATATTTAACTGATCCCGAGTTTAACGGGACACTAATGATATAATGTTTTAATAATCATAAATACAGGTTGTCTTATAATGTCAAGTTGTATGACTAAAACACAGTGACCTCACTTAAAAGTTGAGGTTCAAGACTAATCATGTCTTGTTCTCTGTCCAAGTCATAGTAAATGAAAGAGCCTTCGTTTTGGAATAGAGTAGTATCCTTTGAATTCGTCAAATAAAGTGGTAACACTTTAGTAAATACACGCCAAGACGTCTTGCCACTCTTTACAACAGCATCGATATTGTCTATACGCGGCTGGATATTTATCTGAAATGAAACAGTTGCATAAGAAGCCAATTCTGCCACCATTCGCTCCTTGTCACAACCAAATATCATCAGATGAGTATGAACCTGTGCAGAAGGATACTTCTTACGTACTCCTTCTAAAATAAGTGTGTCTATGATATCTGACGGATAACATTCTTCAGGATAATCGCACATCATTTTATCTATTGAAGAGCGTTTGCTTTCATCCATTTTGTAATTGTCAGAAGGTTCTCTTTTATACACAATTTTACCAGTATATAGCCTTCCAAAAAGTTCTACCATGAAAATGATAGACTTTACATACTTGATTTCATTGTTAGGTAGTACTGTTATTGTTTTCATTTCTACCCTATTTTAATAGGTTAGTCTCTTCTAAATATATCTCGTGTGTAAACCTTATCCTTTACATCGTCAAGACATGCGTCATATCGGTTAGCGATGATTGCATGGCTTTCCGTCTTGAAGGCATCCAAATTGTTAACGACCTTGCTGCCGAAAAAAGTGCTGCCGTCTTCAAGTGTCGGCTCGTAGATGATAACCTCTGCTCCCTTTGCTTTGATGCGTTTCATGATTCCCTGAATGGCAGACTGGCGAAAGTTGTCGGAGTTGGACTTCATCGTGAGGCGATAGACGCCTATCACACAGTTGTGCTCCTTGGCGGTGTCAAAGCTGTTGTCGGCTGCATAGCTATAATAACCGGCTCGCTTCAATACGGCATCTGCAATATAGTCCTTGCGAGTGCGGTTCGATTCAACGATTGCCTCGATAAGGTTTTCCGGCACATCTGCATAGTTAGCCAAAAGCTGTTTGGTATCTTTTGGCAAACAATAACCACCATAGCCGAAGCTTGGGTTGTTATAGTGGGTACCGATACGCGGATCGAGACCAACACCGTCGATGATTGCCTTTGTTTCAAGACCTTTTACCTCTGCATAGGTGTCAAGCTCATTGAAATAGCTTACACGAAGAGCAAGGTAAGTGTTGGCGAAGAGTTTAACAGCCTCTGCTTCCTTCATGCCCATGAAAAGAACAGGGATGTTCTTTTCAAGTGAAGAGTGAAGAGTGAAGAGTGAAGAATCCAATTGCTTGGTATCTCCATTATGCCCTATAGCTCCTTCAAGAAGTAATGATGCAAAGGTCTTGGCAGCTTCTTTCATCTTCTCTACGTCAGTCACAGCCTTTATTGCCTCGTTTTCTTCTGCAAACTCGGGGCGGTCAATAAGCTTTGGATAGCCTACGATGATACGACTTGGATAGAGGTTGTCGTAGAGTGCCTTGCTTTCACGAAGGAACTCTGGAGAGAAGAGGAGGTTAAACTGCTTTACTCCCTTTTTTGCGTATTTTAAGTAGAGGCTACGGGTATAACCCACAGGTATGGTGCTCTTAATAACCATCACAGCATCTGGGTTTACTTCCAATACCAGGTCGATAACCTCCTCTACATGTGTAGTATCGAAATAGTTCTTTACGGGGTCGTAGTTGGTGGGTGCAGCAATCACCACGAAGTCGGCATCCTTATAAGCCGCCTTGCCATCAAGAGTAGCTGTGAGGTTCAGAGGCTTCTTTGCCAGATATTTCTCGATATAATCGTCCTGTATCGGCGAGATACGATTGTTAAGTTTCTCCACCTTTTCAGGAATTACATCTACTGCTGTAACATGATGGTGCTGAGACAGCAATGTTGCTATACTCAGACCGACATAACCTGTTCCGGCTACGGCTATTTTTATATCATTGAAGTTGTTCATTGTCGCTATTTTTTACTTATATTTTTGTATTTTTTAAAGAACTTAGTTTAGCGTAATTTACGGTGGTATTTTATTTCTTCTGCCAGTCCTTTTATATAGCTAATCAAATCAATAATTCTCGCATATTATTGATTTGAATCACCTGTTTTTTCTTTAATATTAGTAACCGGTTGATAATTGTATTCCTTTTTTTATTATAAACCATGGCAGCGCACAAGTACGCCACCATGGTGATGACTTCATCTTTCGTTTTTTTGTGACACTCTGCTTTTTCGTGCCTATATATACTGGATAATACATATTGCCAATGATGGTATTGCCATCCATGGAAAAAGGCATCCTAATACTGTCAGCAATGCAGAGATAACACATACTACTTCCTGTCCGTAGACAGAAAGCTTTGCGCTAGATTGAATCATCCTTTTGATCCAAATCTAGCAACACTGAATCGTTTTTTTTGTATTCATTGTTTCTATTATTTAGATTATAATGCTATATTCTATATCCTGCGGGCTTATCGTTACAGGCTATAGCATAAAATCAGCCCCTAAGATTAATGGCAATGCCTTACTCTCCCACAAACTATAGCAGTACCATCAGCGCAAATATGCTTAACTTCTCTGTTCGAAATGGTTAGAGGTGTTTCCATATTGCTATAATTACCGTCTCAGTAAAAAGTATTTTACAATTTGTCTGCGTATTCTGAAAATACAATTTTCATCTTGTTTTTCCAATTATCAGGCACGTCATCCCATGTCTGCCAGTCTTTCACTTGCTTATAAGCCTTGAAAGGTTTGTCTGATTTAGGAGCCGTATATCCCAATTCATCTTCCACACAATTGTGCATCATCAACCTTTTGGTTGAATCATTTCCCAATGCTGTCAATATCGGGGCATTCATTATCATAGCACCAGCAGTGCCAGCGTCTTCATCATGAACAACAAATAAGTCAACACTCAATGCTTTCAAATATCTGATGAAAGAAATCATAGTTGCTTTACCTGTCGCCTTAATTATCTGATATTTTGACGAAACAATCTTTCTAACCTCCTCAGGCATAACTTCTATTGTACGCTTAAAAACGATGTCTTCGGTGTCTCCTTCTACAATAATAACCTTTTGAGCGAAGAACACTCGTGCTACATAGTCATCAATTTTTTGTATCATTTTGACACGTACTTTGTCATCATCTTGGATTTTACGGTATGCGTCCGTCAAATTAAATGCGGTAACATTTGCAAAATCATTTACACCTATAGTATAGCTGTTTAATACCTGTTTGGGCTTTTGTGACAAGTCTATCATATAAGGAGAATGAGTCGTTGCAACAATTTGACTGTTGGAATCTGCTAACTCATAAATGACTCTACGCATGTTCTCAGCAGCATTTGGATGTAAAAACAATTCTGGTTCTTCAAAGCCTATAATGAGACCTCTGTCATCTTCATTACTGATATTCTCTGTTCGTTGTTTATTGAAACGAAGAAGAGCAAACACGGCAGAACGGACAAGTCCTGTACCTTGGTGTAATACATCTGTGGTAACATTGCTGCTCATTGTTACATCAAAGATAGGTTTCAAGGATTCTGCTTTAGTCAAATCTGTATCCACGTTGATAGATGCCTTGGGAAACCACGTCATCTACAACCTTGTTCAAATCATTCATGAGTTGTCCAAATGCTCCATTTTCATCGTTAGGATCCATTTCTTTGCTCAATTTCTGCAATTCCTCAGCTGCTTTCTTATAGTGTTCAGAATTCTTTCGAACATCATCAAACATATAAGACAGCAAGTCGTGCAATGTACCAGACTTTGCAGCATCCATCTCTTCTGAAAGAACTTCTGCTTTAATTTTCAAAAACCGGGGAAGTTTTGACAAAACGTTGGCAGCTATTCCACCTGGATTTTCAAACCATTCATTATTCTCTTGCACCTCAAATAATGAAGGATAGTTTTCTTCCAGTTCTTTCTTTTCCTTTGCCGTGAGATTTCTGTTCAAGTCATCCACGCCTGAAAAGATTTCTGCAGAAGCTCCTTTGTCTATATAATCTTGCCACTTTCTGCAGTCAACAAAATCATCTTTCAACTTTTGCTGATGCATCTGAATTTCACGATGGTTCTTACCATCAGGCGTTAATCGAACACGATAATTGAACGAATATTTCTCATTACCTCCTTCATCTGTATAGCTGTTGAGTCTCGATGAATTAAAACCGCGTTGATTTACTATTGATGCTTTTACATTATCGAAACAGCCTTCTATGATAACATCATCTGTCTTGATTAACTCCTCACCACATTCTCCAATGTATTTAGAGCGACAGGCATTGTTGAGTTTCTTGTCTGTAACCAAATATTCTATGACATCCAAGGTGCAGGACTTTCCTGCATTGTTTGCTCCAATTAGGAATGTTGCATCTCCAAAATTTATTTCCACATCATTCAATTTGCGGAAGTTTTGTATCTTTATACTCTTCAGTCTCATATCTTCTCTATTTATCCAATTAAACTTTCAAACATCTCACGGATATCCGCATTCTCTTTTTCGTATTTCTTCAGTACGATTCCATCAAAGAGGACTAATCGCTCTTTGAATTAATTGATATACAGTCTTTTGTAAGAGATTTCAGATATTGGACGATTTGATTTCTTAACTAAGTAGCATCATATAAATGCCTGCTATATTCAAAGTCTACATCACTAATATCAAAGAACTTTATCATCCCTTTAAATGGTTATTTGAATAATATTTAACTGATTCCGATTTAACAGAATACTGATATTATTCCGAATTATGGTTTCCTCATTTCTTTCGCCATATATTCTAAAAGATCAGCAAGTATAGCGGCGTCATCAACCTGCAGGCAGAGTCTGCTTGCCTCCGGCTCAGCAAACCTCTGCTGTATATCAGTCTTTAGAAGAAGTTTGAACACTTCCTTGTCAAATGCTTTCTGTAATTCGTAGATTAATATTTTATAAAAACTGATTGCGATCTACCATTATAGTTTTTTATTTGTTTCCCTTTGTATTTGATCCTCTATATCTTCATAAAATCTTTGTATATCCATATAATTTGAAACCAAAGCAATTGTGGAATAGAGTAATATTCCCAAAACAGATGCAGATACTGAAAATGTAAGAGTTAGTTCATAAGATTCTGTCTCAAATAGATGTATAGAAAAACAGCTTTTTGTTCCAATGATTGAAAAAGAGACATAAAAGAATGTACTTATAAACACTACTGTCCCGTTAAAGTGGACTAATCGCTCTTTGAATTAATTGAAATACAGT
>OGPQ01002311.1_pt1 | contig 11176 bp, 10 predicted proteins | sample 1552971 | NCBI WGS metagenome assembly OGPQ01 (sample SAMEA2580232, study PRJEB22360) | human gut metagenome | biome: human gut; feature: human-associated habitat; material: faeces | place: Denmark | collected 2008/2010 | reverse complement strand
AGATGGCCTCACGCACATTGGACAGGCTCAGCACGATGAAGATGATGCCCTCCACAAAAACGGCCATCAGGGCCAGCTGCCAGCTGTAACCCATGGTCAGGACGACAGTGTAGGAGAAGTAGGCGTTCAAGCCCATGCCGGGAGCCAGAGCGAACGGATAGTTGGCCAGCAGAGCCATCAGGGCAGTGCCAACGAACGATGCCAGCGAGGTGGCGATCAGGACCGCATTGGCATCCATGCCCGAAGCGGACAGGATGCTGGGGTTGACCGCAAGGATGTAAGCCATCGTCATAAAGGTGGTGACACCCGCCATGAGTTCGGTCTTGACATCGGTGTGGTTTTCTTTCAGGTGAAAGATCTTTTCTAACATGAAAGTTCCTCCTGTGTTATAGTAAAAACAAAAACCGCCGCGTGGGAACCGGCGGAAAGAACAGCTCCCATTGTAGCAGAACTGTTCCCACCTGTCCATGGTCGAAACACAGAAAATTCACGAAAAGTTCAAACTTTCTTGTATAGGTATGACTTATCCGAGGGCTTTTTGGCGTTTTATGGAAATTTTTCTTTCCGGTTATGGAGTTTGTGCCGCTCCGTATATCCCCATAGTCTGTATTTGCGATAAAATCGACCTCCTATTCACAAGAAAGCGCCCCCGCTCACTGCGATCTTGCAGTGAACGGGGGCGCTGTGCTTTTTCATAGAAAAGAGCGGATTTTGCAAGAAAAAATCTCCGTAGACCCGGGAGGCTTACACCTGATGCTCTGCGATCCACTGGCCCATCTGCTGGGCGATGGCCTTGATCGAGCCATCCTCAAAGGGAACCTTCAGCCCGGCGGTCTGCATCAGCTCTGTGTAGCTGGCCAGACCGGCACGGCGCACCAGCTTGAGGTAGCGCTCCCAGGCATCCTTGTGGTCCTTGAGGCTCAGCAGGAAGAACTGCAGTGCAGCCATGGTGGACAGGCAGTAATCAATATAGTAGAAGGGACACTCATAGATGTGGAGCTGGCGCTGCCAGCCGGCACCGCGGCCATAGAAGGGCAGGTTGTCGAAATCGATCCAGGGGCGGTACTTGTGCTCCAGTTCCAGCCAGACGGCGTTGCGCTCGTCCGGAGTGAGGTCGGGGTTCTGGTACATCCTGTGCTGGAACTCGTCCACGATGCAGCCATAGGCCAGGAAGAGGAAGCTGTCCTCGGCGTGGAGCAGGGCGTATTTCTCAGTGTCCTTGCCAAAGAGCAGATGGTGCCAGGGAGCCGTCAGGAACTCCATGGCCATGGAATGGATCTCGGCGCTCTCCATGCCGGGGCACTCGAGGTCCGCAGGGACCTTGGGGTCACGCTCGGCCACATAGCCCTCAAAGGCGTGGCCGCACTCGTGGGTCAGCACGTCCACGTCGGCAGAGGTGTTGTTCCAGTTGGCAAAGATAAAGGGAGCCTTGTAGGTGGGCAGGCTGGTCATATAGCCGCCGGACATCTTGCCGGGGCGGCTCTCCACGTCGAACAGCTCATTGTCCTGCATGAAGTCAATGAATTCTGCGGTCTCGGGGCTCAGCTCGTGGTACATGGTGCGGGCGGCGGCCATCCGGGCATCGTAGCCGGGGATGGGAGAGGGGTTGCCGTCCTGAAACGCCACAGGCAGGTCGGAGAAGGTCAGGTGGGAGATGCCGGTGCGCTTGCAGCGCAGCTCGATCACCTTTTTCAGCTCGGGCACCACATCGCTGGCCACCTGGTCGCGGAACTTCCGGATCTCGGCAGGGCCGTAACCGATGCGGTTCATCCGTACATAGGAAAGCTCGCTGTAATCGTGGTAGCCCAGGATCTGCGCCTGTGCGTTCAGGTTCTTGACGATTTTGGTGTACAGGCCATCCAGCTCGTCACGGTGGGCATCAAAATACGCGGCCTCGGCCTCGTAGGCGGCGCGGCGGACGGCAGGGTCCAGGTTCTCCTTATAGGGGCCCAGCTGGGGAATGGTCAGCTGCTTGCCGTCAAACTCGACCAGCGCGCCGCCGTACACCTGCTGGTACTGGCTGACAAGGGCGTTGTACTCCTTCTGCAGCTCCACGGTGCGGTCATCCATGCCCAGCACGGCGTTCTTCATACCGGCCACGCAGGTGGTGCCAAAGGCTTCGGTCAGCGCGTCCACATGGGCGTTGGCCAGAAATGCCCGGCTGATCTCCACCCGTGCGTTCTCCACGGCGGGACCGTTGGCATCAAAGAAATCCTGCTCGGCCTTCCAATAAGCGTCACGGGTGTCACAGGTGTAGTGGATGCTTGCCAGCTGTGCGGCAGTGCTGTAATCGGCAAAGGCACGGCTCTGCTCGTAGTAAACATTCACCAGCTCCTCGCCGCTGGCAGCCCCGGCGGCCTTGGCGGCCAGCGCCTTGCACTGGCCCAGCAGGGCATCAATGTCCGGGCGGGTATAACTCATTTCGCTGAATTTCATGGGATCCATCCTTTCGTTCCTTCTTGTCTGAGTGCTGAACCCATATTAGCACGTTTGGGGAAAAAGGGCAATGGAAAAGAGGAACTGCCCCTGTGGAGGAAAGTGTGTCAGAATTGTAAAAGATAAAATATTTTAGCTATTATTCTTGACTTATCCGACGATTCAGATATAATGGTCGTGTTCGCAAGAAACCTCAAACTTTTTAGATAATAAAAATACAAACCAATCAAAGGAGAATATTACCATGACGTTTGAAGAAATGAAGAAGATCGTTGTTGACACCCTGAACTGCGAGGAGGACAAGGTGACCATGGAGGCCAGCCTGACCGAGGATCTGGAGGCCGACAGCCTGGATGCCGTGGAGCTGAACATGGCGCTGGAGGATGCCTGCGGTGTGTCCATCCCGGACGAGGAGCTGGCAAAGCTCAAGACCGTGGGTGACATCTACAACTACATCACCGCACATATCTGAGGAAACATGCGATGAATGATATCCGAGATCTGCTCCCCAACCGGATGCGGGAGCGCACTTTCCAGCTGAAGGCCAAGCGGGATGCCGGAGCTGTCTGGCACGAGCCGCAGTTTGTGGAGTGCAAGCAGTGCGGCCGCCGCGCTGCCCGCACCCTGTGGGCCAGAAGCCTGTATGTCTGCCCCAACTGCGGCTATCACATGCCCATTGGCGGGTATTACCGGCTCAGTCTGGTGCTGGATCACGGCAGCTTCCGGGAACTGGACGCTGACCTTGATCCGCAGGATGTGCTGAACTTCCCCGGATACGGGGAAAAACTTGCCGCCGCCCAGAACAAGACCGGCCTGCGCGAAGCCGCTGTCACGGCAACCGGCCGCATCGGGGTAGCCTGCGTGGCAGCCGTACTGGACAGCCGCTTTTTCATGGGCAGCATGAGCACGGCTGTGGGCGAGAAGATCACCCGCGCCGTGGAGTACGCCACTTCCAAGCGCCTGCCTCTGGTCATCTTTTCGGCCAGCGGCGGCGCGCGGATGCAGGAGGGCATTTTCAGCCTGATGCAGATGGCCAAGACCAGCGCCGCCATCCAGCGCTTTTCGGCAAAGGGCGGGCTGTACGTCAGCGTGCTGACCCACCCCACCACCGGCGGCGTGACCGCCAGCTTTGCAAGCCTGGGCGATATCATGCTGGCCGAACCGGGGGCGCTCATCGGCTTTGCCGGCCCCCGTGTCATTGAGCAGACCATCGGTGAAAAACTGCCCGCCGGGTTCCAGCGCAGCGAATTCCAGATGGAACACGGCTTTGTGGATCAGGTGGTGCCTCGCAGTCAGCTGCGGGATACGCTGATCCAGGTCCTGCAGCTTCATGCCGGAGGGAAACACGAATGATAAAAGATATTTTGGAGCAGCTGGCCCCGCTGGACGCACAGATCGCCGCGCTGAAGGGCAGCGGCAGTGACATGGAGGCCATCACCGCCCATGCGTCCGAACTGGCAGAGCTGGCGGTGGAAGAGGACGAGATTCTGCGCTCCTGCGGCCCGCTGACTGCCGAGGATCGGGTCTTTCTGGCCCGTCACCCGGAGCGTCCGCACATCGACGAGACGATCTCTGCCCTGTTCACGGATTTCTTTGAGCAGCGCGGCGACCGGCAGTGCAAGGAAGACGCGGCCATTCTGGGCGGCGTGGCCCGTTTCCACGGGATGCCGGTGACGGTCATCGGCCACCGCAAGGGCTCCACGCTGGAGGAAAATCTGGCCTGCAACTTTGGAATGCCGGGGCCGGAGGGTTACCGCAAGGCTCTGCGCCTGATGAAGCAGGCTGAAAAATTCGGTCGTCCCATCATCACCTTTATCGACACGCCGGGCGCTTACCCCGGCAAGGATGCCGAGGAGCGGGGGCAGGGCGAGGCCATTGCTCGGAATCTGATGGAGATGAGCGGCCTGACGGTGCCGGTCATCGCCGTGGTCACCGGCGAGGGCTCCTCCGGCGGCGCGCTGGCACTGGGTGTGGCCAACCACATCCTCATGCTGGAAAACGCGATCTACTCGGTGCTGAGCCCCGAGGGCTTTGCCAGCATCCTGTGGAAGGACTCCTCCCGCAGCGGCGAGGCCTGTGAGATGATGAAGCTGACGGCGCAGGATCTGTACCGCGGAGGCATCGTGGAAGAAGTGATCCCGGAGCCGGTGGGCGGTGCCCAGCGCTGCCACGCGGCCCTGTTTGAGCGCATGGATGCCGCTCTGCGCGCCCACCTGAAAGAATTGTGCCGCATGAGCGACCGGCAGCTGGCCGATCAGCGCTATAAAAAGTACCGCCAGATCGGAGAAACGAGGAACGCATGAATGGTTTACAGCTGATCGCCACCGGCGGGGCACTTCCCGGACGGACGATCACCAATGACGCGCTGAGCCGCATGGTGGATACCAGTGACGCATGGATCACCAGCCGCACCGGCATCCGCACCCGGCACTGGTGCACCGAGGACGAATCTGCCGCCACGCTGGCCATTGCGGCCGCGCGGCAGGCCCTTGACCGCAGCGGCCTTGCCCCGGCGGACATTGCCTGCTGTGTCTGCGCGACCCTTTCTGCCCCGGATGCCACCCCCAGCGTGGCCTGTCAGGTACAGGCGGCGCTGGGCCTGCCGGAGAACCGGCCCGCGCTGGACGTCAACGCGGCCTGCTCCGGTTTTTTGTACGGCACTGCTGTGGCGCGGGGCCTGCTGGCCACGCTGGGCGGGCAGTACGCCCTGGTCATCGGGTGCGAAGCCCTTTCCCGCCTGATGGACCCCGCCGACCGCTCCACCTGCGTCCTGTTTGGCGACGGCGCGGGCGCGGCCATCTTCCGGCTGGCCGACACCTCCTTTGCCCTCACGCTGGGGGCCCGGGGCAGCGACGTCCTGCACGCCGGTGGGCCGGACCGGAACGGTTCTGCCCCCATCACCATGGACGGCAAGGCGGTGTTCCGCTTTGCGGTGGATGCCCTGCCCAAGTGCCTGCACACGGTGCTGGACGAGACCCGGCTGACCCTCGAGGATCTGTCGTGGGTGGTCTGCCATCAGGCCAACAGCCGCATCATCGACCACTGCATCAAGGCTCTGCAGGCCGACCCGGCAAAATTTTATAAGAATATGGATCGCCACGGCAACACCAGCGCCGCCAGCATTCCGGTCGCCCTCAACGAGCTGGCCGAGAGCGGGCAGCTGACCCCGGGCAGACCGCTGGCCTGCATCGGCTTTGGCGGCGGCCTGACATGGGGCGGTGCGATCCTGCAATACAAAGAGTAAAAATCATGTTCGGCAAACGGGCTCGCCCTCTCAGTCACCTTCGGTGACAGCTCCCCCAAAGTGGGAGCCTTTGGCAAAACCGAAAAGTTTACCGTACTGCCAAGGGCTCTCCCCTTGGGAGAGCTGTCGAGCAGAGCGAGACTGAGAGGGCGAGGACGCTTACCGATAGGATAAAACTATGAAACTTTTAAATGAAATTTTAGGCACAAAATACCCCATCATCCAGGGCGGCATGGCAAACATTGCCACCGGTGAGTTTGCCGCCGCCTGCTCCAATGCAGGTGCACTGGGCATCATCGGTGCGGGCGGCATGAATGCCGACACCCTGCGCGAAAATATCCGCCGGTGCAAACAGCTCACAGACAAGCCCTTTGGCGTGAACATCATGCTGATGCACCCGCAGGCAGACGAGTTTGCCCAGATCGTTGTGGAAGAAGGCGTGCAGGTGGTCACCACCGGCGCAGGCAACCCGGGCAAATATGTTCCCATGTGGAAAGCGGCGGGCATCAAGGTGATCCCCGTGGTGGCTGCCGCTGTGCTGGCAAAGCATCTGGAGAAGCTGGGCATTGATGCCGTGATCGCCGAAGGGACCGAGAGCGGCGGCCATGTGGGCGAGATGGCCACCATGGCGCTGGTGCCGCAGGTGGTGGATGCAGTGGATCTGCCCGTCATTGCGGCGGGCGGCATTGCTGATGGCCGTCAGCTGGCAGCAGCCCTTGCGCTGGGTGCCTGCGGCGTGCAGGTGGGCACCTGCCTGCTGGTGAGCGAGGAGTGCCCCATCCACGAAAACTACAAAGCGGCCCTGCTCAAGGCCAAGGACAGCGATACCATCGTGACCGGGCGCATCGGCGGTTCCCCGGTCCGGGTGCTGAAAAACCGGATGAGCCGTGAATATGTCCGGCAGGAAAAGGCCGGTGCCGATAAGATGGAGCTGGAAAAGTACACCCTGGGCAGTCTGCGCCGGGCCGTGTTTGAAGGCGACACCTCCACCGGCAGTCTGATGGCCGGTCAGGTGGCCGGAATGCTTCACGAGGTGCGCCCTGTGGCGGACATTCTGGATGACCTGTGGAACGGCGGGAGGCAGCGTATCCACGCGCTGAGCGAGGAATGCTGACGCTCGGAAAGAAAACCCTGTCTGTGCCCATCCTGCAGGGCGGCATGGGCGTGGGCGTTTCTCTGGGCGGGCTGGCCGGTGCCGTGGCGGCCTGCGGCGGCATGGGGTGCATCTCCACCGCCGATGCAGGCTACCGGGAGCCGGACTTTGCCCGTGACCCGGCCAGCGCCAACCACCGCGCCTTGACCGCTGAGATCCGGAAAGCAAAGCAGATCGCAAACGGTGTCGGTATGGTGGCCATCAATGCAATGGTGGCCACGCAGGACTATGCCGCCGCCATCCGCACCGCTGTGGAAGCGGGCGTGGACGCTGTGGTGTCCGGCGCGGGTCTGCCGCTGGAGCTGCCCGGCCTTGTGAACACGATGGAGGTTGCCATCGCGCCCATCGTTTCCAGCGGGCGGGCGGCAAAGCTCATCCTGCGCCGCTGGGCCAAGGAGTTCGGCCGCACCGCCGATTTTGTAGTCATTGAGGGCTGCAAGGCAGGCGGTCATCTCGGCTTTGCGGAGCAGGACCTGTTCTCCGGAAGCTGCCAGACGCTGGATGAGATCCTGCCGGAGGTGCTGGCCGAGGTAAAGCCCTATGAGGCGCAGTTCGGCCACAGCATCCCCGTGTTTGTGGCGGGCGGCGTGTACACCGGGGCCGATCTGGCTCACTTTACCAGACTGGGTGCCGCAGGCGTTCAGCTTGCCACCCGCTTTATCACCACCTACGAGTGCGATGCATCCCAGGGATACAAGGACGTTCTGCTGAACGCCGGTTCTGAGGATGTGCGCATCATCCACAGCCCGGTCGGAATGCCGGGCCGGGCGCTGAACACGCCGCTGGTGCAGGCCATGACGGAGGGCAGACGCTTCCCGCCCCGGCACTGTGCCCGCTGCCTGAAGACCTGCGACCCGGCCAAGGTGCCCTACTGCATCACCCATGCACTGATCGAAGCGGTCAAGGGCAACCTGGAGGAAGGACTTTTCTTCTGCGGGGCCAATGTGGGCAGGCTGGACCGGATGTACACCGTCCGTGAGCTGATGGATGAACTTGTGACCGAATGGAGGCAAAACCAATGAAGCTTGCCGTTTTATATGCCGGCCAGGGTGCCCAGCACCCCGGCATGGGCAAAGAATTTTACGAAGCATCTTCCGCTTTCCGTGCCGCGTTCGACGCTGCAGACCTTCCGTTTGATCTGCACCGCGTCTGCTTCGACGACCCGGACGGCGTTCTGAATCAGACCGAATACACCCAACCCTGCATGGTGGCCTTTGCCTGCGGCGTATCCGCCGTTCTGGCCGAGCAGGGGGTCAAGCCCGCTTATGTGGCCGGTCTCTCTCTGGGCGAATATTCCGCGCTGGAAGCCGCCGGTGTATTCACCGCCAAGCAGGCCATTGAGCTGGCAGCCTACCGCGGCAAAGCCATGGCCGACGCGGCCAGCGGCATCGACTGCGGCATGACCGCAGTGCTGAACCTCGACCGGGTCCCCCTTGCAGAATGCTGTGAGCAGGCATCCGCGCTGGGCTGCGTGCAGATCTGCAACTACAATTGCCCGGGCCAGCTGGTCATTGGCGGCGAAAAGGCCGCAGTGGACAAGGCTGCAGAGCTTGCAAAGCAGGCCGGTGCCCGCCGGTGCATCCCGCTCAAGGTGAGCGGCCCGTTCCACACCCGTCTGATGGCTCCCGCCGGGGATGCACTGGCAAAGCGCTTTGCCGCCGAACCCTTTGGCGAAATGAGCGTTCCGGTGCTGTTCAACTGCCTGGGCCGTGAAAAAGCCGAGAGCGACAGCATCCCGGCCCTGCTGGTCCGGCAGGTGCAGAGCAGTGTCTACATGGAGGACACCCTGCACCGTCTGGGCGAGCTGGGTGTGGATCACATTCTGGAGGTCGGCCCCGGCAATGCGCTCTCCGGCTTTGTGAAAAAGACTCTGCCCGGTGTGACTTGTGTGTCGGTGGAGACCCCGGCGCAGCTGGACACCGTTCTGAACGCATGGAAGGAAGAACAATGAACGAAGAAACCATCATCCGTACCGCCGTTGTGACCGGCGGAAGCCGGGGAATCGGCCGGGCAGTGTGCGTACAGCTTGCCCGGCAGGGCTGCCATGTGGTGGTCAACTACTGCCACGGCGAGGCGGCCGCCGCTGAGACCGTGTCTCTGTGCAGGGCCCTGGGTGCGCAGGCCGTGGCCGTGCAGGCCGATGTTTCCACCGCCGAGGGCTGCAAAAAGCTCTTTGAGGAAGCAGGAAACGCCTTTGGCCGGGTGGATATCCTTGTGAACAATGCAGGCATTACCCGGGACAACCTGATCCTGCGCATGTCCGAGGCAGACTTTGATGCTGTGCTGGACGCAAACCTCAAGGGTGCGTTCCTTTGCTGCAAGGAAGCGGCCCGCCGGATGGTGCGCCAGCGCTGGGGCCGGATCGTCAATCTGAGCAGCGTCGTTGCCCTGCGGGGCAATGCAGGCCAGACGAATTACGCCGCCAGCAAGGCCGGGCTCATCGGCCTGACCAAAAGCCTGGCCCGGGAGCTGGCCAGCCGCAATGTGACAGTAAACGCTGTTGCGCCCGGCTTTATTGAGACTGATATGACGGAGGTTCTTTCGGATAAAGTGAAAGAAGCATCCGTATCCCAGATTCCGCTCGGCCATTTCGGAAAGCCGGAGGATGTGGCAAACCTGGCTGCATTTCTGGCATCCGAAGCGGCAGCTTACATCACCGGACAGGTGATTCACTGCGACGGCGGCATGGTGATCTAAGAAAAGGAGAGTTGGAATGAAGAGAAGAGTAGTCATCACAGGGCTGGGTGCGGTAACCCCGATTGGAAATACCGTGGAGGAATTCTGGAACGGCGTCCGCAAGGGAGCCTGCGGAATCGGAACGATTACGAAATTTGATACAGCAGAATATAAAGTACATCTGGCAGGCGAGGTCAAAGGCTTCGTGGCAAAAGAACGCATGGATTTCAAGGCGGCAAGACGAATGGGAACTTTCTCCCAGTATGCCGTTGCGGCAGCAAAAGAAGCGTTTGCAGATGCCGGCATTTCCATGGAGAATGAAGATCCGTTCCGCGTCGGCGTTCTGGTGGGCTCCGGCGTCGGTGATCTGAATGCATGCGAGCAGGCGAAAGCCAAAATTGATGCCGGAAATCAGTCCCGCGTCAACCCGTTTACCGTTCCGGTGATGATTGCGAACATGGCGGCGGGAAACGTTGCGATTGCACTCGGCGCGAAAGGAAAATGTACCAGCGTGGTGACGGCGTGTGCGACAGGAACGCACTGCATTGGCGATGCCTTCCGCGCAATTCAGTACAACGACGCGGACATCTGTGTGGCAGGTGGTGCGGAGAGTGCAATTACGCCGGTCGGCGTGGCAGGCTTTTCGGCACTGACCGCACTTTCCGAGTCGGAAGATCCGCTGTGGGCTTCGATTCCATTTGATAAAGACCGGAACGGTTTCGTCATGGGCGAGGGCGCCGGCATTCTCGTACTTGAGGAGCTGGAGCACGCGAAACAGCGCGGCGCGAAGATCTATGCAGAGGTAGTCGGATACGGCGCAACCTGCGATGCGTACCACATTACTTCTCCATTGGAAGATGGAAGCGGTGCGGCACGTGCAATGGAGCTTGCGATGGAAGAAGCGGGAGTAAAACCGGAAGAAGTTACTTATATTAATGCACACGGAACGTCCACACATCACAACGATCTGTTTGAAACGCGTGCGATCCGGAAAGCCTTCGGTGATGCGGCAGACCATGTGCTGGTCAACTCGACGAAATCGATGGTCGGTCATCTGCTCGGCGCGGCAGGCGGTGTGGAAGCTGTTGTCTGTGCGAAATCCATTCAGGACGGCTTCGTGCATCAGACGATTGGAACAAAGGAAGCAGATGCGGAATGCGATCTGAATTACTGCATCGGCGCTCCGGTGGAAACCGATGTGAAACTGGCAATGAGCAATTCCCTTGGTTTTGGCGGCCACAATGCGGTGCTGCTGTTTCAGAAATATGAATAAAGCGGCATCGTGTTCCGGTGCAGAAAGGAAAATAAGATGGAATTAGATCAGATTTTACAGTTGATTGATAAAGTTTCGGATTCTTCGCTGACCGCGTTTGATTACGAGGCTGATGGGATCAAGATTGCCATGGAGCATGGAAAAGCAGCTCCGGTGCAGGTGCAGATGAGCGGGGTTCCATCCGGTGCCGGTCTGCAGATGGCAGAGATGATGGGCGGAGCAAATGGCGTGACAGCGAAAGAAGCAGCCATGCCGGAGAGAAAAGAAACGGCAGGAAAAAGTACAGCGGCTGAGGATCACAGCGAAGCAGAAGAAGGCGTTTTTGTGACATCCCCGCTGGTCGGAACGTTTTATACAGCTCCGGCAGAAGATGCCGAGCCGTTTGTGAAGGTCG
>OGPQ01002303.1_pt1 | contig 11202 bp, 9 predicted proteins | sample 1552971 | NCBI WGS metagenome assembly OGPQ01 (sample SAMEA2580232, study PRJEB22360) | human gut metagenome | biome: human gut; feature: human-associated habitat; material: faeces | place: Denmark | collected 2008/2010 | reverse complement strand
TCTTCCCAACCGGCCAACTCGAACATCTTCACGATGTGTTCCTGATACTTGGTACGGATCTCTTTACTGTGCTCATCTTCCTTCAGGTAATAATCCCGATCACCCAGCCCCAGACCTCCCTGATAGGTCTGCACCAGATTCATGCTGCTGTTCATATCGTCCGGACCGATATAAATACCAAAATAAGGTCCAAAACCTTGACGGGTCATTTCAGCCACCAAAGTCACCATTTCCTTCGGAGTTTTTACAGCCTTTATTTTTTCCAATACCGGCTGGATAGGAGTACTTCCGTCTCCATTGAGCTTGACGGTATCCATAGCCATATTATACAAATCACCGATTTTCCGGGCAACACTTCCCGGTTCGGACTTCTTAGCTGCCAGTTCTTCGATCAACCCTTGCATCTGCTTCCGGTTATTCTCAGCCAGCAGATCGAAAGAGCCGAACCGTCCATACTCATCGGTCAAAGGGTGTGCCTGCATCCATCCACCACAGGCGAATTGATAGAAATCCTGATTAGGAGTTACCGATCTATCCAGATTAGCAACATCAATCCCTCCGGTTTGGGTAGCTGCTTTCTTGTCGTTACAAGCGGCTACACTTAAAGCCAGAGCTAAAATTGGAAAATAAAATTTTGTGTTCATTATAAATTCACTATAAATTACTTAAATCCTAACCGATGATCTTCCGTATAACTTTCTTATACCGATCATCCTATTTAAAACGAAACACAAAAATAAAAATTAATACCTCAATCCAATCAGAAAACGACACAAAATATACCCACCGTTCCCCCTAACTGTACCGATCCTCATCGTTCGGCAACCATTCAGCTTACAAACCACTTCCCCCTTTTAGACAAAGGGATCACCGATTTTATACCAACCTGTTTTTCAATTCAGAGGGTAATTCGGGCATAGCACCGTGTCGGGTACACACATAGGCAGAAACCTCTACCGCCAATTGATGGGCTTCGTGTACAGAACGTTCTTTCAGAATAGCCGAACAAAAAGCTGCCGTAAAAGAATCTCCTGCTCCGACGGTATCGGCCACCTTAACTTTAGGAGTCTCTACAAATGAAACTGCACCGGGGCTAAAGACGTAACTTCCGTTGATCCCGCAGGTAAGAATTAACATTTTCAGGTTATATTTCCCAAGCAATATCCAGCATTTATCTTCGAGATCGATCCCCGGATATCCGAACATCCGGCTAATCGTTATCAATTCCTCATCGTTCAATTTCAGAATATTACACCGCTCGAACGATCTACAAAGCACTTCCTGAGAATAAAAACCCTGACGGAGATTGATATCGAAGATCTTATAGGAATTTTCCTCAGGCATCGCATCGAGAAAACGGTTAATTGCCGCACGCGACACTTCGTCACGCTGTGCTAACGATCCGAAACAAATCGCCCGGGATTGGCGTGCCAGCGTTTCTAATCCGGGAGTAAAGGGAATATTGTCCCAGGCCACTTTTTCCTTTATCTCGTAACCCGGAATTCCGTTCTCATCCAGTTGTACCTGTACCGTCCCCGTCGGATAGGGAACCCGTTGAATGAAATATTTCAATTGTTTATCGTCAAAACTTTCCAGGATCTCGTCTCCCAGCCGATCATCCCCGACAGCACTAATAACCCGGCTATCGAACCCGAACTGAGAAGCATGGTAAGCAAAATTAGCCGGAGCTCCGCCTAGTTGTTTACCTTCCGGGAGCATATCCCACAGGACCTCTCCCATTCCGACAATTGTATTATTCATAAATGATAATTATTTATCCAATTTAGATAAAATAAGCGTCAAAGCCCCATCGCCGGTCACATTACAAGCTGTCCCGAAGCTATCCTACAAAGCAAAAATAGTCAACAACAGAGCGGTTCCGGTTTCGTCAAACCCTAATACGGAAATAACGATGCCCAGAGAAGCAATAACCGTTCCCCCAGGTACTCCCGGAGCTCCGATAGCAAAAACTCCCAGCAGAACGATGAAAAGCACCATCGTAGACATAGCCGGCAAAGCCCCGTAGAGAATCAACGATACCGTCATGACAAAGAACACTTCGGTCAATATAGAACCACATAAATGAATGTTAGCAAACAAAGGAACGGCAAAATCGACCACTTCTCCTTTGAGTACAGGACTTTTTTTGGCAGATTTAAGCGCAACCGGTAAAGTAGCCGCCGATGACATCGTTCCCACTGCTGTCAGATAAGCCGGACCATAATACCGTACCACCTGCCAGGGATTTTTCCCGGAAAACACACCCGCAGACAGATATAAAAAGAACAACCAAATAAAATGCGCGGTCAAAACGATTCCCATTACATTCAGAAAGACCGGCAATTGACGGGTGATAGATCCCTCATAACTCAAGGCACAAAAATTTGCAGCAATAAAAAAAGGCAAAATCGGAATCAGAATCCGATTGATCAGCAGTAATACCATTTTTTGGAAATTGTCCAAAATAGTCTCAAATATCTGAGATTTTGTCCAAACAGTAGCCAAGCCAACCATAATGGCCACCACCAAAGCCGTCATCACACTCATCACCGGAGGAATATCCAGTTTAAAAACCAGTTCCGGAATTTCTTTCAACCCCTCGGTAGCCGGACTAATAGTCAGTAACGGGATCAGCCAATAGCCTAAAAACATGGCCATAAAAGCAGCTCCGACAGACGAAAGATAAGCCAATCCTAATGCCCATCCCAGCATCCGTGAAGCATTCCCTTTCATTTTTGCGATAGAAGAAGATATAAAAGCCAGAATAATCAAGGGTACCATAAAGAAAATAAGCTGTCCCAAAATATATTTCAGGGTGACAACGACATTCATAAACCCTTCCCCTACGACAAAACCTAATAAAATACCGGCAATAACAGCCAACACCAATTTAATAATGGTACTGGATAAAATCTTTTTCAGCATAGCTCGAAATCTAAAATAAATTCAAATATAGGAAACTTTAACGAAAAAACAAGGACAAAGTTTTAGAGAAGAGCCATAATTTCCCTTTCAGTTATTTCACTGCTTTCAAAAGACCCGAATAACTAGAATTACACCTTAATCAGAATCCCGCATTGATTTGAGTAATTGCCTTTCCGATCGCTTCGGAATACATATTCACTAATTCGGCCAAATTCATACAAGTGTAGGCTACGATTACAGTAATGATAATCATTAACAGAATCTGGATCAATAATTGGTTACCTCGCGCTCTCATGACTTTTATTATTAAGAGATGACTAAATTATTTTCTTGTCCTAAAGTTAGAAAATTATTTTCAATTTAACAAGAATTTAACACACAAAATACATTTTTTCAGTAAAAATTTTTCGATTCATCGGTTCCCTGTAAAACGCTTCCGGTTTCTATTCTCTTTTTAAGGTTTTTCACTATCTTTACGCCGGTAAGATATGCCCCGAAGGCAAAATTTATGTTTGCCTCCCGGTGTCTCAATCTTTGACCAACAAATTTAAATGCCATGATTAAACACATCGTACTTTTCAAATTGGAAGAAAGTGAGCATAAAAACGTCCGGTTACAGGAAATCAGGGACCGTCTGGAAGCTTTGGTACAAGTGATTCCTGAATTAAAAGAAATGCAGGTAGGTATCAATGTCAACCCGGAAGAAAAATGGGATTTCAGTCTGGAAGCAGTAGTAGCCGATCTTCACGCTCTGGAGGTATATGCCAACCACCCGGCCCATCAGGAAATCGTCAAAACTTTAATCGCACCGGTCAAAGTGGACAGGGCGTGTGTCGATTACCGGTTCTGATCGATCTTATATCCGGTAATACTTTACCGCGTGTGCTTGCTCAACCACGTAAAAAACAAGAATTATGCAAAAAACAGTATCTCTCCCCTTCATGTTATTGGGGATTTTATTCAATGTATGTTTAGTAGCTTCCAATCTACTGGAAACCAAAGTAATTCAATTGGGTCCCATTACGGCTACTGCAGGGTTGATTGTATTTCCGATTTCTTATATTATCAACGACTGTATCGCTGAGGTTTGGGGATTCAAAAAAGCCAGGCTCATTATCTGGAGTGGTTTCGCCATGAATTTTCTAACCATCGGTTTTGCGCGTCTGGCTATTACTTTGCCTGCAGCACCTTTTTGGGAGGGAGAAGAAAGTTTCAATTTCATATTCGGTCTGGCCCCACGGATAGCTATTGCCAGTCTGTTGGCTTTTCTACTCGGATCGTTTCTCAATGCCTATATCATGAGCAAAATGAAGGTAGCTACCCAGGGGAAATATTTTTCTCTCAGGGCTATTTTATCCACGATTGCCGGGGAGAGTGCCGACTCACTGCTCTTCTTTCCACTCGCTTTCGGAGGACTGATTCCTGTTCAAGCTTTACTGGTTATGATAGCCACACAAGCTCTTTTGAAATCCCTCTATGAAGTGATCATACTTCCGGTCACGATCCGGGTAGTAAAATACATCAAAAAGATCGACCAAACGGATGTCTACGACAAAGATATTTCCTACAATATCATAAAAATCAAGGACCTTTAAAACAGGTCCTTGTACGGCTATCCTTTTTTCAAAAAACGCAAGCCCGTCGCAACCAGCATATCGATTCCGACCCGTATAGCCCGCTCGTCGGGTGCCATTCCCGGATTATGCAAAGGACACATTTCCTCTGCTTCCGGTGGCCGCACCCCCAAAGTCCAGAAAACACCCGGCAATTCCTGCAAATAAATAGCAAAGTCTTCCCCTAAAGTCAAGGGTTCCGATTCGACGATCTGCCGCACTTGCGGCAAGCCTGCCGCCAGCTTCTTCACTTCCTTTGTCAATACCGGATCATTGACCAACGGAGGTAATCCATTCCAAGGCATATCGGGTACAAAACGACAACCGTATAAATCACAAATAGCCGGAGATTTCTCATCGATCAATTCAAAAATCCGGTGCCTCAACGCATTATCATGTGTACGCACCGTGCCCATCACCTCTACCCGATCCGGTATCACATTATTGGCTGTTCCCCCATGAATAGAAGTAATCGAAAGCACTGCCGGGATGAGAGGATTACGGAACTTAGTAATAATAGTCTGATAAAACTGGATCAGGGCCGTAGCTGCCAAAATAGGATCGGACCCCAGCTGAGGCATGGCCGCATGTGTCCCTTTTCCTTCCACTGCAAAAATAATATTATCGGAAGAAGCAAAAAAGGCTCCCGGACGTATACCGATCTGTCCAACCGGTAATCCGGGAAATACATGCTGACCGAATATGGCTTTCGGTACGGGAGGTTCCAGCAAATGAGGCAATAATAATCTTGCTCCTCCGGGACGTTTTTCTTCACTCGGTTGAAAAACAAGTTTCAGGGTCCCACCCAACTCTGCCTCTTTACTTTTTAAAATAATAGCCGCCCCCAATAACATAGCAGTATGCATATCATGTCCACAAGCGTGCATCAGCCCGGGAGTCTCCGAACAATAAGGTAATCCGGTATCTTCCTGTACCCGCAGCGCATCCATGTCAGCCCGTAAAGCGACACAATCGGCTCCTTCACCCAAAGTGGCTATAATTCCTGTCCCGTAAGTTTTATAAGGTATTTTATATTCCTTCAGTACGTCGATGACAAAAGCTTGCGTCTGAAATTCCTGGGTAGAAACTTCGGGATGCCGGTGCAACCAACGCCGGAATAAAATAGCCTGCTTATAAATTTCTTCTGAATCCATCGGTTTAAATTTATCGGTACGATAAATTTCAGTTTATAAAATCTGTGACAAAAGTATATATAAATTGCAAATTTTTAATTTTAAACATCCAGGTTATTTTTAGGAAACTTCATTTACCAATGTCTTTCCATCGATAAAATCCTGTATATTTTGCAAGGTAGTCTCTGCAATATTGTGCATTGCTTCCCGGGTAAAAAATCCCTGATGTGAGGTAACGATGACATTATTGAACGAGAGTAAACGGGCCAGGACATCATCATCGATAATTTTATCCGATTGATCTTCATAAAAATACCCCTCTTCTTCTTCATAAACATCCAATCCGGCAGCTGCTATTTTTTTACTTTTCAACCCTTCGATCAAGGCATTGGTATGGATCAATTGTCCCCGACTCGTATTTATGATTATCGTGCCTTCTTTCATTTTAGCGATAGACTGTGCGTCGATCATGTTTTTGGTCTGATCAGTCAGGGGAACATGCAAAGAAATCATGTCTGCTTGTGCATACAGACCATCCAATGAAACATAAGAGATCCCGACCTCCCGGGCATATTTTTCATCCGGATAAAGATCATAAGCCACTACTTTCATACCGAACCCCTGCAAAATCCGGATCAGAATCCGTGCAATCTTCCCAGTCCCGATAATTCCGGCTGTTTTCCCATTCATATCGAATCCCATCAGGCCATGTAAAGCGAAATTACCATCCCGGGTACGCCAATAAGCCCGATGAATTTTCCGGTTCAAAGCCAACATCAGTGCAACAGCATGTTCGGCAACTGCATAAGGAGAGTAAGCAGGTACCCGAACCACTTTCAATTTATCTTTAGCAGCAGCCAAATCTACATTATTATATCCGGCAGCCCTTAAAGCGATCAGTTTGACCCCGTAACCGGCCATTTGCTCAATAATTGCGGTATCCGCCGTGTCATGCACAAAAATACAGATCGCATCCATTCCTTGGGTCAAGACCACATTATTCCGGTTCAACTGCCCTTTGTGGTACAGAATCTCAAAACCATATTTTTCATTCACCTCATCAAACGAAGCCCTGTCATAAGGTTTTGTATCAAAAAATGCAATTTTAAAAGCCATATCTCTTCATTTTAAAATTAAAACAACCTCCTGTCATCTATTTATTACATTATTTACGAAAAATAAAAATATCTGTTATCTTTGTCACTTGTTAGTAATCATACCCATTTATGAGTGATACTTATACCCGATCAGTCATTTCATTTTCTTTAAAGATGGGGCATTTTACATCTCTCAAACGTTATCTTAACATTTCTTACATTTCTCAAATCCAATTTTTATCAAATATTCTTAATACCCGGAAATATTTGAAAGAATTAGCACGAATTATGTATAAGGGAAAGAGTGCAAAAATAAATTTATAATAATACGCAATATGAAAATTGAAAAATTGAAAATGACTCGAATGCACAACTTATTCATCATTACCTTGAGTGCAATGTGTGTCGCATGTGGAGGAAAAAATCAGGGAAGACAACAAACGGTTCCCGAATTTGCAGTAATCACTTTACAGCCCGAAACGGTAAAATTGACCTCTGCTTATCCGGCAACTTTCAAAGGACGCCAGGATGTCGAGATCCGTCCGAATGTAAGTGGTTTTATTACGAAACTATGTGTAGACGAAGGCTCGAGTGTCCAAAAAGGCCAAACCTTATTTGTTATCGATCCTGTTCAATACGAAGAAGCTGTCAACGTAGCAAAAGCTGCTGTAGAAGTAGCTAAAGCCAATGTTGCGACCGCAGAATTGACGGCAAAAAACAAGCGGCAACTCGAACAAAAGAATATTATCAGTAAATTCGATCTTCAGACAGCAGAGAATGCGCTGGCTTCCAGCGAGGCAGCCCTGGCTCAGGCGAAGGCACAGCTGACCAACGCCGAAAAAAATCTCTCCTATACGCAAGTCACAAGTCCCGTCAACGGAGTCATGGGAAAAGTACCTTTCCGGGTCGGTTCCCTGGTCAGTCCGAGTATGACGACTCCGCTCACAACGGTTTCCGATATTTCAGAAATGTATGCTTATTTTTCTATGACTGAAAAACAATTACTCGACCTGATCCGTCAGGACAGCACTTCCAGTAAGATTTTGGAAAAAATGCCTCCGGTATCTTTAACCACCGCAGACGGCCGTCCTTATTCCCAGCAAGGAAAAATCGAGACGATCAGTGAAGTAATCGACCAAACAACCGGATCGGTAAGCGTACGTGCCACCTTCAGCAACCCTCAACGTCTATTGAGAAGCGGAGGCACCGGTTCCGTTATCATTCCTTCCCAACTTCAGAATGTGTTGGTGGTACCTCAAAAAGCCACCTACGAACTTCAGGATAAACGTTTTGTGTTTGTCGTAGATGCCGACTCGAAGGTAAAAAATACTGAAGTCGAAGTATTCAAATTGGATGACGGTAAAAATTTCGTCGTTACTTCGGGATTAAATCCGGGAGACAGAATCGTTATCGAAGGAGTAGGAACGCTCCGGGACGGCACCCAGATCCAACCGATCACTCCTGAGGCTGCAGCTGCCAAAATCAAAGCTGCCACCCAACCTGTGAATAAATAATCTGCTTTAAAGCTTAAGAAAATGAAATTAGATCGATTTATTAACCGTCCGGTACTTTCAACGGTAATTTCCATTGTCGTCGTTATATTGGGTATATTAGGACTTGTATCCTTACCTGTATCGCAGTATCCGGATATCGCCCCTCCAACCATCCGGGTCACCACAACCTATACCGGGGCCAATGCACAGACTATTCTGAACAGTGTTATCGCTCCGCTGGAAGAGCAAATCAACGGTGTGGAGGACATGATGTATATGAGTTCCACAGCGACCAATACCGGAGAAGCCAGCATAGAAGTTTATTTTAAGCAGGGTACCGACCCCGATATGGCTGCAGTAAATGTGCAAAACCGGGTAGCTAAAGCCCAGGGATTCCTTCCCGCCGAAGTCACCCAGGTAGGAGTCATCACCCAAAAACGGCAATCCAGTATGCTGCTAGGTTTTTCTTTCTATAGTTCCGACGATAAATACGATAACGAATTTCTGGAGAACTACATGAACATCAACATTATCCCTGAAATTAAACGTATTCAGGGGGTTGGAGACGCCATGGTGATGGGAACCGACTATTCGATGCGTATCTGGTTGAAACCGGATGTTATGGCCCAATACAAACTGATGCCCAGTGATGTATCGGTTGCTTTAGCAGAACAAAACATCGAAGCTGCTCCGGGACAATTCGGAGAACGGGGTAATCAGTCCTTTCAATATGTCATGAAATACAAGGGGCGTTTACAAACGCAGGAAGAATTTGAAAATATCGTTATCCGGGCTACCTCCGACGGAGAAATTTTGCGTTTGAAAGATATTGCAACAGTCGAATTAGGCCGGTTGACTTATGGTTTCCAGAACAATGTCAACGGACATCCGGGAGTAACCGCAATCATTTTCCAAACGGCAGGATCCAATGCTACGACCATCATCCAGGACATTCAGGAATACCTTAAAAAAGTGGAACCGACCTTACCTCCCGGAGTCAAAGTCGTAGAATTGTTGAATGCCAACGACTTCTTGTTCGCTTCTATCCACGAAGTATTGAAAACCTTGCTCGAAGCATTTGTACTGGTATTTTTAGTGGTATATATCTTCTTGCAGGATTTTCGTTCCACCTTGATCCCGGCCATAGCAATCCCTGTTGCGCTGATCGGTACTTTCTTCGGTCTGTACCTGATCGGTTTCAGTGTCAATCTGCTAACCTTATGTGCCATGGTATTGGCCATTGCCATTGTTGTCGACGATGCCATTGTCGTCGTCGAGGGGGTTCATGCCAAGCTCGACCAAGGGTATAAATCGGCCCGTCTGGCTTCTATCGATGCGATGAGCGAACTGGGGGGAGCCATTGTATCCATCACCCTGGTCATGATGTCTGTATTTATTCCGGTAAGTTTTATGACAGGAACCTCAGGAACTTTCTACCGGCAGTTCGGGCTCACGATGGCTATTGCTATCGGCCTATCGGCAATCAATGCCTTAACGTTAAGTCCTGCATTGTGTGCTATATTTTTACATCCCCACGATAAAAACGGAGAGAAGAAAAAGACTTCTCTGATCGAACGTTTCCACATCGCATTCAATGCCGCTTATGATGTTACCCTGAAAAAGTACGAACGAGGAATCACATTCTTTATCCGTCGTAAATTTTTATCATTTGCCATCGTTATAGCGACTATCGTCGTTATGATCTTCCTGATGAACATCACTCCTACCGGATTGGTTCCCAATGAAGATACCGGAACCATTTTCGCCGTAGTCGATATGGCACCGGGTACCGCCCAGGAGAGAACCGAAGCCGTTATGGAACAGGTAGACAGTTTGGTGGCAGCCAATCCGGCAGTGAAGAGCAGGACCCAGGTAACCGGTTACAGCTTCCTGGCAGGACAAGGTAACTCATACGGGACGCTGATCATAAAATTGAAAGACTGGAAAGAACGGGGTAAAGGGGAAGATGCCAATACGGTAATCGGTACCCTATATATGCAGGCTCAATCTCTGATCAAAGATGCCCGAGTATTGTTATTCGCCCCTCCGATGATCCCCGGCTACAGTGTCACCAACGGTTTCGAGTTCAACTTACAGGATAAAACCGGTGGAGATTTGAATACTTTCTATGAAGTTGCTCAGGAATTTCTGGGAAAATTGAAAGAACGGCCTGAAATCGCTACGGCTCAAACGTCTTTCAACCCCACTTTCCCTCAGTATATGATCGATATAGATGCAGCCAAATGTAAGCAAGCCGGTATCAGTCCCAACGATATCCTAACTACTTTGCAAGGCTATTACGGCGGTATATATGCATCCAATTTCAACCGTTTCGGTAAATTATACCGGGTAATGATTCAGGCAGATCCCCGTTATCGGATCAATCCGGAATCTCTGCAAAACGTCAAAATCCGGAACGGAAACGAAATGGCACCGATCAGTCAATTTATGACGCTGACAAAAGTATACGGTCCCGACAACATCAAGCGTTTCAATATGTTTACCTCCATGAGTGTGAACGGTTCGCCGGCTGACGGCTATAGTTCCGGACAGGCGATTAAAGCTATCGAAGAAGTTGCCGCCCAATCCTTGCCAACAGGGTATGGATTCGAATTTTCCGGAATGACCCGGGAAGAACAAAGTAGTAGCGGGAGTACGACAGCGATGATATTCGCACTGTGTTTCGTATTCGTCTATTTGTTGCTGAGTGCACAGTATGAAAGTTATATTCTGCCTCTGGTCGTACTGCTTTCCGTCCCCTCCGGATTGATGGGTAGTTTTATTTTCGCTCAGATCATGGGAGTAGAAAACAACATTTATATGCAAATCGCTTTGATCATGTTGATCGGTCTGTTGGCTAAAAATGCGATATTGATTACTGAATTCGCCTTAGACCGCCGGAAAACCGGTATGAGCATTACCGAAGCAGCCGTATCGGGAG
>OGPQ01002289.1_pt1 | contig 11254 bp, 8 predicted proteins | sample 1552971 | NCBI WGS metagenome assembly OGPQ01 (sample SAMEA2580232, study PRJEB22360) | human gut metagenome | biome: human gut; feature: human-associated habitat; material: faeces | place: Denmark | collected 2008/2010 | reverse complement strand
GCTCATTAAATTTATTCAGAAAATAATATATTTTAATTTCAAGCATCTATTGATTGTCTTGACATAAATATATAATAATGGTATAATAATTGTACAAAAATCGACAAAATTATAAAGAGAGGAAATAAATGAAAAGATTAAAACACCTTACCGCCTCAATTCTTGCGGTATTGACATTATTCCCTGCACTGAACGTTTCCGCCGAACTGCAAGGCAATGAGCGTAAAGATTTAACATACTCGGAAATGCAGTATCATGAATTTGACGAAAGCAAGTTAAAAAATGCCGCAGATGAGCTCACAGAAATTGCTGATAAAAATATATCCGGCAAAGAAAAAAGAGTTGAAGAATTAATAAATATAATGTTCGATGAATACGATCTTCAGGCAACACTATATAATATCAGATACAATGATTTTTACACTGATGTGACAAATGAATCAATTGAAAAGGAACTCCCTGAAATCGAACAAAATTATTCTGAATACTACGATATTATTTTTTCAGCATTGAATAAAGCTTATAATTCAGATTATCAGGATTTAATGTTTGAGCTTCTAGATCAGGATATAATAACTGCAATTACTTTTTTTCATACAACTGATGAAAAATATACCGAACTCTCAAATGAAGAATCTAAACTGGTTCTTGAATATGAAAGTCTGAATTCACAGGAATACAGTGTCGAATATAAAGGTCGCAGCTGGACTGCTGATGATTTATACAACAATCCGCCTGAAAACGAAGATGAATATAACCGTATTTCAAATATGATTTACAGTAAAAAAAATAAAGAACTTGGTGAAATTTATCTTAAGCTTATAAAAATCAGAGATAAAATCGCTAAACTATACGGATACCCAAACTATGCAGAATATGCTTATGAATCCACATATATGAGAGATTATTCACTGGATGATATTGATGAGGTTTATAAAGAAGTCAAGGAAAGCTTTCCGGATCTATATAATAAGCTTTACAATCAGCTTAGTCTGAGCCTTTATACAACCGGACTTGCAAATCAAACCTATAACGGTGAGGAGATACTTGATCAGATTGAACCATATTTTGCTGAAATTGGTTCAGAAATTTATGAAAATTTTAAATACATGAGAAAGTATCATCTTTATAATATTGATTCACTTCCAAATAAAATGGAAGCCGGATATACCGTTTCATTATATTCATATGCCGTACCGTTTATTTTTAACAGTCCATACGGAAACTACAATGATTTCAGGACAATGATCCATGAATTTGGTCATGCAAATGTCGATTATACCCATCCGACCCGTGCTATTTACGATAATACATTCGGCAATTCACTCGATACCCTCGAAATTCATTCTCAGGGAATGGAAGCTTTGTTTACTGAATATCACGATGATATTTTCGGCGAAAAGCAGGGTAAAGCGTTTACAGACTTCACAATTTATTCAATGGCATCATCAGTTGTAGAAGGCTGCTTGCTTGATGAATTTCAAAGATATGCCTATGAAAATCCCGATTGTACTCTTGAACAACTCAATACAAAATATATGGAACTATGCGGCGAATATAATATAGAATACAGCACAGACGTCGCTTACTCTTATGACTGGACAGAAATTTCACACAATTATAACTCGCCTATGTATTATATCAGCTATGCAACGTCTGCACTGTCTTCTCTTGATTTATGGATTAAAGCGTCAGATGACAGAGAGTCTGCAATAAACACATATAAATCATTAATTGACTGCGGTGCATACACGCCGTATATTGAATCAATTGAAAGCTGCGGTCTCAGAAATATTTTTAAACCCGGCGTTGTATCCGAAATCGCTGAGGAAACAGAACTTGTTCTTAAAAACGGTACTCTAAAGTCAGATGAAGAAGAAACCTCTGCTGAAATTACAGAGCCGTCTGAAGAAACTGAAACTGCAAATACGGTTACTTCTACAATAAAAAACAAAGCAAAAACAAAAGGAATGGCAATTCCTATGCTGTTTTCACTAATTGTAATTTTATTTGTTTTGGCAATATTTATTATGATTATAATACTGATTACTTCTATAATTAAACATAAAAAGAATAAAATACAAAAATAATACTAAGTGAATATCAAAAAATTAATAAAAAAATGGCTGACTTAAATGCGTGATATCGCTAACGGAGAATATAAGTTTGTACTGCCCACAGGCAAAAGCCTGTGGGTTTCTTCGTATTAAGGGAATTAAACCTGAAAAGTGTAGTAAATTTTAATTGTGTTACCGCATGTTCGTGAGTATTTTTCTTCTTTTTCAAATACCTCAATCCTGCGAATAAAGGTTCTCAGCAGTTCGGGAGTTAGCTTGGGCAGTTCGATGTATTCTTTGGCCTTTGATATAAATTCTTTTACATATATATCACGCATGTCCATTTCCGATATTTTATCAGTTATGGATTTAAGCTCCTGTGTGAGTTCCTCTTGTTCCTGTTCATAACCGCTTGCCATAGTATCGTAGCGTTCAGGTGTGATTCTTCCGGTTGCTCTGTCCTCATACAAACACCGTATAATGTTTTCTACCTGACTTATTCTTGTTTCAATCTGCTGTTTTTCACGCTCTGTCTGCCTGTAAAATTTCTTAGCTTCAGCTTCACCGTTCTGTAATGCCATTGCATAAAATTCTTCTGTGTTTTCCCTTGCCTTAGCAGTCATAGTCTTGAGTTGTTCCAACACTATTTTGTCAAGCACCTGTTCTCTTATGTAGTGTGAGGTACAGTCTGTTGTTCGACTTTGATAACCTCCGCACATAAAGTTATTTTGCTCAGGCTTCATAGTCTTTGCTCTGTGCAGGTATAATCGGGAACCGCATTCACCGCAGTATAAATAACCTGCGTACTTGTCCATCTCACCTTGTTTGTCAGGTCGTTTTCTTCCCTCAAAATGCTTTTGTACAAGGTCAAAGGTCTTTCTGTCAATTATAGCTTCATGGGTATCCTTGAAAATCAGTATGTTTTCAGGACTGTTTTTTATTCTCTTTTTGAGCTTGTTAGATTTTGAATAAGTCTTAAAGTTTACTGTATCTCCGCAGTATATTTGATTAGACAGTATTCTTCTGATTGTAGTCGTTACCCAATTATATGGTCTTGATAAATCAGGTTTTCCTGAACGGCTTCCTGTTGTATTGAACAAATAAACACTTGGTGAAGTTATTTTTTCGCTGTAAAACTTATTGCATATTCTGACGATCCCTATTCCGTTTGAATACATCTCGAATATTCTTTTAACTATCGGTGCAGTTTGAGGATCGACGATAAGATGTTTTGGATTTTCAGGGTCTTTCATATATCCGTATGGAATTGTAGTTCCGACACGCTCGCCCCGTTCACCGATTGCACGCTTAACAGCACGGATTTTTTTAGATGTATCTCTTGCATAAAGGTCATTAAAATAATTCTTTATTCCCGAAAAATCATTAATGCCTTTGTCGCTGTCTACTCCGTCATTTATGGCTATAAATCGGACATCGTACTGTGGAAAAATCACTTCCATAAGCATTCCTGTCTGTAAATAATCACGCCCCAGTCTGGACTGGTCTTTAACAATTACTGTACTGACATTTCCGCATTCAACCTCATACATCATTTCTTTATAAGCAGGACGGTTAAAATTTGCACCTGAATATCCATTCTCTGATAGCTTTTGCGATAAAATCCGAACGTGATTTTGAAGTCCTATCCGCATATTCATCGCAAAGCTTTAAAGTTTTATCGTCTAAGCTTATTCCTATCTTTTTTATCTTTTTCACCCCCATATTTTTGCGGTATGACTTTTAGGTACATGCTCCAAACTCCTATATTACCGTACTTCCACTGATTTTGAGATTGCATTGACACCTAAATTTCATACTCTGCATATTTTTGACGCCATTTTAAATAATGGCTGAAATGCTGTAAATTCGGCGTTTCTCGGCGGTCGGCTTTGCCGAACACTGTGATTGCGACGCCGTCGCTTTAACCGGCAATTTTTTATCTGATGTCTTAATTAAACCGACTTTTTATGCTTTTGTGCGTAATTTCTAATCCACATTTTTATCACCACCCATTTATTTTATGTATTCGTCCACAAACGCTCTGTGTGCCGTTTTTCTATCCTCTGCCGATACTTTCCCGATTAAAATTATGAGAGCTTAAATCGGCTTATGTTTGCTTGATTTTCCGTGACAGCAACCAATTTTGTGACAGTAAGTTACTGTCACATTTTTTTATTGTCACGCTTTATGTAACCACCGTAAAACAAGGTGTACAAAGGGTTTGACATACTTTAAGCTTTGCTTTATGTGACGGTAACGACAGTAGAATCTTTACTGTCACTACTGTCACACTTTAAATCTGAATTATTTCAGAGGAATGGCTGAGACGGAATCAACCGTCTTTTAAACAGCCCGAAAAAATTGTCCTCTATATATTAAGGACACTCAGATGATATTTGTAAACCATTTTGAATAAAAAAATAAAGAGCCTCCGTTAAATAACGGAAGCTCTCAGCTTATCAAGAATCTTTTTATGTCTTTTTGATACTGTCATTTTTGTTACTGCAAATGCTTTTCCGATTTCCTGCATTGATTGTTTATCCCAATAATACATTTCAATCAGCTTTTGTTCATCTGCCGACAGTTCTTTCAAAGCACTAAGCATTTTCTTCAAACTCAGCTTATGAAAAACAAGATTTTCAAACTCTTTACTGCTGCACTCCTGTTTTATCTTCACCGTTTCAAAACTACTTTTACTAAGATGTCGACGGTCGGAGCGTTCTTCAGCCGCCTGATGTTTTTTATCCTGTTCCATAAATTCAAACAGTCTGTCGGAAACTTCAATAGTCTGATTCTCATAAGTTATCAGCTTACTCATACGCATCCTTTCCGCTGTCAGAAAGAAAGCGTATCCCGACACAGCTTTTACACTGTGAACTCTCATGGTAACCGACCCATTTGGGTTTCAGAATGCCAAAGTGGTTTCCATGACTGCCTGAGGTTCATGTCAGAGACACGTTCCTCACCGGGCAGCTGTTTTTATATTTTTATTTTATCAGTATATCCTTTTATTGTCAATACACTTTGCTGAAAAATGTTATATTAATTTAAAGGGTTTGAGGGATTTTTCCCTGATAAGCTGCCTTTGGATATCCAAAGGCGTTGCTTGCTGGTATTATGCATTTATCAGCTAAGTATTTTTATCATCATACTTTTTTATTGTAACATTGAATTTTTTCTTGCCGAAAAGAAATATATGTGCTGTCCCATGCATATTTTCATTAAGATTTAATGTTGTAAAAAAATTTGTAAGCAGATAATGTTCACAAAAATTTGTGCTGTTAAAAGTGATACACTATACCAGCAAGTATCGCCTTTTGGGGTCAAAAGGCTTTTTCAGGTGTGCCTGAAACCCTTTGGCAGTATAAATAACAGCAGGAATTCAAGTCAAGAGATAGAATACTATCATTGTAAATTTTACAAGGCTATTATCACGAAGATTTAAGTCTTAACAGCTTCGACATTTACACAAATAAAAATAAATTTCTTAATTTGATTAGCAGTAACATAACATAAAATCAAAAAACGGGAAAAATAAAGTCAGGATTATTGGTATTTATCCGGTAATCCTGACTTTATTTTTTCTTAACAGTAATCAAAGATGTCTTTTCCCCGTTTTAATTTCTCCTATGCTAAACTATAAGCGTAAGGAGGGATTAAATATGTCAGTTATATTTAAAACTATACGCGAACTTGACAAACGCATAGAGGCACATGCGGAACGTTTTACATTTAAACATCCGTATCTATCCTTTTTTGCGTTATTTATCGGTATGCCGATTTGTATTCTCGCTACCGTGTTCTTTTTTACAGTTATTATTACAATTCCTATCGCTTTGATTTGCGGATGGCTGTAAGAGTCTTAATGTAATTTTAATATGTTATAAATTCTGCTAATCCCGATTTAATTCTTGTGCTGTTAAAATAACAGATAAGGAGGTAAGACTATGAAAATTATAATCGGATTTATTGGTCTTTGTGCTGTAGCACTGCTCATCTATTATTTCTATATACTAATGAAAGGAGATGACCAAAAATGAGTGTAGTAATACAATACATACTCTATCTTGCCATTCTTATTGTTTTGGCGATTCCGCTTGGAGCATATATCAAGAAAGTAATGAACGGAGAGAAAACTTTTCTTTCCAAAATTCTTACACCATGCGAAAACGCTGTGTATAAGGTTATGCGTGTAAAAAAAGACGAACAAATGAACTGGAAAAAATATGCCGTTTCCGTTCTGATTTTTTCAAGCATCGGCTTAGTTTTTATGTTTTTACTTCAGCTTTTGCAGGGTGTTCTTCCCGGCAATCCACAGGGACTTTCAGGTGTAAAATGGGATTTATCCTTTAATACAGCTGCCAGTTTTGTAACAAATACAAACTGGCAGGCATACAGCGGTGAATCTACACTTAGCTATCTTACACAGGCACTCGGACTTACTGTGCAGAACTTTGTATCCGCAGCTACCGGTATTGCCGTGCTGTTTGCACTGATACGAGGATTTACAAAGGTCAAAGTCGATGGTTTAGGAAGCTTTTGGGTGGATATAACAAGAATCGTCATTCATATTTTAATTCCTCTTAATCTTGTAATATCACTATGCCTTGTAGGCGGAGGTGTTATTCAGAACCTTAAGGGTGCTGAAACCGTATCGCTCGTTGAACCGATTGCGGTAAGTGCAGACGGTGAAATTCTTGAAGATGCTGAAATTGATATTGAAACAGGCATTGTAACGATAGACGGCAAAGCAGTTGAAGGTGCCGAAATTGTTACCGAGCAGTTTGTGCCTATGGGACCTGCTGCAAGTCAGGTTGCCATTAAGCAAAGCGGTACAAACGGTGGCGGTTATATGGGCGTAAACTCCGCTCATCCTTCGGAAAATCCGAACGCCTTTACAAATATAATTGAAATGCTCTCAATACTGCTTATTCCTGCAGCGTTGTGTTTCACCTTTGGTAAAGCGGTAAAAAACACGAAACAGGGCATTGCGATTTTTTCGGCAATGTTTATATGTTTGGTATTGGCTCTCAGTTCTATCGCCGTTAGCGAACAGCTTGCAACACCGCAGCTTGCACAGGACGGTGTCAACATTTCGATGATTGATCAGGCGGGCGGCAATATGGAAGGTAAGGAAGCACGGTTTGGTATTGCTACTTCCTCTACTTGGGGGGCATTTACAACGGCAGCTTCTAATGGTTCTGTCAACTCGATGCACGACAGCTACACACCGATCGGTGGTATGGTGACAATGCTTCTTATGCAGCTCGGCGAGGTTGTTTTCGGCGGCGTCGGCTGCGGTCTTTACGGTATGCTTGCCTTTGCGATTCTAACGGTGTTTATTGCCGGTCTGATGGTAGGTAGAACACCAGAATTTTTGGGCAAAAAAATTGAACCGTATGAAATGAAATGGTCTGTTCTCGTATGTCTTGCGACACCTATTGCCATTCTTGTGGGAAGTGGTATAGCGGCTATAATTCCAAGTGTTTCTGATAGTTTAAACAATAGCGGTGCACACGGTTTTTCGGAACTACTCTATGCTTATTCTTCCTGTGGAGGCAACAACGGTTCTACGTTTGCTGGATTTAATGCAAATACAGTATTTTTAAATATTTCTCTTGGACTTGTAATGTTGTTTGTACGATTCCTGCCAATTATCGGAACGCTGGCGATTGCAGGAAGTCTTGCAGGTAAAAAGAAAATTGCAACAAGTGCAGGTACACTTTCCACAACAAACGGTATGTTTGTATTTTTACTGATTTTAATTGTCCTGATTATCGGTGCACTCAGCTTCTTACCTGCATTGGCACTCGGTCCGATTGCAGAATTTTTAAAGAGTATCATATAAGGAGGTACTGATATGACACAATCAGCCAAAAGTGCCTTTGCCGATAAAAAAATGCTCGGCAGAGCCATAAAAGATTCATTTATAAAATTAAACCCGAAAACACAGGTGAAAAATCCTGTTATGCTTTTGGTGTATATTTCGGCAATTCTGACAAGCGGATTATGGCTTTTTGGTTTCAAAGATGTTTCCAGCGGATATACGCTGGCGATTGCAGTAATTTTGTGGTTTACTTGTATCTTTGCAAATTTTGCAGAGGCCATTGCAGAAGGCAGAGGAAAAGCACAGGCAGATTCTTTAAGAGCATCTAAGAAAGATGTTGAAGCACACAAGATACCTTCTGCCGATAAAAAAGAGCAGATAACCGCTGTTTCTTCCGCTACTCTTAAAAAAGGCGATATCGTCATTGTGAAAGCTGGAGAGCAAATCCCGGGCGACGGCGAGGTTATCGAAGGAGCCGCTTCCGTAGACGAAAGTGCTATCACAGGTGAATCCGCACCTGTTATCCGTGAGGCAGGCGGTGACAGAAGCGCCGTAACAGGTGGCACTACCGTGCTTTCCGATTGGATTGTCGTGCGGATAACAAATGAAGCCGGTGAAAGCTTTCTTGATAAAATGATTGCTATGGTTGAGGGTGCTTCCAGAAAAAAAACGCCTAATGAAATCGCATTACAAATTTTCCTTGTTGCACTTTCCATTATATTTATTCTTGTTACCGTATCGCTGTATACCTACTCAATATTCTCTGCAAAACAGGCAGGAATTGAAAATCCGATTTCAGTTACTACCTTGGTTGCTTTGCTTGTTTGCCTTGCACCTACAACCATCGGTGCACTGCTTTCGGCAATCGGTATTGCTGGTATGAGCAGACTGAATCAGGCAAATGTCCTTGCCATGAGCGGAAGAGCCATTGAAGCCGCAGGAGATGTAGATATACTTATGCTTGATAAAACCGGTACGATTACGCTCGGTAACCGTAAAGCAAGTGCTTTTATCCCCGTAGACGGTGCAAGTGAAGAGGAGCTTGCCGATGCGGCACAGCTTTCCTCTCTTGCAGATGAAACTCCTGAGGGAAGAAGCGTAGTCGTTCTTGCAAAAGAGAAATTCGGTATTCGCGGCAGAGAGCTTTCCGACAAAAATATGACCTTTATTCCATTTACCGCAAAAACCCGTATGAGCGGCGTGGATTATGACGGCAACCAAATCCGTAAAGGAGCAGCCGATACCATGCAGGAATATGTAACGCAGTCAGGCGGGATATATTCGGAGGAATGTGACCGAATCGTTAAAGGCATTGCAAATCAGGGCGGCACTCCTCTTGTTGTGGCAAAAAATCATAAAATACTCGGCGTTATTCACCTTAAAGACATTATCAAGCAGGGGGTAAAAGAGAAATTTGCTGATCTTCGTAAAATGGGTATAAAAACCATTATGATTACAGGAGATAATCCAATGACCGCAGCAGCAATTGCCGCTGAAGCGGGTGTGGATGATTTCCTTGCCGAAGCAACACCGGAAGGTAAGCTTCAAATGATACGTGATTTTCAAAGCAAAGGACACCTTGTAGCAATGACAGGTGACGGCACAAACGATGCCCCTGCTCTTGCTCAGGCTGATGTGGCAGTTGCAATGAACACAGGTACGCAGGCAGCAAAAGAAGCCGGAAATATGGTTGATCTCGATTCGTCGCCTACAAAGCTTATTGATATTGTCCGTATCGGCAAACAGCTTTTGATGACAAGAGGAAGTCTGACTACCTTCTCTATTGCAAATGATATAGCAAAGTATTTTGCCATTATCCCCGCCTTGTTTATAGGACTTTATCCGGAACTTTCGGCACTTAATATTATGAGACTTCATTCTTCGCAAAGTGCTGTTTTATCCGCAATAATTTACAATGCACTGATTATTATTGCACTGATTCCGTTGGCACTCAAAGGAGTAAAATACCGTGAGGTTCCGGCAGGCAAGCTTTTGTCACGCAACTTGTTAATTTACGGTCTCGGCGGTCTTGCAGCACCTTTTATCTTCATTAAGCTGATTGATATGCTGTTTGCACTGTTCGGTTTGGCATAAGTAGGAGGTTTTTAAATGAAAACAATAAAAAATGTACTGCCTAAAGCAGCAATAATCTTTCTTATCTTTACATTACTCTGCGGCATTATTTATACGGGCGTTGTTACAAGTATTGCACAGCTTATTTTCCCAGATAAAGCAAATGGCAGTATCATTGAGGTTGATGGAAAAAAGTATGGCTGTGAACTGCTTGGTCAACAATATACGGATGACGGACATATGTGGGGACGCATTATGAATATTGATGTTTCAACCTACAAGGATGAAAACGGAAAAACTCTGATGTATGCCTCACCGTCAAACCTTTCTCCGGCAAGCGAAGAATATGAAGCTTTGGTGAAAGAGCGTGTGGAAAAACTTCAGGCGGCAAACCCCGATATGGACGAAACAGCAATCCCGGTTGACCTTGTAACCTGCTCGGGCAGCGGACTTGACCCGCATGTTTCCCCTGCTGCCGCCGAATATCAGGTAGCAAGAATCGCAAAAGCCGATAATATGACTGAGGATGAAGTGCGGGAAATTATCGATAAATGTACAAGCGGTAAGTTCTTAGGTGTGTTCGGAGAAAAAACCGTTAATGTGCTGAAGGTTAATTTAATGTTGGACGGAATTCTATAATAGTTTTAAGGCGGAAGAGTTTCGGCTTTTCCGCCTTTATCTTTATGCAATCTTAATATTGTCTTTATCTTACTTACGCCAGCTTAATACAGATTAAGATAAAATAAAGACAGCCTAAATATAATATTAAGATTGCGTAGGTGTCTGTTATGTAAAACAGAAAAATCTAAAACATAAGCATATAACATCGTTTCAAATTATTATATTGGGATTTATGTCTGTGATAATTTTAGGCAGCATAATGTTAATGATGCCCGCTGCAACAAGAGACGGCAAAGGTGCTGTATTTTCAGACGCACTGTTTACACCGCTACTTACGCAGTCTGTGTAACCGGTTTGGTAATCCATAATACATCTGCATACTGATCAACATTCGGGCAGGGTGTGATCCTGTTTTTAATTCAAATCGGCAGTATGGGCATTGTTACGGTTGCGGTTGCAGCAATTTCAGGACACAAAATAGAGTTGATGCAGGAAACACCATGCAGGAGACTGTTACCGCACACCGTTGTTTTATGGAAAAAGGATTCAAATAATGCCTTTGCAAATAGTTTTTCGATTTGTTTTTGTCTAATCAAGCAGAATTAATGCAGCGTATGTAAAGTAGAAAAAGCTTTCATACTGTGATATAATAGAGAGCAGAAAGGAGAAATTATGG
>OGPQ01002288.1_pt1 | contig 11254 bp, 9 predicted proteins | sample 1552971 | NCBI WGS metagenome assembly OGPQ01 (sample SAMEA2580232, study PRJEB22360) | human gut metagenome | biome: human gut; feature: human-associated habitat; material: faeces | place: Denmark | collected 2008/2010 | reverse complement strand
TGCATGGGAGATACTTGGCGGGCTGCCGTGCTCAGGGTTATGCGGATATGTAGAGGATATTACTACGTTTCAGCTCAATAAGGAGTATAATCTCATAATAGAAAAACGCGCGGAGAATCTGTATCGCACGATATCCCAGAAGATTAAGAGCCTGCCTACAAGTAATCAGGCAGTGAAGCAAAGTGTACTCAGGACACAGCAGCTCAATCTCACCCCACAGGAGAGCGAGCAGCTGTCGAAGTATGTGTCTGATGATACATATGTAAAGCAGCAGAAGGAGGATATCGAGGAGCTTGCAACCATGTTCAAGGACATGCTCGGGCAGCAGGCATCTACAGATGACATGCCATATATAAAGGAGCTTGAAGCACATTTTATTCCGCTTCGTGAGTTCAAAGCCTGCTATTCATTTAATATAGAGGGCATTAAAAATCCATTATATATAAAGGTGGATGAGGATAAGCTGGATATACACTATGGCGAAGAGGATATAGTGGATGTATACGCCAAATTTTCGAAGAGTATCATGGAGTCTATAATAGATGGTCACATGACCTTCCAGAGAGCATTTATGACCGGAGAAATGACAGCAAAAGGCAATTTCAAGACACTGCGCATGCTTGATCAGATATTTCCGTTTTAATGGGATTTTTGATTCTTAACAGTTACAAAATAATTATATATATGAGGTGACAAAGATGAAAGATGACAACTGTATTTTCTGTAAACTGGCAAATGGGGATATCCCGACCAATTCAATCTACGAGGATGATGATTTCAAGGTAATACTCGATGCAAGTCCTGCTACAAAGGGACATGCACTTATCCTTCCAAAGCAGCATTATGCAAATATTTTTGAGATTGAGGATGAGACACTTGCCAAGGCAGCAAAGCTTGCAAAGAAGATTATGACACACGAGAAAGATGTGCTTGGCTGTGAAGGCTACAACCTGGTACAGAACAATGGCGAGGTGGCCGGTCAGACAGTATTCCATTTCCATATGCACCTGATTCCAAGATATGAGTCAGATGACAACAAGAATGTCATAGAGTGGAACCATAAGGAGTTCACTGATGACGAGATGAAGAAAATCTGCGATGAGATGAGCATGTAATAGCTGCTAATAGTTACACATTATTAAAAAACCAAAAGCCCGGATATGCAAATGTAGTTCATATCCGGGCTTTTTCTTTTTTATGATATGCAATGACGCTTTAAACAGACTCTGACCCTATGACGATTTCTTCACCTGAGAGTTAATCAAATCAATGATAGTAGCGATGGAATCCATCTGACCGCTTTTTGCCATGGCATCCTTATATTTATCTCTGTTGCCGTACACCTCTTTTACTGCGCTAAGCAGAGAATCCTTTGTGAGCTCCTCCTCCTCGATGACATATGAAAAGCCCTGCTTTTTGAAGGATTTTGCATTTAATACCTGGTCTCCGCGGCTGGCAGCAGCAGAAAGAGGAATCAGGATGTTTGGCTTGTGCAGAGCAAGCAGCTCGCAGATGGAGTTGGCTCCGGCTCTTGAAATAGCCATGTCAGCCAGAGCAAACATGTCGGTGAGCTCAGCATTGGCGTACTCAAACTGTGCATAGCCTGTGATTCCGGCAAGCTTGTTGTCCAGATTGCCCTTTCCGCAGAGGTGAATCACATAGAAATCCTTTAGTAGTTCAGGAAGAATCTCACGGACAGCTTCATTAACCTTTTTAGAGCCGAGGCTTCCTCCGATGATGAGGATGACAGGCTTATTGTGGTCAGGAAAATTACAAAGCTTTATGGCATTTTCCGCAACGCCGCTAAAAAGCTCGCGTCTGATAGGTGATCCAGTGAGCACAGCCTTGTCTGCAGGCAGATATTTCATGGTCTCAGGGAAATTGCAGCAGACCTTTTTGGCACCCTTTATGGCGATTTTATTGGCAAGTCCCGGGGTGATATCCGACTCGTGGATGATGGCAGGCACATGGCAGTGCTTTGCGGCAAGCACGACAGGTACGGAAACGAAGCCACCCTTAGAAAATACTACATCAGGCTTGAGTTTTTTCATGAGGCTTACAGCCTGACCGTAGCCCTTTAACACGCGGAACGGGTCTGTAAAGTTCTTCCAGTCAAAGTATCGGCGCAGCTTTCCTGATGAAATGCCGTGGTAAGGAATCTTTTGGGCTTCGATCAGCCCCTTCTCCATTCCGTTTACTGAGCCAATGTATTCGATATTGTATCCGGCCTCCTTAAGTGCCGGCATAAGAGCTATATTTGGAGTGACATGACCTGCAGTACCGCCGCCTGTCATAACTATTTTCTTCATATATATGTATCCTTTCTTGCATTCCTGTTTGTCTCATATTTATATTATACTCAACACAATAAAAGTCAATACCAAGTTACCGGTGAAAGTTTGCCCTGCAATACCAAACAAATGTCGAAACTTGCGACCGATAGGAACTGTTAAGTTCAAGTGAATTGGTTATAATAATCAATAGTACATCATCCTGCGTTATAGGTTAAGTTAAATTTTGAATGATGTATCGGAAAAAGAATAGTAGGGAGGACACATTAATATGGAATTATCAATGGACAATATGGACATCATAGCGGGAGGCATACTTGCGATAATGCTTGCACTTTTCATGCTGACAGTCATTGTGACCTTGATTGCACTCTCACACAGGATAAGACTTTTGAGCAACGAGATTTATAGAATAGAAAAACAGGTGAGCGACTACATAGACGAGCTGTCGAGAAGCGAAAGCGACAAGCTGGAGATAGAGCATAAGGTACATCAGGATGGGGTGATTTCATCGGTGCTTCAGGAGATTTTTCCATGAAATTTGACAAAATGCTATTACTGTGATATTATACCGATTGTAACAAAGTTGTAACAAATGCAACATAGGTGTAATAAACTTAACAAAAACAACATATACTACACCATATGGAGGATTATATGAAGCTAAACAAAAAAGTAATCGATAGCATTACGGTCTGTGGACTGTGCGCCATGCTGACGGTTACCGCGGTTACTAACAGCGGACGCTCTGAGGTCAAAGCAGAGGATAAGGTGCTAGCAAACACTGGTTTAGAGCATACTGGTTATAATAGTTATGCTGGCGTGGCAGCGACTCTTTTTGATTATGAGAAGGGTCTCACAGCAGAGAATGCTGTTACAGTAGAAAAAGAAAATGTTGAGATGGTGGCAGCAGCACAGGATGCACAGCAGGAGGCACAGCCACAGCTCACACAGGAGCAGCAGGAATGGCAGACAAAGCTTATGCCAAACGTTGAAGAATCACTCAACGTAAGAGCACAGGCCGATGAACAGTCAGATATTGTTGGAAAACTATATAAAGGAAGTGTGGCAGACATCGTAGAAAACGATGGCACATGGGCTCACATCAAGTCAGGAAATGTAGACGGATATGTCAATGTATCTTACTGTGTGACCGGAACTGACGCACTAAGCTATGCTTACGACACATGCGGAGAAATTGCTACAGTAAATACAGACGGACTTCGTGTGAGAGAGACAGCAGATACAAACAGCAAGGCCTTAGAGGTAGCTGACCAGGGCAAGACCTATCAGGTGGACCGCGCAGCGCAGGCACCGGACGGCTGGATTGCAGTAGTCAGCGATTCACAGACAGGATATATCGCAGCAGATTATGCGACACGTTCCCTCAACACAAGAGTGGGTATCACAATTGAAGAGGAACAGGCTCAGATAGCTGCACAGAAAGAGGCTGAGAGAAAGGCCGCAGAAGAAAAGGCAGCAAAAGAAGCTGCAAAAGCAGCAAAGGAATCAAAGAAAACAGAGACCACACAGGGCGAGGCAGTAAGTGCAGGAGCAGATGACCTGACACTGCTTGCAGCAATCATCGAGTGCGAGGCAGGCGGAGAGAGCTATGAATGTCAGCTCGCAGTAGGAGCGGCAGTCATCAACAGAGTAAAGAGCAGCTCATATCCAAACAGCATCTCAGGTGTTATTTACCAGAAAGGCCAGTTTGGACCGGCATCATCAGGAAAGCTCGCAAGAAAGCTTAGCGGAAGCATTTCTTCTTCATGCTACAGTGCAGCACAGGAGGCAATGTCCGGAGTGGACAACACAGGAGGATGTACATCCTTCAATGATCACGGCTCAGGAATATCAATCGGAAATATGAAGTTCAGATAATATACAGCCGATATAAAGAAATAACAAAGAGGCTGCAAATCAACAAAGCTTGTTGGTTTGCAGCCTCTTTAATTATTTGTACGGCATGGTTTTACAGTCAGAGCGTCAATGATTCAAACCTCTTGCAACATACCACAAAATAGAGTAAAATGACATCATTATAGCAACCTACAGATATAAATTATAGCAATCTGCATCTATAAACGATGCAAATAAAACCCAGGAGGCAAGAGCAATGCAGTTAAAGGGACGAAACTTTTTAAAACTTATGGATTACACTCCGGAAGAGATTACTTATCTGATTGACCTCTCACAGGAGCTGAAGGAAAAGAAGAAAAAAGGCATCAGACATGATGACCTCACAGGCAAGAATATAGCGCTGATTTTTGAAAAGACCAGTACCAGAACTCGCTGCTCTTTTGAGGTAGCGGCACATGACCTTGGAATGCATGTCACATACCTTGACCCAAGCGGTTCACAGATAGGTAAAAAGGAGAGCATCGCCGATACAGCGCGCGTGCTCGGCAGAATGTTTGACGGAATCGAGTATCGTGGATACGGACAGGAAATCGTGGAGGAGCTGGCTAAATACGCAGGCGTACCGGTATGGAACGGCCTGACAAATGAGTTCCACCCGACACAGATGATAGCAGATATGCTTACAATCCGTGAGCACCTCGGCAGACTCAAGGGCGTGAAATTTGTATACATGGGCGATGCAAGATACAACATGGGCAATTCACTCATGGTCACATGTGCAAAGCTTGGCATGGACTTCGTGGCATGCACAAACAAGAAATATTTCCCAAATGATGAGCTTGTAAAATATTGTAAGGACGTTGCAGAAACAACCGGCGCATCAATCACACTCACAGAGGATGTGGCAGAGGGCACAAAGGACGCAGATGTCATCTACACAGATGTGTGGGTATCAATGGGAGAGCCGGAAGAGGTATGGGCAGAGCGAATTAACGACTTAAAGCCATATCAGGTAAATGCAAAAGCATTTGAAAATGCAAAGGATAGCGCAATCTTTATGCACTGTCTGCCTGCATTCCATGATTTAAAGACAACAATCGGCAAGCAGGTCTATGAGAAGTTTGGATTGAGCGAGCTTGAGGTGACAGACGAGGTATTTGAGTCAGAGCGCTCAGTGGTATTTGATGAGGCAGAGAACCGTATGCACTCAATCAAGGCAATCATGCGTGCAACACTTGCTGATTAGTACGGCAAGCAATGACCGCAACAAAAGATTGACGGAAAGCTAAGGAATAAAGTATGAAGGAAGAAATACTTAGACTTCTACGCAGCGCTGACGGCTATATTTCAGGGCAGGAGCTATGCAACCGGTTCGGAGTATCGCGCACAGCCGTGTGGAAGGCCATAAACCAGCTAAAGGAAGCCGGATATGAGATAGAGGCACAACAGAATAAGGGCTACAAGCTCATGGCAGCGCCTGATCTGATGACAGAGGCGGAGATAAAAAGCCTCATGCACACAGACTGGGTGGCAAAGGAAGTGCTGTATTTTGATACAATAGACTCCACCAACATCAAGGCTCAGGAGCTTGCCGAAAAAGGCTATCCGAGCGGCACCTTAGTCGTAGCGGACAAGCAGGAGTCAGGCAAGGGGCGCCGCGGCCGCAGCTGGGTATCGCCGTCCGGCACAGGTATTTTCATGACACTTATGATAAAGCCTGATATCAATCCAAACAATGCATCCATGCTCACGCTTGTGGCAGCGCTTGCTGTCGCAAAGGCAATAACAAGCGTAACCGGCGAGGAAGCCATGATAAAGTGGCCAAACGACATTGTGGTAAACGGCAAAAAGGTGTGCGGCATACTCACAGAGATGAATGCGCAGTTTGATTACATCAACCATATTGTTGTAGGTATCGGTATCAACGTGCACAATGAGAGCTTTCCGGAGGAAATCAGTCAGATGGCGAGCTCACTCATGATAGAAGCAGGTGGCAAAAGATTTCACCGTGCGCAGATAATCGCAGAGACCATGTCATACTTTGAGCAGTATTATGACACATTTTTAAAGACGCAGGACCTTTCAGCCCTCGTCAGGGAGTATGATGAGCTGTTGGTCAACAGGAACAAATCAGTAAGGGTACTGGATCCGAAGGAGCCGTTTGACGGAAAAGCGATGGGCATCACGCCTAAGGGCGAGCTGATCGTGGACACATGGGAATCGCGCAAGCTGGTTTCAAGCGGAGAAGTATCAGTGAGAGGAATATACGGATATGTCTAAAGAGGTAGTACTTTGCGTGTCAAACGCATATCAGAAAAAATATTATCTGAACGAGAATTTTAACGGACTTCCACAGACTATAAGGGACGAGCTCAAAATCATGTGCGTCCTGTATACAGAGGATGTGGGAGGCATACTGGAGCTGGTGTTTGATGAGGACGGAAACCTCGATTTCAGAACATCCTGCAAGGAAAACGACTTTTTCTATGACGAGATAGGAAGCGTGCTAAAGATAAAGCAGTACCGCAACGAGCGAAGAGAATTGCTCGAGTCGATAGAGACGTATTATCGCATAGTATTTTTGGGAGAAGGACTCGAGGAGGAATAACAGATGATTTTAGCACTGGACGTAGGAAATACAAACATAACATGCGGCGTGTTTGATGGTGACAGGATAAAAGCGAGCTTTAGAATTACAACTAAAATGCCACGTACATCGGATGAATATGGCATGCTTCTGAGCACTCTGCTTGAAAGAAATCAGGTAGGCATGGACGACATACATGATGCAATCATATGCTCCGTTGTACCGAATATCATGCATTCACTGCAGAATGGCCTAATAAAATACTTCAATATCAGGCCGATAATCGTGGAGGCGGGCATCAAAACAGGCATCCGTATTGCCACACCAAATCCGCAGCAAATTGGCGCAGACCGTATAGTAGACGCCGTAGCTGCATATGAATTATATGGAGGACCTGTTTTGGTCATAGATTTTGGCACAGCAACCACCTACGATATGGTCGATGAAAACGGTACCTTCATGGGAGGAATCACAGCACCGGGCATACGTATCTCTGCCAAGGCACTCTGGGAGGATGCGGCAAAGCTTCCTGAGATAGAGATTAAAAAGCCTGAAAATATCCTCGGAAAGGACACTATCACCAGCATGCAGGCGGGACTTGTGTATGGACAGATAGGACAGACAGAGTACATCATCAACAAGGTAAAGGAAGAAACAGGCATGTACGATGCAAAGGTTGTAGTGACCGGCGGACTCGGCAGAATAATATCCAATGAGACAGAAAACGTGGATGTATACGATCCGGATCTGACATTAAAGGGCATAAACCTTGTGTATCGCAAGCAGAACCGCAAGGGAGTGAAGTAATAGTATGGATATTCATCAGATACGAAAGCTTCAGATAGGAAGTGTGACACTCCCAAACAACCTGATACTGGGACCTATGGCAGGCGTGACAGCCCTGCCATTTCGCTTATTGTGCAAGGAGCAGGGAGCCGGCCTTTTATGTATGGAAATGGTCAGCGCCAAGGCAATTTTGTACAAAAACAAAAATACAGAGTCGCTTCTTTCAATAGATGAAAGAGAAAAGCCTGTTTCACTCCAGATGTTTGGCTCAGACCCGCAGATAATGGCTCAGATAGCAAAGCAGATAGAGGAAAGACCGTTTGACATACTGGATATCAACATGGGCTGTCCGGTGCCCAAAATCGTAAACAACGGTGAGGGCTCAGCACTCATGAAAAATCCGATTCTTGCAGGTCAGATTATAGAGAGTATAGTAAAAGCGATAGATAAGCCGGTCACCGTAAAAATACGAAAGGGCTTCGATGATGAGCATGTCAACGCAGTAGAGCTTGCGCATGTGGCTGAAGAAAGCGGCGCAAGCGCAGTCGCAGTGCACGGCAGGACCAGAGAGCAGTACTACTCCGGTAAAGCCGACTGGGATATCATAAGGCAGGTAAAAGAGGCTGTCTCAATACCGGTCATAGGAAACGGAGACCTGCTTTGCGCAGAGGATGTCATAAGAATGCAGGAGCAGACAGGCTGCGACGGCTTTATGATAGCCAGGGGAGCGCAGGGCAATCCATGGATTTTCTCACAGATACTGCATTACTTTGAGACCGGCGAGCATCAGGAAAAGCCATCATTTGAGGAAGTACGCCGGATGATACTGCGCCATGCACGCATGATGATAGAGTTCAAGGGCGAGTACACGGGAATACACGAGATGAGAAAGCACACAGCGTGGTATACGGCAGGATATCCGCATTCATCAAGGCTGCGCGCGGCAGTGAATACAGTGGAGAGCTTAGAACAGCTTGAGGAGCTTTTGTATAAGGAAAAGCTTAAAAATTGAAATCGGTCAAATCCTTGACAGCGTGGGGATTTTCAATTATAATACACGCGTTAAAATAGGCTTTAAATTTAGTATGTGAAACTTCCCACATTCCGTTTATCGAAGTTACCGGCATAGCATACAGTATATTCCTCAGAAAAATATGAAGTTAGCCACGGGTGCGAATCGCGGATAGAGGGTTTTTCTTTGCTGCCGGGTTTCCGTTGCCGGGTGTTATGGGACTCCGTGGCAGTTCATATTTTTCTTCGGAACATACTGTATACTTTCCGGTATTGAAGACCTTGGTGTGGGAAGTTAATATACTAAATGAGTACAATAAATATCAAAAATAAAAAAAGGAAGATAGAAGGGTAAGAATCATGGATAACAAGAAAAATATTCTGACATATGCAGGTCTTAAGAAGCTGGAGGATGAGCTTGAGCAGTTAAAGGTTGTTAAGCGTAAAGAGGTTTCCCAGAAGATCAAGGAGGCTCGTGAGCAGGGTGATTTATCTGAGAATGCTGAGTATGATGCAGCTAAGGATGAGCAGCGCGATATCGAGGCTCGTATTGAGGAAATCGAGAAAATCCTTAAAAATGCAGAGGTTGTTGTTGAGGAGGAGGTTGACCTTGACAAGATTTCTATCGGATGTAAGATCCGCATCTTAGATTGTGAGTTTGATGAGGAGCTTGAGTATAAAATTGTTGGTTCAACAGAGGCAAACAGCTTAAAGGGCAAGATTTCAAACGAGTCACCTGTAGGTAAAGCTCTTCTTGGAAAGAAAGTCGGAGATACTGTAACTGTTGAGACTCAGGTAGGAGAGCTCACATACAAGGTACTCGAGATCCAGAGAGCAGAAGAGAACTAAAAGAGGTAAAAAATGGCAAATCAGAATAATAACAAGGGTGGACAGCAGCAGGATGTAAATCAGCTCCTTAAGGTCCGCCGTGAAAAATTACAGAATTTACAGGAAGCAGGAAAGGATCCCTTCCAGATTACAAAGTACAATGTCACTCATCACAGCAGCGATGTAAAGGAGCTTTACAATGCTCATGAGGCTGAGATTCTCGGTGACAGAAAGGCTCCGGATGTTGAGGGCTTGGATGACGCTGCAAAGCGAGAGGTAATCAACAATGATTACAACGAGAGAAGAGAAATCATGGATGCAAAGCCAATCGAGGTAAGCATCGCAGGACGTATGATGTTCAAGCGTGTCATGGGGAAGGCTTCTTTCTGCAATATTCAGGACTTAAAGGGCAATATCCAGGTATATGTGGCAAGGGACAATATCGGAGAAGACTCATACGCAGACTTCAAGAAATCAGACATCGGTGATATCTACGGTGTAAAGGGCTTCGCCTTCAGAACAAAGACAGGCGAAATCTCAATCCATGCAGAGGAGATGACATTACTTTCTAAATCACTCCAGATCCTTCCTGAGAAGTTCCATGGACTGACAGACACAGACACCAGATACCGTCAGAGATATGTAGACCTTATCATGAATCAGGAGAGCAAAGAGGTATTTATCAAGCGCTCACAGATACTCAAGGAAATCCGTAACTTCCTTGCAGGTCGTGATTTCATGGAGGTTGAGACACCTATGCTTGTTTCAAACGCAGGTGGTGCCGCAGCAAGACCATTCGAGACACACTACAACGCATTGAACGAGGATGTAAAGCTTCGTATTTCCCTTGAGCTTTACTTAAAGAGACTTATCGTCGGAGGACTTGAGCGAGTATACGAGATCGGACGAGTATTCCGTAACGAAGGTGTAGACACACGTCACAACCCGGAATTTACACTGATGGAATTATACCAGGCATATACAGACTATGAAGGAATGATGGAACTGACAGAGAGCATGTTCCGTTACCTTGCAGAAAAGGTATGTGGAAGTGCAGTGATCAGCTACAACGGAACAGTCATCGATATGGCAAAACCATTCGAAAGAATTTCCATGATCGATGCTGTTAAGAAATACGCAGGTGTTGACTTCTCAGAAGTTAAGACAGACGAAGAGGCAAAAGCATTAGCAGACAAGCATCACGTAGAATACGAAGAGCGCCACAAGAAGGGTGATATCCTGAACCTGTTCTTTGATGAGTTCTGTGAAGAGAAGATGATCCAGCCTACATTCGTAACAGATCATCCGATCGAGATCTCACCACTGACAAAGAAGAATCTGGAAGATCCGAACTATGTAGAGCGTTTTGAGTTATATGTATACGGTCGTGAGATGTGTAACGCATACTCAGAGTTAAATGACCCAATCGACCAGAGAGAGCGTTTCGCAGCACAGGAAGAAGCATTTGCAGCAGGTGATGAAGAAGCCAACCACACAGATGAAGACTTCCTGAACGCACTGGAGATCGGTATGCCGCCAACAGGTGGAATCGGATACGGAATCGACCGTCTTGTGATGCTTCTGACAGATAGCCAGGCAATCAGGGACGTATTATTGTTCCCGACAATGAAGACCCTCGGTGGTGTAAAATCCGAAAATGGTGTAAATTCTAAAGAGGTTTCTACACCAAATTCAGAGCCGGAAAAGATTGATTTCTCTAATGTAAAGATTGAGCCTTTGTTTGAGGAAATGGTAGACTTTGATACATTCAGCAAGTCAGATTTCCGTGCAGTAAAGGTTAAAGAGTGTGTTGCAGTACCGAAGTCAAAGAAACTGTTACAGTTTACTCTTGATGACGGAACAGGCACAGACAGAACCATTTTAAGCGGTA